>Ga0268262_10007027_pt1 | contig 10616 bp, 12 predicted proteins | sample TergutNc150P3_FD_190354 | JGI IMG/M metagenome (GOLD analysis project Ga0268262, IMG submission 190354) | Nasutitermes corniger P3 segment gut microbial community from laboratory colony in Florida, USA - Nc150 P3 (SPAdes) (version 2) | ecosystem: Host-associated > Arthropoda: Insects >...
AAACTTATTACGAGTCGGTAAAAAAAGTAGTTTTTAAAGCGGGCGCCGTTATTGCCGGTTTCCACGGTGACACCGTTATAGTCTGCTTTGGTTCTCCTCTTGATTACGTAAGCGAGCCTATAGTCAGAGCTTATACAATGGTAAAACAACTGCTTAACAGCGATAAAAATTCGTGGCGTTTTGGCATTGACGCGGGTAAGTGCACTTTTTCATGGTCGCCGGAAACGGGGTTTACCGTAAACGGGCGGCCGGTCGGAAGGGCAAAAATTCTCGCTTCGAAGAACGCGCGCTTTGAAACACGGGCGCTTGTAACGGAGATCGTCAGAGAAGCGACAAACTTAAATGTTAAGAAAATAGGCACTTTACGCGATGAATACGATTCATTTTATGAAATGACAGGTGATATACCGGTACAATCAAATGAGAGCCCCTAAAACATGACTGGTGTACAGGAAAAGCTGTATATATTCACTAATGGAATTAAGAGCGGATTTTACGGCGCATAATAGGACGTTATGTAAAATCCCACCAAGTTGTTTGAGAAAATAGACGTTAAAATATATCAGAAATGGACAAAATATGCATCTTACCGTTAATTTTATGCATCTTGTAATTAATGTATTTATAAAATAAATGTAATAGTTATAATATATTTAAGATATAATTTTGGAGTTTTGATGTGAAAAAATTACTGCTTGCTTTGTTTCTGTTTTCTATAATATTAATAAATGGATTTTCTCAAGAAAATGAAGAAGCTGATATTGTCGTTGGTCCATTTTCCGGTAACTCGAAACAGAATAATGCAATAATTCTTGACCTTTTTCCGATGGTTCCTAGAGCAAATGGCTACAAGTTTGGTGAAGGAATTGGGTTTGGGCTTATGTATGAGCGTAAATTACATCCATATTTTTCAATTTTAGGAGGCGGCGCATTTAGTACCAATTTTAAGGATGATATTTCCTACAGTTTTTCTACTCGTTTTAGAGTTTACCCATTCAAAACAACAATTAGGAATCTTGAATGCGCCAGCGAACAAAACTAAAAACGCAAGAGAATAGAACCCCTAATAGTATTACAAATAGTGAAACGGCTTTACAATACGAAGGCCCACATAAGACCATTCGGCAACGCCGATTTTAAGCTGTCAGGCGGTTGATCTCCTGCCGCCATGCTTGGCGCTGGACGATCTGTTCTTCATATTCTTTTACTGTCGCCGAACCTTCGGCAATCTTTGCGGAAATGTAATCCGTGTCTTTCAGGTTTTGTTTCAAAACAGTAATCCGCCGCTCATTTTCTTGAGCTTGTTTTTCGGCTGCAGTTTTACCGAGAACAATTTTACCATCCACCAGCCGGATAATACATTCGGCAGCTTCAAAGATCGCATCTTCAACCGACCAGTCCGGGGCCTTTGTGAGACCGTCAATTTGGGCCGCCGCTTCTAAACTGGTATGGTGATATACTACACCATTCTTTTCATCTTTCCAAAAGTAGACCATGTGTTTCCTCCTATCTTATAAATAATGTTCACAAATATACTTCTTTGTTTGACAGTGTTAAATCACAGCTAAATGTTTCAGCGTCCGCCGTGTATTCCACTTCAGACACTAAAAGATCGGCATCAAGGCCCAGTGATGGTATCTTGACCGGTACCAGCAAATTGGGAAACCAGAATAATTCTGGGTTTTCTGGATTACCAAGATTTTTTAATTGCATATCATTAAGCCCCCAGCCTGACACAGAAACAATCGTTTTATTTTCATTGCGGCGTAACTTTTCTGTTTTTGCCCGCCGTTTTAGTTTTTCATCAAAAAAAACATCTCTTACATCAATACAAAGAATACGATTCCCTCTGCATGTATTATCAATTTCTTGTACTTCGGTTCCATTGCCTTTAACTACATATTTATGGAATTGCTCTGTACCATTTTCTGTCCATCTGATACTTTTTACATTAAAGCCTTCAGCAATTTTGAATGGCTCGTTTCGCAAGCCAGATGCAACTTTCCAAAGATATAAATTACCGGCCTGATTACTGGTTAATATATACCCCTGATTATCGGCTTCATTAATTAATTTAGTCCATGGGCTTTCATTTTCAAAATCAAAATAATGGACATTTTCAGTAGGATCGGGTCCGTTTGGCGGAAAGGTAACACATTCTATATTAAATTTTCTTCCTATGCGCTGTACAATTGTTTTAAGTGTTTGGTTTACTTCTATAACCTCACTGCTCCATGCCGAGTCAATAATGTCCCGCGCCGGGGATCTCCCTAAAACTTGCAAACTATGTTTTGTCTCGTCAACGTATGCTGTTATTTCATCAACAAATACCGTCGTAATTAAATCTGCCCAATTAGGTTTAATTAATTTATTTTTACACCTAACTTTTAACATGTCATGCTTATTGACTTTTGAACGCTCGCTTGGCATTAATTCCATTTCAAGGGTATGGCATATTTCATTAAGCGATTTTTTGATTTTTATTGAACGCCACAGCAAATTTTTGCCCTTAGTTATATTTTCGACAATAATATTCATAAGTTCCCTTTGTCTGTAAAAAGTTGGCAGGGGGGGAACAGCCCCCCTGCCGGATCCATGAATATATTAATGGGGTGCACGGAATAACCCCGCTAATACCATTATTTTAACCTCGGGCTGGAACCGGAATTGTAAATGATCTCCATTTCACCATCGCCCAATTCGGAGGGTTTCATTGTCCAAGCTTGCGGCATCATGTACTGCTTCCCTTCGGTTGTAATAATGGTAAGGGTATCATCAACGACGCTGGAAATTGCCTCAAGCGTGAATTCATCTTTGAATTTGGCGTTAACTTTCATTTTTAGTTCGGCACCTATATAGCTTTCGGTATACCCTGTATTCTCCGGCACATCACCGGGTTTTGTTTTGCGTTCTGTGCCAGCTGGCCTGAAAGTCGCTCCCTTCTCCTGAATCGGTAGTTCGCCGAATTTCGCTGAAGAAACACTCTTTACTCTTTCGAGTTGCATATTCTACCTACGTTATCCGGCGTCATGACCTCATGCATAACGACCCTGGGATCATTTTGCAGTATCTCAAGCTGTTCTTCCGTTACCTCATAGGGTTGGGAATCCTGGTAAAAGCAAAGCCCGACGCGGCGGTAAGTTTTAAAAGATGTGTTATGCCGTATCATCATAAGCTGTGTTTTCATATACTCCCCTTATAACCACGGTGACACGATGAGTTCAGTCGTGTGGTAATTGATGTTTGAGTCGCCGCCGATTAGCTGCGCCTCAATTATTTTACGTGCGGCGGATTCATTATCCGCATTCACCACTAGGTGGGTAGGAACGATTCCCAGCGGATCGCCGCCGTCCCTCTTGGTCTGACGCATTAAAAGCCGCGCGGCTTCATAGTTGGCGGGAGTCAGTTCTTCTTTTGACGCAACGGCCTGCTGCCATAACCCGTAACCGAAACTTCCGCGATAGCGTATGCCGTAAATATATTGGTCTTTTATAAAGACTGTGTCGTTCTTGGTGTCAGTAATATGTTCAAATTCCGGCGTGGTGCGTTCCTGGATGATGAGTGGCTTGAGTGCGCCGGAAAGGGACAGCAGGAACCAAGGCTGACCGCCCGCGCCGACATTGCCGAGAATATTTGAAAAAACGGAGGTATCCCCGGTGCCGTCCGCTTTCTGGTAGACCGGATGTTCGGCATCAAAGAATTTCTGCCCGTCGTAACAGAGGTTGGTAAACCCGCCTTTGAGGAGGGCAGCAAGATTCCTGTTTAAAAAGGCAACAAATTCATCGGCCATTGCCTTTGCCATAGGAGCGTATATCCCTAGGTTGTCATCCTCAATGTCTGTACGCTCGACCTTTAGCGTCGCCTCGTACTTTTTGTTTTCGATGACAAAAGAACTACTTTGAATATTCTCAAACACCCGGTCACCGACCCATTCCCGCAGCTTCGGGAATCTTCCCATCCATCCGTAGGTGTTACTTTTTGAATTTGACTTGATAGTCGTAGCACCGATTTTGTGGAAACTGCTGGCTTCCAATAATTGAATATGCTGGGCAAATTCGTATTTGAATGAGGTCAGCATATTCTGCAATACGTTTGTAGTTATGATCATTTTTTCATCTCCTTGTGTAATTTTATTTTCCGCCCCTTTCTCCAGAGCTTGTATACTTTGGTAAAACAAATAAAGTAATCGCGGCACATTTCCCGTATAGGCACATTTTCCTCGGTGTAACGGTGATAAATCTCTTCAGCTATTACGTTTTCAAAAGCCGTCCGTTCAAGAGGGATGTACACCTGGAGGCCGCCGTACAAGGTCATGATCTTGTTAACTATTATTTCAGTTGCTCGGTCTCCTACAGTCTCGCCGAGTATTTCATACATTTCTTTTAACAATCTTCCGTTTTTTTTCTTTGCCGGGATATAATACATTGTGCCTCCAAAAAAAAGGCAGAGTTGGCGGATTCCCTTGACGGCGGTATTCCGGCCTATAGAGCCGCTGCAAGCTTCAACTATATCCAAGGCTATATTCGTACTTCCGTTTTTATTTCTATTCACAACAGCAGTGTAATTGATTTAACAGCGATTAATATAATAATTATAATTAATGTATTTTTACGGCTGTTAAAACGGCCTCAGGAAGGGCTTGAAACACAGGCCGGAGTTTAAAACTATTAAAAAATAAAACAGGCCCCGTTACGCAGCGGTGCGTAACGCCTTGTAGGGCATTTTAAAGACGATCCGTGACGCGCTCTAATTTGCCCGGCAAGCCCCTTCCGCAGTCTGCGGAAGGGGCTTGGTATCAAATACTGATAATTGATACATGCCCCCTTAGGCTGTACAGCCTGACGGCTCTACGGGCAAATAAAACGATGTTAGAGAATCCCAAAAGACCGCTATTAAACTATGTGTAAATACTCGAATTTAATAAATGTAAATACTTGCCTGAAATACGAAATCGGTTGCGTATTTCAGGCTAAAGTCATTCTCGAGCAAATTCCCAAGCGCTTGGGAATTTACCCCGCCCGCACACATCCCTCAAATGCGAATACGTATTCGCATTTAGGGTGCATTTCAAATATGCCATGTTGGCATATTTACCTCAAATTCGCAAACGTTTGCGAATTTGCCCATTGCTCTTGAGTCTTCAAATCCGCTACCGGTAGCGGATTTTCTCCGCTGTCCAACCGGATGGACAGCCACCCCCAGCCCCCAAATACGAAATCGATTTCGTATTTTCCCCAAATCGCCAAGCGCTTGGCGATTTAACTCAAACCATTACACCCAAATTTGGCAAAGTGTCAAATTCGCGAGCGCTTGCGAATTTACACGCTCCATATTCACTATTAAAGCAAATTCCCAAGCGCTTGGGAATTTACCTCTCCCGTACACATCCCTCAAATGCGAACACGTATTCGCATTTCATAGTCAATAAACCCAAGCCCTCAAATTCGCAAACGTTTGCGAATTTGCCCATTTCTAAAAAACCGCAAAACACCCCTTGACAAAACCGCCTTATTAGGTTGATACTGAACATACCAAATTCACAAGCGGCGTCCGCAACCGTTACAAATGCGGCTTTTTTATGCCTGTTTCACAGCCTTGCGGTCTGTTGAAAGGCACATGGCTATTGTGTAATAGCCGAAACTGTCCGGTAACCGTGAGGTCCGGGCGCTTCTTGTGAGCGTGGTAACAGTTTCGGCTTTATTTTTGCCGAAATACCAAAATCACAAGGAGGTATCGCCATGATACCAAACAAAACACGGGAGCGGCTATTAATAACGCCCACCTTCCAAGACTACGCCGTCAGAACAATTCTGATTAACGGCATCCCGCGGTTCATCGCCAAAGACAAATGTAAATTCAGCAACGAAATAACACTCAATGCCCATGTAAAGGAGGAATCATGATGAGCACAGTTACACATACATACACAAATAGAATGAAACCTTTAAGATGGGATCCACTTTTATTAGATCAAAATTCAATTCATACCGAAGGGAGGGAAAAGGCTATGGATATTGAACGTATGGATATTGTGAACATGGTCGCTGATAAACTTGAGACGTTGAACAATCTTATTGAGTTTTACTGGTACGCTCGTGAAAAAACAGATTTTACTAAAGACGCCATAAATGGTCTTTGTTTAATTTTAAGCGATTGTACTGCTCAACTTAGGGAGACTGTCAAAAAAATTAAATACTAAAGACAGCTCCAAATCCGTCAGTAATTGAGAGGGATATTATTACAAGCGGATAAACCTTGAGGATTTTTTTGAAAGGGGGTAGTATATAGCTACTCCCTTTTTTGATCATCTAAACCCTATTTACGTTATAGTAGTACAAGATATTATTTGATATAATAAACAAATATATTATAAAATAAAAGGAGATTTCTAAATGTTAAATATAATCCAAAAAATACTAAAGAAAAAAGCCATAAGAATTATCGTATCTGTTTTATTATTTTGTTTTTTTGCTTTCATATTATACGCTACACTTGATTCTCAAAAAACTCACAATATTTGTGGGATTGTTTTTTCATTCATATGTTAATGCTACAAGGATTATATGAGTTGTTAAATAATAACAAGTAATTAAATAGATATTTGTTTATCTGACCACAATGAGGTGTAGGAAGCTTAAAAAGTTGAAAAAAGGCGGCAACACCTACTTTGATATTGAGGATGTTTATAAAATTACCGGAGGATGAGAGAATGAGTGAAATGAGACCCCGCTGGGAAAATGAGCCGATGGGGGGAGTTCCCGCAAATCCAAAAGCCTGTCAAACCTGTATGTTCAGAGCATCTGAATTTAATGGGGTAAAATTAGACCGTGCGGATACCGCTAACTGCCAAATTTATGAAGCCCCCGAATCAAAACCTAACGATGTCTATTGGAATGGCGCGGATTGTGAATCCTACGAAAAGGCGGTGTAATAAATTGACTATAATTGATGACACATTCTCATTACACTATGTGAAAGTCCTTTACAATATGGCTTCCCGATAAATCCCGCTAAATTCCCCAAAATCCCGCCTATTCTCCGCTATTTCACATTCTATTCTCTGCTTAATTCAGAATCTCTTTACTGATCTTGCATTATTATATTCAAGAAACATAACAGAAGACGATAATATTCAGACTTTAAGTGGGATGTTTTCACTAGGTTGGAATTTTATTTTTGGGAGCGGATTATTATTAGTGCCTGGCGCATTTTATAGACATAAAATTATAGATATTACTGGAGTAAAACCATATAATTATGGATTTGGTTTTATAATGGGGATTGGTTTAGCATTTTAATTACTTTGGATAACGCCCGAGTGGCAGTCACTCATTTTTGATGTCTGGCACTCTTGTTAACAAAAGTTCTTTGAAAATGTGTCAAAATGACACATTCATGCGCCGAATGGTTATGCCGTTTCTCTCCCACTGACTGGAGCCGGATTGAATTCCGCTGTTAAGATTAAAAGCTGCTTTAATGCCGTAACGGTTTAAAATTTCGATAAGTTTCCGGTCTTGTTCCACACCGTCGTCATAACTTAAAGTAAGGGACTTCATTTTTCCCTGCGGAAACATCTTTAAACCTACCGTCCTAAAAAAGTATATCCTTTTGAAAAAATGCTAACAAGAGTTGTACTCTTTCCCCTCACACATATAGAAAAAAATCTCCCAATATGGCAAAATATAGCCATGTATAAACAGGTCGACGCAAAAGTAAATTTTCCCAAATTGGAAGAAGAAATCCTTAAATTTTGGGAACAAAACCATATTTTTGAAAAATCCGTGTCCAACAGGGAAGGGAAGAGCGAATTCGTCTTTTACGACGGACCCCCCTTTGCCACAGGACTCCCGCACTTCGGGCACTTTGTCCCAAGCACAATCAAAGACATAATCCCCCGTTATCAGGCAATGAAAGGCAAAAAAGTCGAACGCCGCTTCGGCTGGGACTGCCACGGACTCCCCGTCGAAAACCTAATCGAAAAAGAACTAGGACTCAACTCAAAAACCGCAATCGAAAACTACGGCGTCGCCAAATTCAACGAAGCCTGCCGCTCCGCCGTCCTGCGTTATGTGAAAGAATGGCGCGCCACAATCACACGCCTCGGACGCTGGGTAGACTTCGACCACGACTACAAAACCATGGAACCCGACTACATGGAAACAATCTGGTGGGTAATGAAAACCCTCTGGGACAAAGGTTACCTCTACGAAGGACACTACATACTCCCATACTGCCCCCGCTGTTCCACCGTCCTCTCCAACCACGAACTCAACCTAGGCGGCTACAAAGACGTACACGATCCCGCAATTACAATAAAATTTAAATTAAGGGGGGAAGCCTCCCCCCACGCTTCGGCTGCTTCGCATCCTACGCTTCCCCCCTCAGCAGGGGCTGCCGCCCCCGCAACGCCCCCGAACACTTATCTCCTCGCATGGACAACCACCCCGTGGACGCTTCCGTCAAACCTCGCGCTCACACTAGGCGCGGACATTGACTACGTTTTAATCGAAGACAAAAACGAACACTACATACTTGCGGAAGCGAGACTATCGGCGTATTACAAAGAAGCCTCCGAATATAAAATCGTCTGGCGAAAAAAAGGAAGCGAGCTTGCCGGGCTTCAATACGAACCGCTCTTTCCTTACTTCAAAGACGCGCCTAACGCCTTCCGCACCTTCCTAGGCGATTTTGTTACAACCGAGGACGGCACAGGCATAGTACATACCGCCCCCGGTTTCGGCGAGGACGACGCGCGCGTACTCAAGGGAACAGGCATACCCGTTATCTGCCCTGTAGACGCCGAATGCCGCTTCACTCAGGAAGTTCCCGATTTTGCAGGCGTGTTTGTAAAAGACGCCGACAAGGCAATCATCGAAAAATTAAAAAACGAAGGCAAACTTGTAAAGAGAGATCAAATACTTCACTCTTATCCGCATTGCTGGCGATGTTCCAGTCCTCTCATTTACAGAGCCGTAGGGTCATGGTTTGTCAGCGTGGAAAAAATAAAAAAAGATATGTTAGACGCAAACAGCCAAATCTACTGGATACCCGAACACATCAAAGAAGGCAGATTCGGCAAATGGCTGGAAGGCGCAAGAGATTGGGCAATCAGCCGAAGCCGCTATTGGGGAAACCCCCTGCCCATCTGGCGATGCCCCGATTGCGGAAAAACAATCTGCGTCGGCAGCCGTGCCGAATTAAAAGAGTTATCGGGCGTATACCCCGACGACCTTCACAAACATTTTGTAGATGAAATAAAAATCCCCTGCTCCTGCGGAAAAGAAATGACACGCATCCCTGAGGTATTGGACTGTTGGTTCGAGTCGGGAGCGATGCCGTACGCTCAAAATCATTATCCCTTTGAAAACAAAGAATTTTTTGACAGCCATTTCCCCTCGGATTTTATCAGCGAAGGATTGGATCAAACACGAGGCTGGTTTTACACTCTCACCGTCCTTGCGGCGGCGTTGCTTAAAAAACCCGCTTTCAAAAACTGCATTGTAAGCGGACTGGTTCTGGCAAGCGACGGCAAAAAAATGAGCAAGAGCCTTCGCAACTACACAGACCCAAACGAAGTAATAAATTCTTTCGGCGCGGACGCTTTACGCCTTTTCCTTGTACACTCGGCGGTAGTAAAAGCCGACGACCTTCGCTACAGCGACGACGGCGTACGCGAAATAATGAAGAGCATCATTATCCCGTTATGGAACGCCTACAGTTTTTTTGTAACTTACGCCAACATCGACAAAATCACCGCTACGGGCGCGCCTGAAAAACCTTCCAATCCTCTGGATCAATGGATACTTTCAGAAACGCAAACCCTCGTGGAAAAAGTAGGCGGCGCGCTTGACGCCTACGACCTAAGCCGAGCCGTCGATCCAATTCTGCGTTTCATAGACCTTTTGAACAACTGGTACATCCGCCGCTCACGCCGCCGTTTCTGGCGCAGTGAAAACGACACCGACAAAATAGAAGCCTACGGCGCTCTCTACTACGCTCTCAAAACACTTATAACAGCCGCATCACCTTTCATGCCCTTTACCACAGACGCTATCTGGCAAAATCTGCGGCTGAAAGACGACCCCGAATCGGTGCATTTAACCGACTATCCTTCACCTAACGCAAAACGCCGTGACAGCGGCCTTGAATTCCGCATGGCGGCGGTAATGTCAGCCGTTTCAATCGGGCGTTCGCTTCGTTCACAATACAATATTAAAATGCGCCAGCCGCTTCGCAAGGCGGAACTTGTTACGCGCAATGAGGACGAGAAAAAAGCCCTGCTCGGCATGGCAGACATAATCCGTGAAGAATTAAACGTAAAAGAAGTAGTATTTTCAGATAACGAAGAAGATTTGGTAGAGTACGAAGTAAAAGCCAACTTCCGTGTATTGGGAAAAGAACTTGGAAAAGACATGAAGTCCGCCGCCGCCAAAATAGAAGCGTTAAGCCACACGGAAATTCAAAAAATCGTGCAAGGCGCGTCGCTTTCCATAAACGTCCCCTGCGAAGGCGGCGAAAGAGCGCTTGTAATAACAGCCGACAAACTCGACATTCGCCGAATAGAAAAAGCGAACCTTCGTGTCCTTAACGAAGGCACACTGACAGTCGGTCTTGAC
>Ga0268262_10007028_pt1 | contig 10615 bp, 5 predicted proteins | sample TergutNc150P3_FD_190354 | JGI IMG/M metagenome (GOLD analysis project Ga0268262, IMG submission 190354) | Nasutitermes corniger P3 segment gut microbial community from laboratory colony in Florida, USA - Nc150 P3 (SPAdes) (version 2) | ecosystem: Host-associated > Arthropoda: Insects > Digestive...
GTGTACCAGGCCTCCAGGGCTGTGGGCGGTTTCTCGGCCAGTTTCAGCTGCACCCAGCGGTTGTTTTCGTGCGGTTTGTTGTTCCCCACGACGCCGCCGGACTGCGCCGACGCTCTGTCGGTGACCACGTCGCTCCCGTCGGGGTCGAGCCGTATCCAGTCGCCCGCCTTGATGTCGGCGGCGATCCCCACCTTAAGCGTGACGACGCGGTTGTCCGAGGTGGAGGCCTCTACGGCGACCCGCGTCCCCGCGGCCGCGCCGGGGTTGGCCGTGCCCGAGGAGTGCATTATCGTCTTCAGCTTCTCTTTGTCCAATATCTGCTCGGATACCGTCATCTCGATAACGTCTTCGCTGCTGTTCCCCCTCTCGTCTATCCACGGGCCGCTGGCGTCCTCCGGCCCGGCGCCGTCGCCCTTGACGCCGTTGGCCAGTACCGGGCCCACGCCGTCGTACACGTTGGGCACCTTATCGACCGCCGCCCCGCTGTGCACCGTCACAACCCCGCTCATTACCCCGCCCGCGGTAGTGGATACGGAGGTATACCCCGTGGGCCGCCCGGAGACGCCGGTAAAGTCAACCGTCACCACCAAATCCCTGCCCTTGTTGCTTACAGTCGTAGAGGTCAAGTCGACCCCGCCCCAGGTCAAAACTACTTTGTCGGGCAACTTCCCCGCGCCGGTAAACGGCGGACTCGTGGGCTGGTAGGTTATCACCACGCTGTCCGGACGCCCCTGACCGTCGCCGTACACAACCGCGTGTTTGTACGTGGCCGACTGCACCTTAAAGTTTATACCCCCGCGGCTGTCCGAATTGACCGACGCGTCGCGGTCGTTGGGGTCTTTGGTGCCCAACAGCACAACCTGTATGGCCGCGTCCTCAATTCCAGCGGTGGTGCCGGCCGCCGCGCCCACCCAAAACTTCGCGACGCCGTTCGTAACCGGGAACATCGTCTCCGATGCCCCACCGGAGGTGCCGCTGAAAACCAAATTCGGCTCGCCGGTAATAACCAGCAAGTACTTGCCCGTCACATTCGCCTTGAGCGTGTCGCTGTTCACAACCTTAACCGTCACCAACGCCCACTCGCCGACGTTCTTATCTATCGTCACCGTAGGATCGTAGTAATCGCCGATATTTTTGCCGGAACCGGTGTCGCTGTAGAATATTTGAAAACGGTCGGTGGGCTTGCCGACGCGAAGACGGCCCACGTTGTCCTTGTCGCTCTGATTCAGGCCGGTAAAGGTTGCTGTCATGTCAAACGTCGCGCCAGTCGCCGCGTCGTTGGCCGCTTTCGCCTTGAACTCAACAATACCCGTATTCGCACCCGTGGTGGGGGTGGTAGCCGTCTTTGAACCCACGATGTCGCCGACCGCGGGCTTGTCGGAACTGATCGACACAGTCACAGCCGCGTCCACGCGGTTGTCGAACCTGTCGCGAACCTCCACCCTGACAGTCTGCTCCACGCCGCGGTAGATAACCGTGGGTACGCCGTTGCCCAGCTGTTTCAAGGATATAGGTTCGGTGAATACCGCTTTGTAGGCGGGGCCGGGTTTTACGGTTAAGTCGAGGGTGCCGCTTATGGGCGCGCCTGTAGAACTACCGGAGGCTTTGACCGTCCCCGAGGCGAAAATCGTTTCCGGGCCGGCTTTCGTGAAATAGACATTGTATGATTTCGGATACGAAACGTTTTTATCGTCGATAAGCTCCTTGTCCGGGTTTCCCGGGATCCACATAAACGACGAGGGATCGGAGAGGAGGTCGTATTTTACCGTTGCAACAGGCGACGTAAAGTTATTGCCGCTCTTGTCTTTCGCGGTAATCGTGACCTTATACGTTTCACCCGCCGTTATTGTAGTAAGCGGCGTTGTGCCGTTCGGCGTCGTCACCACAATAGTGAACGTGTAGTCTAAATCGCGGTAAGGGAGGAAGCCCACGTCGGTGGTGACTTTATTGGTTCCGGCAGTGCCCTCCGCTATCATCTCAAAGAACCCGTATTTGGGGACGCTGGTGGCGCCGGTCGCAAACGATAAGCTGTTGTTGCCGATAGTGATAGTCGACGTGTTGGCAACGTTATGTCTGGAAGTTGACGGAACCACTTTTATCTTATCCGGCCAGCTGTCCACGTTTTCGGGAACCGGCGCGATCCAGCGCAGAAATTTGATTTTCGGGTTGGCGGTTAATTTTTCCTGTCCTTGATCCGTCACGACGAACTTGGCGTCGCCGTTGGCTCCGCCGCTTCTCAACACCACCACGTATGTCGGCGTAATCCGCACGACGGCTTTTTGGCGGCCGCCGGAGGAGGGTCTGGCTCCAAGGTCGGCGTCGGTGCCGTCGGTATTGTAGATGCCGGCGCCGACGTTGACGCCGCTGGTCTTCCACCCCTTATTCTTTATGTGTTTTGTTACATATAATGTGTCTTCCCACTTTGGCACAAGAAAATCCGCCGACGTAGGATCAACGGACTTGAAAAGCCTTGGAAGCCTCGTCCCGTATCCTTCCGTCTGCAACCATTTATTCTCGTTACCAGCAGGAATGGTTTTTTCCCCGTTCTGGTCCCCACCGATAACACTTCCAATCAACGTGCCGGGTTGCGTTACGTTATCGGCTTGCGTTCCTCCGTCCGCTTTACACCTTTTTAAATTTACCGAAGCCCCTGCTATTCTAGCAAATACCTGCTGCTGATCCTGAACCTCTTTAACATAATAACCTCCCGGCAGAACAGGCTGTTGATCGGGACAATCAAAGTTCGGCCCGCCTTGGATCTGGAGCCTGGTCGAATCGGCCGAAAACACATTGTTGTAAATCCGGTTCGGAAACCGCCCGTCCATAGCTTGACCGTCTTTGTTTTCACCGCGCGAAACCTTGCTGAATATATTATTGAATATCAGGTGCTGCCCCCCCGCCTGCCACTGACCGAAGAAGTTCGTGCTATTATCATAAAGCGTATTGTTGTATATCGCGAGCGGGGAGAGATACATATCTTTAAACATGAATCCGCCGCCGTTGTGCTGGTTCACTCCCTCTCCCGGCCAATTCCAAGTACCCACTTTTGTTACTTTGTTGTCGTATATCAAGTTATATCTCACCGACGACCCCAAGTCCCACGCCGACTCAAAAAAGAGCCCTACGGCATTTCCATAGACTCGGTTGTACTCAAAGAGGTGCGCCCCCACCTGACCAAAGTTGGAGAGCGCGATAGTCTCCTCAAAGTCGGCCGGATTTCTATTTCCGAAGACTCCCCCCATATTCCTGTCTTTTACACTTACCCCGAAAAACGCATTCTTAAGATCGCAATCCCGTATCGTGACTTTGCTGGATACTACCACGGCGATAGCCGCGTTTCCATGAGTCAGCGGAGCTTTATCTCCCCAAGCGTTGTCCGTCCCAAAAGTAAAAGGCGACCCCCCGTCAACCGCAATTCCCTCAATCGTTACTCCCGTAGCGAAGAGTATACGCAACGCTCCGCACGTCTCAAAATTCCCCGACCCGGTCAACTCGCTACCCACCTTCGCTTCGGCGACTGTCCTCGGATGCGTATTCTCCGTATCCCTATGCTTAATAGTAGGCCTCGGATGTCTCCAATCGCTAGCCGCCGCGCATCCTGTAGCCCCGTTTTCGCACGGATTATACTTAATGGTGATTCCGTCCTTATTTTGTTTTACCGATCCCGCCCCGTTTTTGCCGTTCCAGACGCTGTTTCCGCTAGTGGAGTCCATTCGTCCGTCTATGGTAATTTGTTCTTCGTAGACGCCTTCGTCCAATATTTCAATGACCTGTCCTTTTTTAGCCGCGTTAACCGCCGCTTGTACGGACTTGTATTGCGCGTCTTCGTACGCGTCTAGGTCTTTCGCCACGCATATATGCGTCCCCGGCGATTTTCTCCCCCGCGCGAATGTCCCGTCCACGGCCACCGCCAGCACAAGCAGCGCCACGGCGACACTGATTCGTCCGGCTTTAAAGAGCATTCCGTTCATTTTTGAGCCTCCCTTTTTAATTATTTCGGCATTTAGTTTATATATTCCGCACATCCGTCATTATCAATTTCAACAGGCCTCACTCAATAGGCTTTCAGGCATTCCGTGTCTATTTCGACGCTGTCGCCGTTTTGTTTCACTATGCCTACGCCGTACTCTTTGGCTTCGGTCAGCGCCTTGTTGTCAAAAGAGAAGCCGGCGATGCCGAGATAGAGTTTGTAATCATCGTATTTAGGGTAAAGCGTCCTGAATTTCTTAACGCGGTCTTGCGCAAATTCCTTTACGAAGTCCGGGTGTATTCTGTTTTTCACCTCGATAAGGGCTACGGAGTCGCCGTTAATCAGCATGATGTCGATTTCCATTTTTCCGCCGTTGCCTTCTCTTTCATAATTGGTGTCTATATAATCGTAATGCACTCCACCGAATTCCTTTTTCCTCCTGAACACGTCCTGAAAGAACTGTTCGGCGTGGTGTCCGAGGTTTTCGTCTATCCCGCCCATCTTGCCGCAGACTTTGTCCACTTTCTGTCCGAGTTTTTCCATAACCCGTTCGGTCTCTTCGTGCCGCCGGGAGGTTCTTTTCAGTATCAGATCGGTCTCTCTCTGTATCTGTTTGATTTCTTCAAAGTCACGAGCGTCTTTCTCGGCGCGTTTCTTGTATATCTCGTCGCGTTCCTTTTCTATCTCGGCGCGTTCCACCTCGCGTACGGCAAGTTTCTCTTCAAGCACGGCAAGTCTGGCCACCAAATCTTTCAGTTCCTGGTCTGTCATAATCCCGCTCTCCCCCTTTTTCCGTTTATATCCCGAAACGGGCGGAAGCCCTTACGGCCCCCGCCCCCATGGTCTTTTCGGTCTTTTAATCCTACCGTCCTAATCTCACTTCTTCACTCCCACCATACTCTGCTTCCTAAACGAGCTCTCGTTGTTCTTGTCGTCTAACGCGGTGCCGGAGACGCGCACAAGGTATGTTCCGGGGCCCACGAATCTGTCCCTGGAGTTTTTTCCGTCCCAGACGAAACCGTAGGAGGTCTCCCTCTCCGTTTTGTAGAGGCTTTTCGTGTTCACCACGTTGCCCACGGCGTCGTATATGATGATTTTGCCGAAAGTGTCTTTGCCGGTGGCCTTGTCTTTGCCGGTGACCTTAAGCTTGCCCTCGGTGTCCACGGCTATCAACACGCCTTTGGCGCCGGGACCGCCGGCGTTATTTATAACTTCCTTGTAGAACTCCTGCACTTTGGGGGGCAGAGTCTCGCTAAGCGACGGGCCGCCCGGGCTGAAGGGGTTGGGGCCTATGGCTACTTGGCTTTCGCTCTTGCTGCCTACCTCTACGGTGTCGGATAGGATTTTGCACGTCGATCCGCCGGAGGTATTCTTAGGCGTACAGACCTTATAGGAGACTATGAGCTTGCTGGTGGTACCCTCGCCATAGAACCCCTTCGTGACTGTGACGCTTCCGCCCGTTACCGGGTCCACTTTGGCCACGTTTGTGTCTTTGCTGTTCCACAGCGCGCCTTCATCGGCAAACCAATCGTTTCTGTTGGTGCCGCCGTTATTGTAGGCATCGGCTAAACCCACTACGTTGCCGTACTCGTCAACCAAAACGGCGTAGACCTTTACCTCATTCTCGCCGGTTTTAAAGTATATATTCTCGTGCTTGGGGTTGCTCTTGGGCTTATCCGTCGTCACAATACGGATTTTGGCCGGTTCAAGGGCAATAACGGTCAACGACGTGTTTCCTTTGAGAGGAGGGGCGCTGCCGTCCGGTTTGTAGTTTACCTCTATTTTTATACCGTCGCCCGTTTTGTTATCAACTATGACGGAGCAACCGTTGGGTTTCGATTCCCCTCCTACCGTCCATGAGACGTTTTTGCAGAAGTAGCAACCGTCAACATCCTCGATTTGGCCCGACTTGCACTGTTTCATAACATTGCCGTCTTTATCGTAAATCACGGCATACAACGTATCGACTTTATCGGCTTTTCTATCATAGCTTGAGCCGACCAAATCCTTGTTCTTATCTATTGAGTTGTTTTCCGGGTCTTTCTTGCTTATGTTCACTTTGTCGGCCGGGGCCACTATGTTGGTTGTGATTTGGATGTTGGAGCCCGTGGAGTGCCGCTCGGCGTAGAAGACGCGCAGGTTGTGCTTGCTGCCCATGGCTGCGTTCGGCAACACGTCGGCCACGTTGAATCTGTCGCTCTGCTCGCTGTGGATACCCCCTATATCAAGAACCAGCGTCTTGTCAATGAACACCCAAACGTCGTCGTCCCCATTGAATTCAAACTTCATATCGGGTTTAACGGCGAACTCGTAGTCCAACTCCATCGTAAACGCGAAGTTGTGGTTGGAGACATAGCTGGTACTGGTAACCTGGTTACCTCTTTCATCATAAGATGTCCACTCGTTCCCGAACGTCCCCGCCTTTCTGTCTAACCAAAAGAAACCGTTGCTGCTACCATTCCTCGTGAACCCATACATCCCTTTACTTCTATCTACAAGGGTGAACGGCAGCGAGTCTTTGACGACTTTGTTTATGAACGACGTGTCGTGCCCCACAAGCGAGTCTCGTTTGACATTGATGACGAACGCGTCCCACTCGTTGCCCGGGTTACTGGCTTGCCGTTTGATGCCGGGCGCGGGGGAGCTGGCGGTGGTGGAGTTGGCGTTATTCCCGTATCCGTACGCCGGCGCCGTATTTTTCCCCTTGGAGTACGGCCCCGCCGTGTAGTTATCCCAACTGCGGAACCAGTGGGCGATTCCGTAGTTCATGTACGGTGTGGGCCCCAGCGTCGGCTTATTGTCAGCGTCAAGCGTACTTGCCACCATACCCGTTCGAATACAACTAGTAGTGCCGCTTTCAGTGCACCCGCTAACCTTCCCATGCGGTTGCTCAAACTCCGGATTAGACCTATCCGAGTGGAAATCGTAGAATGTCACAGGCACCCAAACAGTGTCGCCGCTAACGCTCAATGAATTGCAAATCACCCCCGTCAACATCGGCACCCCCCTCGTCTCTTTCCTGCTCACCCCCTGCTGCGTACAAGTCCTCGTCTCCTCGCCCGGAGTACTGCAAGTCGGCGGAGTCGTCACCGCCCACTCGCCGCACGTTTGTATCGGATCGGTCGGGGTCGTCGGCGTCTCTCCGCCCTGCTGGAAATTCACCGTCAACGTCACCGGGTTCGCCGGCATGGTAAAGCGCGTGGCCGCGCTATTTTGGTTGGCGAAAAACACATCCTCGTTTTCCGTCGTCCAGTTTTGGAACGAATACCCTGCCGGAGCCGTTCCGGCATTTATGGAGACTACCGTTCCGGCTGTGTAAGCGCCGCCGCCTTTTGTGCCGGTACCGGTGCTAGAGATCGTAACCAAGTATGTGGCAGGCGACGCCGTTCCGGTCGACGCAAAAACGGCCGTCGCCGTCACCGTTTTCTGCGGCATGGTAAAGCGCGTCGCCGCGCTGCTCGCGTTGGCAAAAACCACGTTCGTGTCGTCCGCCGTCCATTTTTGGAACTTATAGCCGGTCGGGGGCGTTCCGGCATTTATTGAGACCGCCGAACCGGCCGTGTACTTGCCGCCGCCGGTAAAACCGTCGCCGGCGCTCGAAATCGTCACCCAGTACGCGGCGGACGGCTGTTCCGGCTTACCGGCGTTTTTATCCGCGCCGTTATCAACGGCGTTATCGTCGCCGCACCCAATTAATAAAATCGACACGAATGCCGCCGACACTGCGAATGCGAATAACAACGTTAAATAGCGCCGCTTGTTGATGAACATGATCCGCATAAGTACAAGCCTCTTTGGTGAATCGTTAGGTTCGTATAATTATTGTATAACATATATAAATAATATAAAAACTGTCAAAAGTCAATAAAATAAAGATTTTTTTCACTAACCGTCCTATAGATTTCGGTGTTTTTGCATCCCGTTAGTGGTGCGTCCATTTTTGGCTCTTTGCCGAGTACAGTACGAAAGCACGATTTCTAACCCCAAAAAACGGCGTTTTCTGTCAAATTACGATGTTTTTTACCTTAATTTGGAAAAATTATGGGACGGTAGCGTAAAAAATTTGACTTTCGGCACCGAAAATAGTATATTAGATAAAGAGGGGGTAAAGGCTGTGGAACTTAGACGAATAGAGGACACGTGGAGCGATAAAGAAAACCTAGAGGCGATAAACCCCGATTTTTGGACGGGGGACAAGGGGTATACTCGCAACTGCGGAAATTGTACAGTGGCGAATGAATTGCGTCATCAGGGTTACGATGTGGAAGCTAGGTCAGGTTTAGGAATGACCATTGATGAATTGGCGAATATGTTTGACGGGGCCGAGGTACAATGTGCGGCGCGAATGTCGACAACCGATGTGCCTGGCGAAATGATACAGAAAGTCGAGCAGGATATTTTGACGTGGGGAGAGGGCGCAAGGGGGGCTATTTTCGGGGATTGGGTACTGGCGCCCGACAATGCGCTGGGGCATTTTTTTTCAATAGAAGTGCGTAATGGCGGTGTTAAGTATGATGACGGGCAAAGCAGCAAAGAGAATGTGAAGCATTTAGAACGAATGAAACCGCAATCTATACAGTACGTTAGACTTGATAATATAAAGCCTAACGATAATGTACTAAAGGCCGTAAAAAACAGGAGGGCATGATGATAACATTACACGAAGCTTATCTTAAAGCGAAAAACGAAGAGGCGAAAGATGGCCTAACTCGCTTGGCTGTCTGTAGGGACTATGGGGAGTTTTGGGGCTTTTATTTTGCGCACCCGACAAAGGACATGAGCGGCTACGGCGGTTATAGCGAAATCACAGTAAACAAAAAAACGGGCGATATTCGCTATTTCAATCCAATAATGGACTTTGATTTGTTTGAGAAGGCTACGTTGATACCCATAGAGCAATTTGCCGAATACAACGTAGCAATTTAATAAGCAACGCCGAACCTACGCCGACGGCAACGTCTCGTTCATGCTTCCAACGCGGTAACCTAACAGGTCGACGGCGACGTATGTAAATCCGTACTCTTTTATCCGTTCATAGATTCTCTCCCTATTCTCTCTGTCAACCAATATCTGAAAGCCCGCCTCGTCGGTCTCAATCCGCGCAACGCCGCCGTGGTGGCGTACACGTACTTGTTTTAATCCTATGTCTAATAGATATTGCTCCGCTTTATCAATCATGTTCAGTTTCTCTTGGGTGATGGTCTCGCCGTAGGGAAAGCGCGAGGCGAGGCAGGCGAATGAGGGTTTGTCCCATACTGTCAGCCCCATTTCTTTTGATAACGCCCGTATTTCCGATTTTGTCAACCCCACGTGGCGGAGCGGGCTTTTTATACCTTGTTCTTTGACGGCTTCGAGACCCGGGCGGTAGTCGCCGTCGTCGTCGACATTGGAACCCTCGGCTACGTGCTCTATGCCCTCTTCTTCGGCTATCGCGCGTATCTTGGTAAATAACTCCGTTTTGCAGAGGTAACAACGGTTAGCCGGATTTTGCGAGAAGCCGTCAATGTGTAACTCATCGCTGTCGCATATAACATGGCGTATGCCCGCGCTTTCGCAAAACTCGGAGGCCGCCGTCAATTCCCGTTGTGGAAAGGTGGAGGATCGGGCTGTAACGGCTATGGCGCGGTCGCGCAGAACGTCGTGGGCCGTCTTCAATAAAAATGTGGAGTCTACACCGCCGGAAAAAGCTACGGCTACGCTGCCGAGCGCGCGTAGATATTGCTTCAGGCGTTCGTATTTTTCATTAGCGATTGTCGTATCTTTATTGATAGTAATCCCCTTTAGCAATAATCATTAGTATTAACAATTATCATCCCAACCCAACAACAGCCGATTTCAACCGCTCTAACGCGGTATTAACCACCGACCTCGGGCACGCCGCGTTCATCCTTTGGAAGCCCTCGCCGCCAAGACCGAAAACGGGGCCGTTGTTGAGCCACAATTTCGCCTTGTTGGTGATAAAATCGTTCAACCCGCAAACCGACAGACCGAGCCCGGCGCAGTCGAGCCACGCGAGATACGTGCCCTCCGGTTCGATTAGTTTGACCTTGGGGATATGCGTCCGCAAAAAATCCCCTATCAACGCCATGTTTCCGGCGAGGTAGTCAATCAACCGATCGACCCACTCCGCGCCGCCCTCGTAGGCGGCCTGGCACGCCGCAAGGCCCATCAGCGGCGGCTGACTCAGACCTACGCTCGCGTACTCTTTCTCAAACGCGCTACGCATCGATTTATTCGATATGAAGATATTCGCCAACTGCAATCCGGCAAGGTTGAACGTCTTGGACGGCGCGGTGCAGGTCATAGTCACGTCGGCAAATCGCGCGTCAAGGTTGGAGAAGACTAAGTGTTTATGCCCTTTGTATATAAAGTCTTGGTGGATTTCGTCGGATATAACGGTTACGCCGTGGCGCAGGCATATCTCGCCCATGCGCAGGAGTTCGTCGCGCGTCCAGACGCGGCCTACCGGATTGTGCGGGTTGCAGAGTATAAACATCTCGGCTTGCTTGGCCTTCTCCTCAAAATCCGCAAAGTCTATGCCGTAGCGGCCGTCGCTTCCGTAGACGAGCTGATTGACAAGCAGCTTGCGCTTCGTATCTTTCACGGCGGACTCAAACGGGTAGTAGACCGGCTGTTGTATTAATA
>Ga0268262_10007029_pt1 | contig 10614 bp, 13 predicted proteins | sample TergutNc150P3_FD_190354 | JGI IMG/M metagenome (GOLD analysis project Ga0268262, IMG submission 190354) | Nasutitermes corniger P3 segment gut microbial community from laboratory colony in Florida, USA - Nc150 P3 (SPAdes) (version 2) | ecosystem: Host-associated > Arthropoda: Insects >...
AGCGCTAATCGTCGTCTTCGGACAACCCGTCCACGTGGATAATGGTGTACTCCTCGGACTCCAAACAGTCGTAAATCTCCTCAAGCTCGTCCTCGTCGGACTCGTCCCAAGAGTGGCTGTCGCCGTCCAACCCGTCGTACTCAAGAAAGTCGATTATGGGCTGAAGCTTGTGCCCCTTCACGACAATGTGCTGCCCCAGCGAGTCCTCCCCCTCCACGAGATCCTCAACCTCTACGTCGTCCGGGAAATCGTAAACCGCTGTAACGGTAATGACCATCTTCATGACATACCCCCACATAATTTAAGTTAAATGTTTTTTTATGCGCCCAAAACCGTACGCAAATGCTATTTTTTCAAGAGCCGCCCTAAAAACCGCCTTTCGGGCCGGCGGCTCCCGATATCGGATAATATAGTATTTTCCGGTGCTGGGTAATAAATTTTTTTCAGGACGCCGGCCATGACCCCGAAACTCTTCGCCTTTGACCTAGACGGCACGCTGCTCGACTCCGGCAAGCGCGTAAGGCCGGCAAACGCCGCCGCCGTGCGCCGAATCAGCGAAACCGGCGCCGCGGTGGCCCTGGCCTCCGGACGCCTAGGCTGCGGCGTGAGACGCTACGCCCCCGAACTCGGAATCGACCCCGCCTTAGTCGTCCTAAACGGCGCCGAGGTCTACACCAGCTCCAAACCCGAAGCGCCGCGCGTCTACTACGCCCCGCTCGACGCCGCCCGCGCCGAACACCTGATCGACTACTGCAAAGATAAACCCGTGGCGCTCAACTTCTACCACAACGATACGCTATACTCCGCCAAAACAGACAAAAACGCCAAATGGACGGACCTATACCACGAACAAACCGGCGTCAGCTACAACTTCATAGACAAAAACTTCTCCGCCGTGGCCGGACTAACCCCCTCAAAAATGATCTTCATAGGCGACCCGGCCTACATAGACGAACAAGAGGCCCGCTTCCAAGCGCTATGGGGCGCCGGCGGAGACAACTCCGTCTACGTCTGCCGCACTTGGAACTACTACCTGGAGTTCATGAACCCCAAAGCCACCAAAGGAATCGGCCTCGCGGCCCTATGCGACGCGCTCGGCATAAACATGTCGGAAACGGCGGCCTACGGCGACGCCGAAAACGACATCCCCATGCTGACGGCCGCGGGCTGCGGCACAGCGATGAAAAACGCCGACCCGGCGGTCAAACAGGCGGCGCCGAGGGTCACGGAGATGACCAACGAGGAAGACTGGGTGGCGAAAGAGTGGAACGAACGCTTCGCCGTGTAACCGCTCCCGACGCAAAAAATCCGCGCCGACGCCAAAACAACAATTTATATTAGTAGTCGCCATATAACCCTAACGACGGAGAAAAAAATGAACGTTAAAAAGTACAAAGTAACCGGAGAAAACCTATTCAGCTTAGACGAATTCGACACCGGCGACACCGGCGGGTTCAATTCGTCCGACGACGTCAAGGAGATGATGAAAGACAACATCGCCGAAATCGCCAAACTCCAAGACAAACTCTACGCCGAGGGCAAAACCGGCCTGCTCATCATCTTCCAAGCGATGGACGCCGCCGGCAAAGACAGCGCGATCAAACACGTAATGAGCGGCGTAAACCCGCAGGGCGTGGAAGTCGTAAGCTTCAAACAACCGTCTGCGGAGGAACTCTCGCACGACTACCTGTGGCGGGCGGCGAAAGTCCTGCCGGCAAGGGGAAAGATCGCCATCTTCAACCGCTCGTACTACGAGGACGTACTCGTGGTAAAAGTCCACAAACTCTACGAAAAAATGAATCTGCCCGACCGCTGCAAAGGCAAGAGCATCATAGAAAAACGGTACGCGCAGATACGCAATTTTGAAGACTACCTGTGGGAAAACGGCATCGTCACCGTGAAATTCTTCCTGCACCTCTCCAAGGAAACCCAACTGAAACGCTTCTTGGACCGAATCGACAACAAAGACAAAAACTGGAAATTTTCAGACGCCGACGTGCGGGAGAGAAAACACTGGGACGACTACCAAGACGCCTACCAATCGGCGATAGAGGCCACCGCGAGCAAAAACAACCCGTGGCACATAGTCCCCGCCGACAAAAAATGGTACACGCGAGCGGTGATCTCAAGCGTGCTGCTCTCCGTAATGAAAAAACTAGACCCGCAATACCCTGTCGTGACAAAAGAGCAGGAAGAGGCGCTCGCCGAGAGCAAAAACAAACTAACGGAGATGGGGTGACGGCAAGCCCGCCGAGAGGCGGTTCCGCTTTGCCGCCTTGCCGGACATAAGAGGCTTGTATTGAGCCACAAAAAAATTTGCTTTGGGTATTGACTTTTTAATGAGATTGTATTATTTTAACTAGTGGTGGACGATACGGGCGCGGCAACGTCTTGGACGACAGCGGCGGGGGCTTGTGATTCACTCACAACGGCATCCGGCATCCGCGCCGGTCCACTATTAAGCGGGTTATCCTTGCTTTTATATGCGCCTATTATATCAAGCCGTCTGCGCTTACCGTTATTGATAGCCTCAACAACGCTATAAAAACCGTTTATTTTTTTTACGTATATTAGTGTTTTGGCATGTTTACCGTCTTTTGACGTATGCCCTTTACTAATAACCATATTACCCTTTTCGCTTCTCAAAAAATTAACCTCATCATAATTTTTAAGAACGTACCCTATCCTCGCCACATCGTTCAGATCAGCCATAGAATGGTCAGCTTTACCCTTTTTACCGTGCCTATTTTCTATATGGTTTATGACACCTCCTTTGATAAAATTAGATTTGGCATACAACGGCTTTCCTATAAGATTTTCGATATCAGCCTTTTGTTTTTCGCTAATATTCGACACCTTATATTCAAATCTGTCCGCATCGGCTTTATCAACAGAATAGACTTTTTCTATAAATTTTACCAGCTCTAGATCAACGGCTTGCACATATTCATGCATTATTTGATCGCACGGCCTTTTATTATCGCTTTCGGTACCCAATGCTACTCCTCCTTTTCTATATAGAATATATCTAATACCACTTTCATTTAATATATTATATGCCAACATGAAAATCAAAGTTAAATATTTTGGTGGAATTATATACTTAATTCTACGTCTAAAATTTATTATATTTAGGTATCTATGAAGGTCGGTCCGACATTGTGGGTGCCGGGCGCCTGACCGGCCGATTTCGCTCGAAAAAGCCGCTTATATCGCGTAAAATCCGGAATATTCTTTGATTTTTAACTTTTTTAAAATAAATCTTGACTTTTTTCTACCGCCAATGTATATTATTAAAATTAGTACGCAGTAATTTAAAATCAAAAACCTAAAGGAGAGCGTCATGGCTACGCTAACGGTAGCGGATGATCGGTTACGGGAAGTAGATGAATGCGCGAAAAATGAAGAACGTAGCCGTGATGATATAGTCAATGAGGCGATATACTTCTATTTGCGCAAAAAACGGTGGAACAAAATCTTCGAAGAAGGCGACCGTTTGGCCGCAGAAAACGGGATTACGGAAGATGTCATCGCTGAAGAAATAAGGTCGTATAGAGAAGAAAAGAAGAGCGCCGATAAATGAACGTAGTGGTAGACGCAAATATATTTATTTCGGGTATCTATCGGGGCGGAAACCCGCGTAATGTTCTTAAAACGCTCATTGATGGTATCGGAACATTATTTATTACGGATGAAATTGTTGACGAAATTGAAAATGCGCTCAAAAAACCAAAGTTTGGCCTCACCGTCAAAGAAGTAAAAGACCGGATAACGGAAATTGAAGGGTTGGGGAAAAAAGTCATTATCTCTCCCAAACACCGTGTGACGGGTATTTGCAGAGACCTTGATGACGACAAATACCTTGGGTGCGCCCTCGCCGCCAATGCCGACTACATCATTTCCGGCGACCGCGACTTATTGGACCTCAAAGAGTACTGCGGTGTCAAAATCGTAAACGCGCGAGACTATTTGGACATTGTGGGCGCCTGATCGGCCGATTTCGCCCTAAAAAGCCGCTTATATCGCGTAAAATCCGGGATATTCTTCGATTTTTAACTTTTTTAAAATAAATCTTGACTTTTTTCTACCGCCAATGTATATTATTAAAGTATGCGCCTGTATGGGACGTGTAATATTATGGAAACGGCCGCTTAACTTTTTTACGGTAACCGGGGCAAAGGCTTACTATATGGAACATACGCCGGTTGTCTTTGGACTCTTGGTCGCGCCGCCGGCGGCGCCGCGGGGGGCGTATTCTGTACGCGCCGCAGACGCCGCGCGCTCAGACGCTCGCGACGGGGTGTGCTTGGGGTGTGACAGCGCCGCTGTGGCTCTTGTTTATTATTTTAATTATTTTAATTATTTTATTAATTTTAATTATTATTTTAATACTCAGGCTAACATTGGCAACTACGCCCGGGCGGTTGATCCGACCCGCGTACCCCCCCCCCCCCCCCCCCCCCATACGCGCGCGCGCATACGCAAGCCGCGTTATCGCAACGAGCCTCGCAGACGGCCTAAGGCCGACTGCCGACTCTGTTTTACTCTACGCCGTAAAATATCATCGAGCCGATATCAGCCGCGCCCTTGCGGCCGCGTTAGTCATTTCTTGCAAACAATCTCCGTCAAACACGAAAAACACGCATTCCGCGGTTCTGTGGGGGGCGTTAGACAATCCCCTTCACAATACAATCTATAATATGAAAGGGGTGTCGAGGCTGTCTACTCGGTAAAACACTATGAAGAAAACCATTATCGCCGTCTTACTGTTATGCGGCCTGTCCGCCGCTCAAAGCAAGCAGAAAGTCGCCGTCTACATGGCCGGCAAGGAGCCGGAGGGCGTTGTAGGCGTGCACAAGGTCTTGGGCGGGGAACTCGCCAAGACGATCAGCGAGAGCGAAAAATACTCCGCCGTAGACCGCACCGACGCGATCCTCAGCCAGCTGTCGCGGGAACAGTACATGCAGCGCAGCGGATCCGTGAGCGAAGACCAGATACGCGACATCGGCAAGTACCTCGGCGTCCAATACATCAGCATAGCCGAGATAAGCCCGGTGGCCAAACGCTCTTACTACTTAGACGTGCGCCTTGTTGACGTGGAAACCGCCGAAATCATGCGCACCGTCACGGCGGGCAGCGGCTTGGAGAACGCCAACGAGATGATACGTGTCGCGAAGAAACTCGCCTACGAGTTGATAGAGACCGAGAAAGTGAAAGAGCGTATGGCGTACGAAGAAACGCGGCGCGGGGAGCAGAAAAAGGCGCTCTTCTACGGCGCTATCGGCGCGGACGCGCTTGGGGCGCTAATGCTCATCTACGGGATTTTCGAAAACAGCAACGTAGGAACGCTCTCTGACGACGGCCACTTTTCGAAAGCCGAAAAAGCCGAAAAGAACCGCAACGCGGCTCTTACTGTCGGCAGCATACTTTTATTAAGCGGGATAACTGTTCACATTTTCTTCTAAAAACAAACGAGGTGCTATATGACAAACCTAAAGAATTTTTTGGTCAATCGCAAAGGGTGGCTCGCCATCCCAGCGGTGCTTGCCGTTGCGGTATTCGTCCAAGTCTGCAACTCGGTTCCGGAATATTGCGGCGAAGGGAACAAACTCAACCCCGAAACCCAATTCTGCTTCAACAGCAAAACGTACGACAAGTGCGGCGGCGCGGAGTACGACCCGTCAAGCCAAACATGCGAGAAAGGCGTCCTGAAATCCAAATGCGCCGGAGGCGAAGCGTTTTACAACCCCGCGACGGAATTCTGCCGCAACGGAAACGCCTACAAAAAATGCGGTAACAACACATATAACCCGGACAGCCAAGCCTGCGTCGGCGGCGCGTTGCAGACAAAGTGCGGGAACAAATACTTCAGCCAAGCGTCGGAGTTCTGCTTCAAAGACACCGTCTACACTAAATGCGACGGCGGCATATATAACCCCGACAGCCAAACGTGCACAAACGGCGCGGTACGGACAAAGTGCGGAACCGAATACTTCAGCCAAGTGTCGGAGTTCTGCTTCAACGAAATCATCTATCCGAAATGCGGCGGCAATACATATATCCCAACCGCACAAGTATGCGAAAACGGCGTTTTGCTGGCGAAATGCGGCGTCAACAACTACAACCCTACATTGCAATTCTGCTCAGGCGGGACAATTTATCCGAAGTGCGCGGGCGCCGAATACGATCCGTCTTACCAATCGTGCGAAGGCAATATACTGAAATCTAAATGCGGGAACGCCTTCTTCAATCCGGCGTCGGAATTCTGCTTAAACGATAAAATCTATTCTTTGTGCGGTGGCAAGAAATACGATCCAGCGACGCAAGCTTGCGATGTGAATATCGTAAAAACAAGATGCGGCAGTAACGACATATATGATTCCACAACGGCGTTTTGCCTTAATAATACCGTCTATCAGAAATGCAGAGGGGTGGTTTGGAATCCTGCGGGCCAGAAGTGCGAGAACGGGGTGGTGAAAGAGAAGTGCGGGAGCAGCTACTACGATACCACGATACAGTTTTGCTATATGAATAATACCGTCTATGACAAGTGCAACGGGAAGACGTATGATCCTGTGGCGGAGGAGTGTAAGGAGATTAGTATGGTGTTTGTTCAGGGGGGGACGTTTACTATGGGTTGTACTGAGGAGCAGGGGAACGATTGCCGTAATAATGAGAAACCTGCGCACAAAGTAACGCTTAGCAGTTTTTATATCGGCAGATATGAAATATCTATCGGACAATGGAACGAGGTAATGGGTACGTCTTTGCAAGAATATGACTTACCAATTAGCGTTAACAATTGGGATACTGTTCAGACGTTCATCAGGAAACTAAATACCCAGACTGGCAAGAACTATCGTTTGCCTACGGAAGCGGAGTGGGAATTTGCCGCTCGCGGGGGGATAATGAGCGAGGGATATAAGTATGCAGGAAGTGATAGTATTGGAAAAGTGGCTTGGTATTACAGGAATAGCAATACTGTTAGCGGCAGTAGCACTCGTTATCGCCAACTGATAGGTACAAAACAACCGAATGAATTGGGTATTTACGATATGAGTGGAAGTATGTGGGAGTGGTGTCATGACGATCTTAGGACGTATGGTGTTGGCTCTCAGATAAATCCCATAGGCTCCACAACGACAAACTACCGTGTGATCCGTGGTGGTGATTATTATTATGCCGATCCTCCTGAATGCCGTGTATCTTATCGTATACAGTACCCTAAAACATATGGTAGTAGTAGTTATGCAATAGGCATCCGTCTCGCCCACTCCCCCTGATTTATGGTGGCGCGGAAGTCAGGTTTTGCGGTATGGACAGTTTTGACTTTAACCTTAACTTGATTTTGCCGTAACCGTCCGCATAGTCGGGTGGTTACGGCAAAATACATCAATAATTCTGTGATAGGCAATAGACAACCCCATCACAGCAAACTTAACATTGAACGGGGTGTCGAGGCAGTCTACTCGACGGATAATTAATGAATATCGAATCTACCTTATCATCTGCGATAATCGCTTCTATAGTAACAGCCGTTTTTACGCTTTTGGCTACAAGAAGAAAAGACTATATAGAAAACATCACACAAGAAAGGCAGAAATGGCGCATTGATTTAAGAGAAGTTGCAGAAAGCATAAATGAAAGCCACAACATTCATTCTTTAAAAGCGAATGTTGAACGGCTAAAGGTTAGAATTAATCCTTATGGTCAGGTTACTAATCATCCTAAAGATGATTCATTTATTTGGGAATACATAACTAGATTAAACAAAAAATCAGACAATATAGATTTGGAGATATGGAAATCAGAAATTGTCAGTCTTATTGCTTGCGTGTTAAAACATGATTGGGATCGATCTAAAAAAGAAATTGCCGGCAACGCTCAAATAATGATACTATTGATACCGTATACTATTAATTTTTTATTATTGTCGGTTTATTGTTTATTGAATAATTATCCAACAACGGCATTCACAGAAACGTTGATATCGCAGGCGGGTGTGATTTCATATTTGCAATATTGTATTTTTATGATTAACGGCGTTTTGTTCTGTGTTTTATTAGTAGACTATGCAAAATACGATAAAGACCAAAGAGACAAATGTGTATCAACTTGTAAAAAAATCCCGAATTGTAAAAAATGGACATTTAGTGATATTCTTCGTCTATCATGCATTGTTATTTTACTAGTTGTTGATTGCGTTCTATATTTCTGTACATTTGTTAATTGTGTAAATACATCAGTTTTATTTCTATGGTTTGCAATCTTTGGTCCGATTATTTATTTTTTTTATTGCTTAGTAACTCGCGACATAACAGATAGAAATAATATGTGTTGTTTAAATGAGACAGTTATCAAAATTAAAACGGATTTTACATCCAATAAAGTGTAAATCTTTAATGGCACTTCGCGGCAAACAGCGCCTTAAAATAATCTCAACACATATTAAAAATTTGACATCCGAGCCCAAAATTTATTATATTTAGGTATATATGCAGTCCAGTCCGGCGCGGCTAGTGGACGGATTCGGCGCAACCTATTATGGATTGTCAAAATGACAAGTATGACAACAACAGAGGGCTTGTAACCCAACTTGTGGTGACAATGGTGAAAATCCGGAAAAAGCCGTGGGCCTAATGCAGCTTTATACCGTGGTTTAAAGACACAACCCTAAATGGTGGCGGCAGTTGCGGCATATTTATTGAAAAAAATTTGCTTTTATCTTGTACTATAGTATATATTTAGTATATTGTTAGAACTGAAAACCGACATACCTATAAATTTGGACGGAGCCTATATGACCGAAAAGTATGACTTGGACGAATTGCTGGCGAATCCTGATGCGCCGCTTACCCGCGTGCAGTTCGAAAATTTTGACAAGTACATGGCTATGACCAACGACGACAAGTCGGCAAGCGATGTGGATATCGGCGGCGCAGTCAAAGAGATTGCCGTTGAGATGAACGCTAACGGTATTTGTTGGTGGCAATAGGGGCGGTCATGGATACGTTTAACTCCGAAAATTGGTTCCCCGCCATTAAGCAAGCGGCAAGGGATGTTTATGGGCACCTCGATAAAAGCATTGTCTCCTATAACGAGGGCGTCATAGATGTCATAAAAAAGGAATATCCTATTCGTTTAGGATTCGTAAAAGGTGAAATATATGGTGATGGTTCCGACAACATAACGATCATAGGAAATAGAATTGATCGACATAAGATAACCGCGCTCTATATAAGGTTATTTTTAGAAAAACCTATTTTTACGGTCAATTACCAAAATAACGGGCCGTTCCCATCCGTTACTCATATTTTGGCTAATGAGATGTTTTGCTTTAATATCATACGGGCGATTCTTTCAAGTTGGTATAATAAAAAGATAGACAAAGAAAAATTTGCGCCTTATGTAAACCCGTTTCTAAAACTACTGTATCACTACAAACAACGCCACGATTTCCACAAAAACGTCTCGTATATAACACACACCCTAGCTCACTTGATGTACTTTATCGAGAGGGACTTCTTAATATAACCATAATAAAAACACTACAATTTCAATACACGCCAAACGAACATATTTTCAGATAGTATTGTATTCCCCAGCACCCCAGCCGTCTCCTGAAATCCCCCCCCGCAATGCCCCCCGAATCCGCAACCCAAATTCAACTAACGATATTTTTACGGAACATTTCACGCCTTTTACACGTATTATACATAGCGGGCGCGCGTTCCGCCCGGATCAGGGGGACGCGCCGGATGTCCTGGAGCGGTTTTGACGGCGGCCGGGAGGGCGGAGCTATGCTTATTTTGGAGCCGGCGGGCGGCAAGAATACCGTCCGCGCGGACGGTTTCACATATATATGGAGGTGTGCGATGGAAGAACTCGGCATGACTAACGACATTGATGAAATGCTGGACGAGGCTCTGGACAAAAGTTTCCGCTCGGTTTTCACGCCGGACACGAAAGAACTCGTCAAGGCAATGTTCGCGCTACTATTGATGCGGCTCAAACTGAAATCGTCGAACTTGATGACAGCGGACGAAAACAGCAATCTCGACAAGGCGTTCGCGTTGGTCGGCGGGTATTTGGACTACGCCTATCCGGGATTCAATAAAGCGCTGATGGATAGGGCTTATTGGGAATAGCGCGTTTTGCCCTAATCCCCCAATCCGCAATCAAAATTTTGACGCCCGTGCCTAAAATTTATTATATTTAGGCACGGGGTTATATATCCGCAAATTATGTATAGGAATTGCAGCATCAAAACCGCGCTTTCTTAAAAAACAAAAAAATTTTCACCCCGCCCCCGCCCGAATTTATATTTATACTCCAGCCCCGCTTGCCTAGCGGGTCCTCGGCGGGCGTGTTTGTAGCGGTGTTTTCCGGGGTTTTGGCGGGTTTCAGCGTTGATCGTTGATTTTACGGAGGTATTGATTTGTCGGAGCAACAACCAAAACAGCCCGCGCAGCCGCAGGATTCCGCGGCGCAGGGGGGCGCGAAGCCTGCCGAGAAGACCGGTCTCCTACGGTTTTTCAGGGAGATGGGGTCGGCGCTTGTCATGGCGCTTATCGCCATAGTGTACGTGATACAGGCCTTCCAGATACCTACCGG
>Ga0268262_10007030_pt1 | contig 10613 bp, 9 predicted proteins | sample TergutNc150P3_FD_190354 | JGI IMG/M metagenome (GOLD analysis project Ga0268262, IMG submission 190354) | Nasutitermes corniger P3 segment gut microbial community from laboratory colony in Florida, USA - Nc150 P3 (SPAdes) (version 2) | ecosystem: Host-associated > Arthropoda: Insects > Digestive...
AACTGGAAGTCTCATGGAATACATCTTCTCAGGGTCTTTCGTTTTTGGCACGATACTCAAGCGCGAAAAGTACTTCTATGGCGGCGTTTTTGCCTGTTACTACCAATGTCCAGGGACATGTTTATGAAATAAAACTTTCAGGCCTTTCAATTGTCTCCCTGGATTACGTTGCCAGGCTACACCGGACTTTTACCGTTGCCCTTACCCCGTCTTACTTTATCCGGAGTGATTTAAATAATGCTACCGGAAAGATATTCATGGGAGCCGAGTTCTTCGGGGCTTTCTATTGGAGCCCGTTACCGGACATCAACGTTAATCTGGGAGGCGGAGTGTTCCTGCCTTCATTTGGGAATGTTACGCCTAACGGGAAAACCATATGGCGGGTGGACCTCAACCTCGTTTTATCATTGTTTTAGCAGGAGAAATGAAAATGAAAAAGACAGTTTGCGCTATTTTTTTGATTTTGGCGGGAGTAAGCGTTTTCGCACAAACCGGATTGATAAAAGAAATTGCCGGCCAGGTAGAAACAAAAGCGCCCGGCTCTTCATCGTTTGTTTCCGCGAAAGTCGGGGACAGCCTGACAGAGAATACGATCATCTCAACCGGTTTCAAAAGCACCGCCCTTATCGAAGTAGGAAGCGCTGTCCTTCTGGTGCGTCCTTTAACTCGTCTTACCTTGACGGAGATACAAGCTACATCTGGAATCGAGATGCTCAACGTGAGCCTCCAGACCGGAAGGGTACGTGTAGACTTGAACCCCCCGGCCGGGAGTAAAGCTTCCATGTCTATTGCCAGTACAATCGCCACATGTTCAGTTAGGGGAACGAGTTTTGAATTCGATACCCGTAACCTTCAAGTCAATAACGGCAATGTTGTTTTTAAGGGAACCATAGGCCAGGCCGCCCCTGTAAGCGCTGGTTCCATTGTCTCGATAAGCCAAAACGGAAGCGCGGTAAATCCCATTACATACGGAACCGCCGTCCTCATACCCCAATCAGCCGTAGGGGTAGAACCAGACACAACCCCTGTCGTTATTCCCTCCGGCAATGAACCGGCTCCGGTGATCCCCGGCGTCCCCGGTGAGCCAAGTGAGCCCAGTAAACCAACCGACCCTGGCAGCCCGGACAACGGCAAAGACGACAATCTTGGTATTGATGTGGAGTTTGTCCCATAGAAATTTTCCACACTATTGACAACTAAGAAAAACCGATCTATAAATAACCTCGTAAACAATTAAGAACAAAAAAATTTGAATGAATTTTTTGAAGGAGGGTAGATATGACTGTTAGGGATGTACTCATTAACTGAAACCGCATGTTGCGGACACCTCCTGATTTTTGCAAATCTTATAGGGTAATAATTTAATCCAACATGCGGCGGACGAGGAGCCCGACGGGCTCCTTTAGTCCGTTTATTTTCTCATTAATTTCCGGTGTTACCGGAAAATACCACAGGAGAATTGCATGTTGAACAATGGTTTGTTTGTAAATTTAAACGATTATAGTTTTTCCCATACGGATTTTTTGGCTTTCGAAGCTCTCTTAAACAACAGAAACCCAAAAGATTTCATTCCCGGAAGAATAATTGAGAGCAGGCGGGAACGATACACTGTTATTTGCGAATACGGCGAAGTAAGCGCGGAAATTAAGGGCAGTTTTTTCAATAACCTTAAAGAGGGGGATCTTTTCCCGGTAATAGGGGATTTTGTCGTTCTAAAATATAACAGCCAGGGCGCTTCACTTATTGACGCGGTCCTGCCCCGGCGTTCCCGTTTTTCAAGGGTGGATTTTTTGGGACATGCGGAAGGTTACGCGAAAAATGTCAGGGAGCAGGTAAACGCGGCGAATTTCGATTATGTTTTTATTCTTTCATCTCTGAATAACGATTTTAACATCAGCCGTATGGCCAGGTACCTGACAGCCACAATGCAAAGCGGCGGCTTCCCCGTTTTTGTTTTGACCAAAGCGGATCTTGTCGAAGACTTTTATACTCTGGCTGCCGAGGTCCAAAAGCTGGCCCGGGAAGTACCTGTTATTTGCGTAAGCAGCAAAACAGGTTTTGGCATAGAAGAGCTTTCACCCTTCCTTGAGCCTGCTAAAACCGTAATATTCCTGGGATCTTCCGGCGTCGGAAAATCTTCCCTTTTAAACCGGCTGGCAGGTGAAGAATTAATGGAAGTTAAGTCCATACGCGAGGATGACAGTAAAGGCCGCCATACCACCACGTTCCGGCAGCTTTTCCGGCTTGAATCCGGAGCCCTGGTAATTGATACCCCCGGAATGCGGGAAGTCGGGCTCTGGGATTCAAAAGAAGGCATAAGCCTTGCCTTCGCGGAAGTGGAGGAGCTTTTTTCCCAGTGCAAGTTCTCCGATTGCAGCCACCAGACCGAACCTGGCTGCGCGGTTCTGGCGGCGCTGAAAGACGGCAGGCTTTCACCGGAGCAATGGAAGAATTACAAAGCCCAAAGTAAAGAGAATGCTTTTGTTATGAACCATTCCGCTTACCTGAAGCAAAAGCAGGAATTTCACAAGTCCATTGCGCGAAGCAACAAGGCAAGGCAAAAAGGGATGGAAATTTATTAACTTGTAAAAAAATGTCTGACTATGCTTTTTTTACTATCTTCGCCCAGGTGTCTCTCAAGCCCACTGTCTTGTTGAAAACCGGACGGCTTTTGCCATCTGCTCCGGGCATACCGGCATCGGGGTCTTGGACGCAAGCGTCCTTGGCAAAGTAACCAAGCCTCTCAAACTGAAAACGATCTCCCGGTTTAGCCTCTGCTAAACTGGGTTCGGCCCAGGCGTTGCTTATCACTTCAAGGGAATTGGGACTGAGGTTATCCAGGAAGGTTTTGCCAGGCTCCACTTCCATAGGCCTATCGACGGCAAAAAGATTGTCGTAAATCCGCACCTCAATCGGAGTCGCGTGAGAAACCGAAACCCAGTGAATTGTGCTTTTTACTTTTTTGTTGTCCGCCGCGTTCCCGCCCCTTGTTTCAGGATCGTAAGTGCAGTGAACGGCGGTGACGTTTCCCGCCGCATCCTTGTCACAGCCGGTACAGGTAACGATATAGCCGTAACGCAGCCGCACGCTGTTGCCGGGGAAAAGCCTGAAGTACTTAGGCGGCGGGACTTCCTCGAAGTCCTCACGTTCAATCCATAACTTTCCTGTAAAGGGAATTTTCCGTTTCCCCGCCGATTCGTCTTCGGGGTTGTTCACCGCTTCAACTTCTTCAATTTTGCCCGCCGGCCAGTTGTCGATAACAAGTTCCAGCGGTCTTATCACCGCCATTACCCTAAGGCTGGTTTTGTTCAGGTCTTCCCTAAGGCAGTACTCAAGAAAGGCGATGTCTGCCATGCTGTCGGTTTTAGCGATACCCACCTGCGAGACAAAACTGCGTATGGCCTCAGGCGTATAGCCCCTGCGGCGGAGTCCCGCGATGGTGGGCATACGGGGGTCGTCCCAGCCGGAGACGTATTTTTCTTCGACAAGGCGCAAAAGCCAGCGCTTGCTCATCACTGTACGGGTCATGTTAAGCCGCGCAAATTCAATCTGCCGCGATTGAAAGACTTCCGCCTCGTTAATGAACCATTCGTAAAGAGGACGGTGAATCTCGTATTCAAGGGAACAAAGCGAGTGGGTTATCCCTTCTTTCGCGTCCGACAGGGGATGCTGAAAATCGTACATGGGGTAGATGCACCACTTGTCCCCGGCGCGGTAATGGTGTTCGCGGCGGATCCGGTACATGACCGGATCTCTTAGAAGAAGGTTAGGATGGGCCATGTCGATTTTGGCCCTTAGGGTTTTTGCGCCGTCGGGGAATTCACCGGCCCGCATACGGGCAAAAAGGTCAAGGTTTTCTTCCACACTGCGATCCCGCCACGGGCTGTTACGCCCCGGAGGAGTGGTGGTAATGTTGTTCTTGTCGGGAACCGCCGTTCCCCGGTACTCGCTCATTTCCACATCGGAAAGGTCGTCAACATAGGCCTTTCCTTTTTTGATGATCTTCACCGCCAGCTCGTAAAGGTACTCATAATAATCAGAGGCGTAGTATTCCCTGTCTTCCCAGTCGTAGCCCATCCACTTGATATCCCGTTTGATGGCATCAACGTAGGATTGATCTTCTTTTTCCGGGTTTGTGTCGTCAAAACGCAGGTTGCACTTGCCCCCAAATTTTTCCGCCATGAAGAAGTCGATGTAAAACGCCTTACAGTGACCTATGTGCAGCCAACCGTTGGGTTCCGGAGGAAAGCGGGTGTGTACGTGATCAAAGCGCCCGCTTTTAAGGTCTTCTTTTATAAAGTCGCTGATAAAGTCAGAACCAGCAGAATTTAAGTTTTCAGAAGTATTTGTAGTTTCCATGATTAAAAATTAGTTAGGTAGCATATCCCAAGGAGCAAAAGGGCATAGATCACGTTTCTGTCAACGCTTTTTATCCAGGGCGCTCCTTTTACACCGTTGATCTGTCCCCCATACCACCAAAAAAGTCCCATTTGCGTATCAATACGTAAAACGTATTCGGCAAAATCGTCCTTTTGGCTCTGAGTACTAAAGAAGAGATACGCCAGTTCTTCCAGTATTGCGCCAAATTCTTCAAGAGCTTTGGCGTAATCCCCGCTTTCTATAAACGCTATAAAAGGCGGAACCTGATCTTGCAGGTCTTCCTTTCGCGCCTCGTCTGCTTTTTCCACCCAGGTTTTTTGTATTAAAAGATCCAGATTATTCTGAAAATGCTCCAGAAAATTCCCAACGGTAAGGCCAGATTTATAATTATTCCAGAGACGCTTATAATCATCTCCAATGCCAAGTATATTGGCAAAAGCTCCGGCAGCTTCAATGGAGGGCCCTTTGCCTTCGGAAAAACCGCCTGGGGGAAATAATCTCTCTGCAATGCCACGGTATTCTTTTGGGAGAAATTTACTGGTGCAAGGCGGACACGCAAACATAACTTAATAATTGCAAATAAAGCAGAAAATAGTCAATAAGTGGGGTTATAGTTATAATAAATGTATCCTCTTCGCTATCTGCCCACGGGCCATATCTTTATCGATCCAACAGACGACTGTGATCTTGTTGTCGACACAATGTTGGAAACTGATTACGGTGAGGAATTTTGTCTTGCGAAGGATTTTGATGACGCTTTTATAAGCCGGCTTATGATGGCTGGTTTTTTGGTCATGTCCATGGAACTTAAAAACTATGATCCCGGCGTTGAAGATGAAGAGGCAGAACCTTTTTACATTCTGCTTCCCAAACTCCACCTTGTCCGTTCAGCCTTGTTTTTCCCTGACCTGCACATAAAAAAAAGCATCCGCCGCTTTCTTTCACAGTACGAGCTGCGGGTAGACACAGATTTTGATTTTATTCTTGATAAGTGCGTACAGATCCACGGTTCAGACTGGCTTACGCCGCCGCTTGTAAGAATTCTCAAAAGCATCCACCGCAATAACACGGGCGCAAGGCCCTTCTCTTTCGCGGTTTACCGCGAAGGCAAGCTAAAAGCCGGCGAAATCGGCGTTGTCATCGGGCAAGTTTACACCAGCTATTCAGGCTACTACGAGGAAGATAACGCCGGAACCGTTCAAATGATCCTCATGACCCGATGGCTCGAAAAAAACGGCTTTGTTTTTCTTGATTTGGGAATGCCCCTTGACTACAAAACAGACCTGGGGGCGAAAGATATTTCTCCGAGGCGTTTTGTGGAGCTGTTCAGGAGCGCGAGGGGTTGATTTATTGATGCAAAGAGTGGCAAAAATATTCAGGTACTTATTCTTTCACAAATCTATGCTATACTTTTAATAATAGTCAACTATTGAGAGAAAATTAGGCTTTCGGAGACGGGGAAATGAAAATCGAAAACATTCACATCGAAAACTACAAAGCTCTACAAAATGTTGAGATAAAAAACATAGGGCCATTTGCGGTGTTTCTAGGAGAAAATGGAGTTGGAAAATCAACTTTATTTGATGTTTTCGGTTTCATGAAACAATGCCTGACAGAAAATATTCGCTCGGCGTTGCAGGCCCGCGGTGGATATAATGAAGTTCATACCAGAGACACAAAAGGAGATATTATACTTATTTTTCAGTACCGGATTGAGGAAAACTCACCTCGTTGTACTTACGAATTACAAATAAGTCTAGATGAAAATAAGAACCCCGTCGTTGAACGTGAAGTATTACGTTACCGCAGAACCGGAATGGAATACGGTTCACCATGGAAATTTATTGATTTTTCAAGGGGTTCGGGAGAAGCAATCACTAACGAAGGCGCTGAAATGCAAAATATTCAAGATGCAAAAAGAGAAAATTTTGTCTTGGATGCTCCTGATATTCTTGCGATTAAATCTTTGGGACAAATGAAACGGTTTAGCGCAGCCGTTGAATTCCGCAGGCTAATTGAGGATTGGTTTGTTTCCGACTTTCAAATAAACGCGGCGCGCCAAACGCAGGATATCTCATATGTCGAGCAACTTAATCGAAACGGTGATAATTTGGCAAATGTTACTCAATTTCTGCATGATAAATATCCTGATCGATATGAAAGAATTATTCAAAAAATGAAAACTAAAATCCCGGGTGTAAATAATGTAGAGTCAAAATCCTCTGAAGATGGCCGGATACTTCTTCGTTTTTCAGATGGTAAATTCAAAGATCCTTTTTCAGCAAGGTTTGTTTCTGATGGAACAATAAAAATGTTTGCGTATTTGGTAATGCTTGCAGACCCAAACCCGCACAAGCTTTTGTGCATTGAAGAACCGGAAAATCAATTATACCCGCATCTTTTGGGAATTCTTGCAGAAGAATTCAGAGAATACTCTTTTTCTGGAGGACAAGTTTTTATTTCCACTCACTCACCTGATTTTATTAATGCGGTTGAACTGAATGAATTATTTATCATTAAAAAGCAGGACGGACTTTCAATAATAAAGGCTGTCTCAAATGATGATAATATTGCTTCACTTCACAAACATGGAGATAAACTGGGAGTATTGTGGCAGGAAGATCTGTTATAAAATGAAAAAACTTGTTTTTCTTCTTGAGGAACCATCAATGAAGGAAGTTCTTACAATCATACTCCCAAAAATCATTCCATTGACATTCACGTTTCAATGTATTCCACACAATGGAAAATCAGCCTTAAAAAAATCGATACCTATTAAAACAAAGGGATGGAGAGAACCTAATGTCCAATTTATAATTGTTCATGATAAAAATTCATCTGACTGCAAAAAACTGAAGGAGGAACTCTATAATCTGATCGACAGTTCAAAACGTACTAATACTCTTGTTAGAATTGTCTGTACAGAATTGGAATCATGGTTCCTTGGCGATCTTAATGCTGTAGAAAAAGGTTACAACACTAACTTGTCCGCTTATAAAGCAAAAGCTCTCTTTCGAAATCCTGACATCATATTGAACGCTAAGCAGGAATTAAGAAAATTAATTCCCACATATCAGCCGATCAGCGGATCAAATACCATATCCCAATTCATGGATATAACAAAAAACAATTCACATAGTTTTAATGTATTCGTCTCAGGAGTGAAAAATCTTGTTAAAGAACCCCTTGACTAAAAACATCTTTCTCTAAGATATAGCCCTCCCAACGAATTGCTATTTCCAACCAATGTTGCTATAATTCCCTTATGGCCTCCGGTAACTTCACCGTAGAGAACGGCAAAGCCCTGCCACTGGGCTCAACGGTGACGGACAGGGGTGTTAATTTCGCCGTGTTTTCGCGGCATGCCACTTCGGTTACGTTGATCATTTTTCAATCGGCGGAACCGGGAAGCCTCTACACAGAAATCAAGCTGGACAACAAAAAGAACCTTACCGGTGACATTTGGCACTGTTTTATCCCCGGTCTAAAAGAGTTTACCTGCTACCTGTACCGCGCCGAAGGGCCCTATGTCCCGGAAAAAGGGTTTCGTTTTAATTCCAATAAAACTCTCATAGATCCTTACGCCAAGGCCCTGACAGATCTCTCCAACTGGGATCTGAAAGCCTGCGTTGGCTATGACCCATATTCGGCATCAAAGGATCTTTCCTATTCTTACATCGATGACATATTTACCCAGCCAAGATGTATAGCGATCGATGATGAATTTGACTGGCAGGGCGATCTTCCCCTTAACTACCCACTGCGTTTCAGTGTTCTTTACGAAACCCATGTAAAAGGACTTACAAAACATCCAAGTTCCGGCGTTTCGGCGCCAGGAACCTACAAGGGAGTGATCGAAAAAATACCCTACCTTAAAGACCTTGGTGTTACGAGTCTGGAATTTCTTCCTACTCAGGAATTTAACGAGAATGAACTTAATTCAACAAATCCGCAGACAGGAAAGAAGCTGGTAAACTACTGGGGCTATTCTACCCTGGCCTTTTTCGCCCCAAAGGGTTCATACGCCCATGATCGCAGCCCTGGAGGCCAGGTACGGGAATTCAAGGAGATGGTAAGAGAACTCCATAAAGCGGGAATCGAAGTAATTCTTGATATTGTTTTTAACCACACAGTGGAAGGCAACGAATGGGGGCCTACAGTTTCTTTCCGTGGTCTGGATAACACAATCTACTACATGCTGGACGAAAACAAAAGATACTATAAAAATTATTCTGGCTGCGGAAACACGGTAAACTGCAACCACCCTGTAGTCCGCACTTTTATTTTGGACTGCCTTCGTTACTGGGTAGTGGAAATGCACATTGACGGTTTCCGCTTCGACCTTGGTTCAATACTTGGCCGGGACGAGCATGGCAATCTGATGGAAAACCCGCCGATGTTACAGCGTATCGCCGAAGATCCCGTTTTAAGCAGCACCAAAATAATCGCGGAAGCCTGGGACGCAGGCGGGGCATACCAGGTGGGCTGGTTCCCCGGAGGCCGTTGGGCGGAATGGAACGACCGTTTCAGGGACGATATGCGCCGGTACTGGCGTGGCGATTCAAAATTAACCAGGCATCTTGCAACAAGGCTTTCAGGAAGCTCCGACCTGTATTTACGAGACGGCCGCAAGCCTTTCCATTCGGTGAATTTTATTACAAGCCACGACGGTTTCACGTTAAGGGATCTGGTTTCGTATGAAAGAAAACACAACGAAGAAAACGGCGAAAACAACCGCGACGGTGGTGACTACAACAACAGCGCCAATAACGGCATTGAAGGCCGCACCCAGAATGAGAAAATCGAAACCCGCCGTTTCAAGCAAATGAAAAATTTTATCGCAAGCATGATGGTTTCCCTCGGAACACCCATGATATTGGGAGGAGACGAGATAGGCCGTACCCAAATGGGAAACAATAATGCCTACTGCCAGGACAATGAAATATCCTGGTATGACTGGTCTTTTTACGATAAGAATTACGCTTTATTCCGCTTTGTAAAGGAAATTATTGCTTTCCGCCGCCGCCATCCAGGTTTTATGCGTCCCGAGTTTTTCACGGGCCGGGACGGTAAGTACAACGCCATTCCGGACATAAGCTGGTTTGACGAAAAAGGAGACACTCCGAACTGGGACGAGATCGGCCCCTGCCTTGCTTTTAGAATGGACGGGTCTCACGCTGACATATTTGCCGACAGGGATGACAATGACTTTTTCATTATGTTCAACGGCAGCGAAAAAGCCTTAAGTTTCAAGGTATGCGAACCAATGGCAGGTAAAAAATGGGTTCGCGCTGTAGACACGGGCCTTCCTTCGCCAGACGACATTCTGAAAAGCGGCGAAGAAGTGACATTGGCAAACCCATACGCCTATCCGATTAAGGAAAAAAGCCTGGTGATACTTATATCGAGGTTGTTGTATTAATGGACGAAAGCAGTTTTATTTTTGGCGTAGACCTTGATGGAGTGGTGGGGGACTTTTACGGCGCAATGCGAAAAATTGCCGCCGCCTGGCTGAATAAACCCATCGAGTCCCTCACAACCGATGTCAGCTTTGGTCTTGAAGAATGGGGCATTGATGAATTCGGCGGCTATGACAGGCTCCACCGTTTTGCCGTAACCCAGCGCAACCTTTTTCGCGATATGGAGCCCATTAAAGACGCTCCTGCCGTTCTGCGAAAGCTTTCAAACAAGGACATCAGAATTCGCATCATCACACACAGGCTTTTCCTGAAATACTCCCACAAAGCAACAATTACCCAGACTGTGGATTGGCTGGATTCCTGGGACATTCCTTATTGGGATCTTTGTTTTATGGCTGACAAGGGCGCTGTAGGCGCTCATGTGTATATTGATGATTCCCCGTCCAACATTGTGCGTTTAAGGGATCAGGGCTGTAACACGATTATTTTTTCCAACTCCACCAACCTGAAACTGGAGGGCCCAAGAGCATACAACTGGCACGATACGGAGCGCCTTGTTATGGAAGCCTTTAAGGAATGGCAAACCGGAACCAGGAATATGTTCGCTCCCTGACCATGAGCGCAATTGTTCTTGCTGCAATCAACGCCAAATGGATTCATCCCTCACTGGCCTTGCGGCTCTTAAAAGCAAACCTGGGAAGCCTTGAAACTCACTGCACGATTCTGGAATTTGCCCTAAGGCAGCCTTTAAAAGAAAAAACCGCCCCCATAATCGCTGAGCGGCCCCGGCTTTTGGGCCTTTCTGTTTCAATA
>Ga0268262_10007031_pt1 | contig 10612 bp, 9 predicted proteins | sample TergutNc150P3_FD_190354 | JGI IMG/M metagenome (GOLD analysis project Ga0268262, IMG submission 190354) | Nasutitermes corniger P3 segment gut microbial community from laboratory colony in Florida, USA - Nc150 P3 (SPAdes) (version 2) | ecosystem: Host-associated > Arthropoda: Insects > Digestive...
TATCGCCGAAAACGCCCCCTATACCGAAGAAGAACTGGAGGATGATCTTCCCGATTATGTATGGGAAGCTGAGGAAAAATTTGATATTAGTGATTTTGATATTCCGGTGATGATACAGGAAACTTTGTGGGATTTGGAAGTCCTTGCGGACTTTATCGAAGACCTTATGGGTATTGATCCCTCAAAGGATGATAAACTTAACACCCTGAAAAAGCTCCTGAAAGAAGACAAACGTCTTGCGGGGAAAAAGGTAATAATCTTTTCAGAATTCCGCTCTACCGCCCGGTATATCGAAAGAGAGTTGAAAAAGGCCGGTTTTACCGGGATGTTTGAATTAGACGGTCAATCCAATATAGACCGCCGGGAAATAATCGAACGCTTTGCCCCTTATTATAATGGAAAGTCATCCAAAGAAATAAGCGATGAAATACAGACGCTCATAGCCACCGACGTACTGGCCGAAGGTCTAAACTTGCAGGATGCTGCCTGCCTTATTAACTATGAACTCCACTGGAATCCCGTCCGGCTTATGCAGCGCATTGGCCGTGTTGACCGCAGACGCAGCCGCGAAACGGAAGAGGCGTTACTCAAGGATCATCCCCAGGACATTGCGGAACGGAACACTATCTATTTTTGGAATTTCCTTCCTCCTTCGGAACTGGAAGATTTGCTTTCTCTGTATCAAAGAGTGTCTCAAAAAACTCTACGAATTTCTAAAACTCTGGGGATTGAGGGGAAACAGCTTTTGACGCCGGAAGACGATTACAACAGTCTCCAGGAATTCAATGCCGCATACGAAGGCACTGAAAGCAAGGAAGAAGAAATGGTACTGGAATACCAACGGCTGATGCTGGAGAATCCAGGCTATGCAAATACCGTAAAAACTTTACCCAAAAAAATATCTAGTGGAAAAACCGGTCAAAGCAATAAAGGCTTCTTCTTCTGTTACGAACTGCCAAGCAAGCGCCCTGACGGCACATGGACAAATCCCGGAGAAGGTTTTTATAAATGGTATTTATTTAATCCTGAAACGGAAGAAATAGACGAACAGACTTATAATATTTGGCCTTTGATAAAATCCGAAAAGGATACTCCCAGAGTGCTTACCGTAACAGAGAATGATTTTTCAGTTATGAGAAAAGCCGTTGACGCTTATATCAATAGAACCTATATGAAGGCGATTCAAGCCCCAATGGGAATAAAGCCCAGACTGGCAACATGGATGCAGTTGGGGTGAAATGGGGTTGACAAACAAAATCATAATGGTACAATGTACTTATGAATGTCTTAATAGACGCAAGCGCGTTAATGCCAATACTTATTAATGAGCCTGAAAAAGAGTATATTGTTAATACAACCAGAAATTGTGAACTATTGACTCCTTCAATGTTGCCCTATGAGATTGGAAATGCTTTGACTCGGCTAAAAAGAAGGCAAATTCTGAATGAAAAGCAAATTATAGCAGTATACAACGATTTTAAGAAAATACCGTTGCGCTTGTTGGATGTAAACATTGAAAATGCTCTGGAGATTGCCTGCAAGTATTCGATTTATGCGTATGACGCATATTATTTGGAAGCGGCCAGTCGTTTACATTTACCACTGCTGACACTTGATGTACAAATGAAAAAAGTCGCTAAAAACCTAAACTTAAGAATTTTGGGAGAGAAAGATGAAAATATATAATTATTCACAAGCGCGTCAGAATTTTACAAGCGTCTTAAATACTGCTTTAAAGGAAGAAGTAGAAATACAACGAAGGGACGGAAGCAGATTCAAAATTGTTCCTATTGTTGGTGATAAAAAAGAAAAATCCCCATTGGAAGGGATCAAGGGAATAAAAGCCGATGTAACAACGGCGGATTTGCTGGAAATAATCAGAGAAGGACGCGAAGGGCGGGATTATTTCAGAAAAAAATACTGAAAATTTGGAGTATATGCCATTGGAAATTAAAAATATCCGCGACTTCAAGAGCCTCCTGTCCTGGCTTTCCCATGAGTTAAATTGGGATACCGGCATAGAAGATTATGATAACATAGAAGACATTACCTACAATTTTGATGCCAAGGACATTCACCTTAAGCCTGAAGAATTTGCCCATATTACTTCCCTTAAACAACTGCGTCCCCTGTACGAAAAACAACCTTGGGGCATATTCTCCGTTGAATTTGAGGGCAAGCGTCTTGAGGTAAACAGTCTTCGCAAAATCCTTTCCGGCCTTGTTCCAAAACGCCGTAACCGGGATCATGCCGTATGGGACAAGAAAAATCTTTTGTTTTTCTGTTTCTGGGGAGAGAAGAATAACCGTAGTTTCGGGGCGGTACATTTTGAAGACAAAGCAAACGCCCTTCCATCAATAAAAATATTTTTTGTCGCCCCAAAAAACGAAGACCCTATACATCTTCATAATTTTGAGGAGAAATTTAGAAAATTGGCGTGGCCTGATCTTCCTAAAAATCCGAGTTCTGCCGATTATAAAAGATGGCACGAACAATGGGCAGGCGCTTTTACCGGCATTTACCGTCAGACTATACGTGATTCAAGCGCGCTTACAATAAACCTTGCCGAAATTGCTCTTGGTATACGTCAAAGAATTCTTGACATTTTTGCCGTGGAAACAGAAAACGGCGCTATACATAGTCTCTATAGAAAATTCAAAAAAGCCCTTATCCATGATATGGCCGAAGCGCAATTTGCCGATATGTATGCCCAGACTATGGTTTACGGTCTTTTCTCGGCGCGTTGTATGATTGATATGAAAAACGGTAATGATGAAGGCCCATATTCAGACGACAAAAAGCATTTTGAACCAAGACAAGCTATCGACGCAATACCCAGTACCAATCCCTTTTTGCAGAACCTGCTTAAAGAATCTTTTTCCAGAAAGGATACATTGTCATTTGACGAGCTTGATTTAGGCGACATAACCCTGCTGTTGCAAAACACCGATACAAAACTCATAATAGATGATTTTAACCGTCAGACAGGCGGCGGCAGGGAAGACCCGGTTATCTATTTTTACGAGGGCTTTCTGAATGCTTACGAGAAAGAGCAAAAAAAGCGCCGGGGCGTTTATTACACTCCGTTACCGGTAGTTAAGTTTATGGTTCAGGCGGTAGACGACATTTTGAAAACGGAATTTGGCATAAAGGACGGTCTTGCGTCAACACAGAATAAAACTATTTCCATTCCCAAAAAGAAAAACGGTAAAGACATTGGAATAGAAACGAAAACAGTTCCGGCAATCCAGATACTCGACCCGGCTGTTGGAACCGGTACTTTTCTAAGACAAATTATTTTACAGATTTGGGACAATTTCAGGAAATCAAATGCGGGGCAGACAGAGAAATCCATTCAAAGGAAGTGGAATGTATATGTAAAAAATGATTTACTGCCCCGGCTTAACGGTTTTGAATTGATGATGGCCCCTTATGCGGTCGCCCACATGAAACTTGCCCTTGTCCTTCTGGATACAGAATATGCCTTTGACGAAGATCAGGAACATCCCGACCGTGTAAGGGTTTTTCTTACCAATTCTCTGGAAGAAGCCGACAGGGAAGAAGGACAGGGCATGATGTTTGAGCATGACGCTTTGGCGGAAGAATCCAAAGCGGCAAGAGAGACCAAGAAAGACCGGGGGATTAATGTGGTTATAGGGAATCCGCCCTATAGCGGCGAAAGTGCCAACAAAGGGGCATGGATTCTTTCATTGCTTGATGATTATAAAAAAGAACCGGGCGGTATTGATAAGCTTAATGAAAAAAATCCCAAGTGGATAAATGACGACTATGTAAAATTCATTCGTTATGCGCAACTTTATGTTGAAAGGGCTGGTTCAGGTATTGTCGCCTACATTAATAATCACAGTTTTCTTGATAACCCAACTTTCCGGGGTATGCGATGGAATCTGCTCAAAAATTTTGACAAAATATACATTATTGATCTTCATGGAAACGCCAAGAAAAAGGAAACTGCCCCAGACGGAGGTAAAGATGAGAATGTCTTTGATATTCAGCAGGGAGTGAGTATTAATATTTTTATTAGAAATAAGAAGAATTTAACCACGGAGTTACACGGAGAGGCAAGATTAGCAAATGTGTATCATTATGATTTATATGGGTTGCGTAATGATAAATATGAATTTCTTTTTGAACAGAAAATTAATTCAGTGAAATGGGAAAAATTGGAAATTTCAATGCCTCAATTCTTTTTTGTTCGGAAGGATTTTGGAAATAAAGAACATTATGAAGATGGGTTTAGTTTGCAAGATCTGTTTTTAATTAATTCTGTAGGAATTGTAACAGCAAATGATAAACTTTTTATCAATACAAATAAGAAAAAATTAATAGAGGACATATACAATCATTTTGATACTACAGAAAATGATATAAACAAAAAATATATAAAGGAAATTTCTTATCGACCATTTGATACACAATATATTTATTATGATACAGAGAAATTAGAACGTCCCCGCGAGAAAGTTATGCGCCATTTCATTAGTGGTGAAAATGTTGGGTTGGTAATATGTAGGCAAGGAGCAACAAATTCATGGGAACTGGTGAACATTACTAAAAATATTGTCGATGATTCGTATGTATCAAATCGAACAAAAGAAAGAGGCTATGTTTTCCCCCTTTATATCTATACAGGTAAGAAACGTCATCCGAACCTGGACCCTAAAATCATAAACCAAATCGAACAAAAACTAAATCTTTCGTTTGTACCGGAAAAAGAAGACAGCTTCACCCTGACAAACGAAGGTTTTAGAGATGGTTCATTTTCTCCCGGTCAACTGGTTGAAAACTCATTTACCCCTCTTGACCTATTAGATTATGTTTACGCTGTACTCCATTCCCCCGCATACCGGGAAACTTATCGGGAATTTCTTAAAATTGACTTCCCGCGCATACCCTACCCGGTAGATAACCAAATTTTTTGGAAACTTGTCGCTTTAGGCGGCGAATTACGCCGGCTACACTTGTTGGAAGGCCAAAAATTTGAGAAAATTGAGGCGGATTCCGTCTCTATAGGGAAAGTTTTGGTAGAAAAAGTCCGGTATTCTGACGGGCGGGTATTTGTAAACGACGACTTTTGCTTTGAGGACATTCCCCAAACAGCTTGGGAATTCTACATAGGCGGGTATCAGCCTGCCCAGAAGTGGCTAAAAGACCGGAAAGAGTGTATACTAAAAGCGGAGGATTGTAAGCATTACCGGAAGATTGTGCTTGCTTTAACCGAGACTGTCCGAATAATGGGGGAGATTGATAAGGTGGGGGTAGTGTGATGGTGGTGATGTATTTAAATAAAAATCAAATTGATCAGTTCTTTTCTTTGAGTTTTTTAGCCGCTTAATTAAGCCCCTGAGTATACAGCAATATTTTTTTGCGCATTTTGAATAGCGTGGTTTTGAGCCTTAGAGTCATCACCGGTTCCTTTTTTGTAAAAACCGCCTATTAGTATTTCGGGTGAATGACCTTCCCGATAGACAAAAAACATACGGCAGCCGGAAGCTTTTAGCCGTAACTCAAATAAGGTTCCATATTTTGTTTTCTCGACTCCTTGCGCAAATCTTATCAAATCATCATCGGCCTTATATTTACGCTTTCTGGCACTCTCCATTATCCGAAAAAATCCAAGATTATCCCAAGATACAAAATCAGGAGCGGAATTGAGCGCGTTTCCACAAAATTCAGCATTAAATTGTACTGAAAAACGTTCAGGAATATTTTTAATTGATTCAACGCAGTGTGATATTATTTCCGATATATCATCTTGTCCCCATAGATTATACAAAGTTTCCGTTCTGTTAATAAACTTAAAAAGGTTCACACGCCATTCCGGCTCTGTAGGGATTGTCAGAGCGATAGCTTTGTTTTTTGCGGCTAATTCCAATATGGGAGCAGCCGTACAAATTCCAGATAGAATCCAATCTTCAGATTTCTTAATTTCTTCTTTGTCAATTACTTTACCTTTAGAAAAAAATCGTAATAATAATACTAATTTATCATGATCCGCTTTTTTTGCTTTAGTAATTATCGAAGCAATATTGAACTCAGTATCAAATTTTCTATAAAGAACAAAATTTGAAATAGGTAAATCGCCTTGAGCCTCAGATATTTTCGATGCAAAAAAAATGTTGTTACATTCTCTTTGCATTCTCAAAAGTGCATCTGCAGTACCAACAGCAAGGCGCATCCCTTCTTCTTCTGTTTTTGCAGCACTGGGATACGGATTAAAATAAATCTCCATAAAATTATCCTTAAATTAAACGTTGCAAACTTTTTTCTGTTTCATCAAAGAAACCATCAGGCCAGTAATCTACCATTCCATATTCATCAATTTCTATAAGATCAACTGTTGCTGGTTCTTCGTTAATGCCATTCCAGTTTCCTGATTTAAAGAAAAAACATTTTACATCAGTATGTAATATTTTTTTATTTTTTATTGCAATTCTGACTCCATTGAGGAGATGATCGGAATGTGTTTCAACTATAATTTGAACACCACATGAAGCTGCGCGAGCTAACATATCCCCCATTTTAGTTTGACCTGACGGATGCAAATGCGCTTCAGGATTTTCAAGAAGCAATAAAACAGATTCTGTTTTATTTGCCATCAACTGGCTTGCGTGAATTAATACGCTTGCTATTATCGGGAGTGTATAAGATAACCCAAACCCAACATGAACCGGACGATGACCGTTAAATTCTGTATGTCCAATATCGGTATTATAATCACTTCCATATTTAAAATCTATACCTGGTGAAATAAAACGAAGCCATTCCTTGATGTTTTCTTCAATGCCAGTTCCTTCTTTAGCAATAAGTTTTTCAGGAACTTTCAGATCATCCCAATCTTTGTTAAGGCGAGAAAGAAAATCAACAACATTTTCACCTTTGTTACCGACAGTTTCAATAGTATCGTCAATACTTAAAGGCAGAGAATTTTTTGGGCCAAAACGATCTGCTGAAATATAAGATACAATTCCGTGAATCCAAGCCTCTTTTTCAATTTTTCCCATACGCTCATAAGAAAAGAAAGGCGCGTACTGTCCAGATAATAATTCTTCCCAACATTTCAAATGGAACCCCTTTGAATCTTTTCTGATATATTCACCAAGCGGCCCATATTCAGGGAGTGCTTTTTGTTCTCTTAACAGTCGAAAAGCCTGAATTACCGAGCTTTTTCCTGAACTATTAAGTCCTGATAATATGTTTATTAAACCTAATTCAAAACTTTCTTTTTCAAAAGCCTTAAAACTGGTTAATGACAATTTTTTTAACATTATTTTCCATCCTTAATGACTTTTTTGATTATTTTTTTTAGTACATCATATCGTCCTTTAACACCTGATACTTTCAAACTGTCTTTACCTATATAATTCCTTAGTAAAGATTCTTTATTATCAAATTCATCGTCAATTTCTTTATACAACAATTCTTTGTTGTTTTTAAGTTTTTCAAAATCATTTTCAGTCATATTTGACAATATAATAGACCATGCTTCAAAAAGTGATTTATTAATAGGGGTACGATATTTTTCTCTTTTATATTTTGCTGGTGTTGTTATTCTAAAAGCACAATTCTCAAATAATTCGCTGGCTCTTTCCATAGCAACAAAAAACTTGCTCTTAATTTTATCAATATTATTATTTTCAATATTTCTAACAAAAAATAGCTGGTTATTATTTTTTCTGTAGTGTTCGGGTTTCATTATCTGGTTAATTAATTGCATAGAATCAGAAAGGAATGAATCCATATCGTCATCTTTTTTGTATTCTGTAATATTCATCATTGCAAAAGAAAAATATCGTAAAACCAATTCTTGTGCCGCCATTCGGCTATCTTTAACTCGGTGGTCAACAGCAGTTTGGAATTGTTTTGTTTCCACTATATCTGATAAAAGTCCGGTTACTGGACCAAAATACAAAGCATGCCGTATTTCTTGCTCTGTCAAAGGTAGTCCTCCAGTATTCAGCCGTTTAAAAATATTACGTTGAACTTCAGGAGGTGAATCCGGGCTGATAATGGCAAAATCCAATTCTGTTTCATTTATTCTAATTTGCATCCTTTCCGGAAGTCCATTAAAGTTTTTCCCTTCAAGTTCTTTTAAAAATTCAAGCGCTTCAAGTTTATATTTATCTTCTAAGATATATCCTTTTATTGCACTTAGACGTTGTAAACCATCTACAACAAATAATTGATCATCTTTACTTCCGGCTGCATAAAAAAGAGGCAACGGAATCTTTAGCATTAAGGATTCTATCAATCGGCTCTTTTTCCCATTATCCCATAAATCTTCGCGTCTTTGCATTTCAGCAGCATGTATTAAATTTCTGCTCCATCTGCTCATAACATTGGAAAGAGAAATCTTTTTATTTGATATTGAAATTTTTTCAGCATCGAAAGGATAAGGTTCATGGTTTTCTTCTTCTACACCCGAGTCCTTTCCATCAGCAGCCAGTTCCTGTTTAATGTTTTCATCAATGTCATTCATCTTTCCACCTCACTCCATTATTTTCTTCTCAAGTACCACCCACGCAGCCTGCCGAAGTTTCTTTAAATCCAAACTCCGCTTGTTTTCTGCGAAAGATAGAGCTGCATCTATCCAGTTCGTGCAATACAGAATTATATCATATTTGGGGATAGACTACCACCCCGAATAGTTGGACTGGACTAATTTACCGATCATTCCCTCTAATCCCAAAACGCCGCAAAATACTTCCCAAAAAGCCTAAATCCTTCCGATGCCCGCTTCTCTATTTCCATAAGGTAACGCGTATCCATATAATCAATTCTTTCCCTGATAAATGAATAATTTTCCGGCTCTTTAATGTGAAGGTCATTTTCATCGGATAGACATTCAGGGGCAAGTCCGCCAAACTCTTTTAATCCGGGGGATTTTTCAACCTGCTCATTGATATATTTCTCACTCATGTGATAGATGTAAGATACCGATTTGTTCTCTTCAGTCTCGGCGTAAGGGTTTTTGTAGCCATACTTCTCAAAAAATTTTATCGCATGTTTATCAGTGCCTATGGAATCTTTACAATACAAATGCCATTCAAACGCAAAAATAATTTCATCAAGAACTTTTTCCCATGCTTCGGGTCCGCCGCCTTTCATTGTGCCTTCTTTTACGGCATTATCATATTCATCTTTTGATTTCCATTCATTTTTATTATATTCGCTGAAATCTCTTGGATAACCATGCCTTTCCATCTTCTTAAAAGCAAGTATTTTTGGATAGAGCATTTTTGCCATAAGCCCGTCAAGATTCCATAACTCCAAATCAGATGCATGATATGGACGAATTAGTTTCTGGAATCCATATTTTATTCCACGGAAAAATGTTTCAATACGATATTGAATACGATAAAAAATTGTTTCGAAAAATGCAGGCTCTTCATTATCATCAAAAATAAAAACAGACTTTTTTGGTGAAGTTTCTGACGGTTTCATATTGAATCTCCTTGTACATATAGTATGGTTATGTTTGTGTATTTTCCGCTTGGCATTGATTTATCAGCATTACTAATTTCTGAACACCTTCATCTTTACTTCCATTGTTATCCAGTGACAGATCGGCTATCGCTTTATATTGGCGATACTCTTTGAAATAAAGTTTTACAGCGCTTTCTTGCATATCAATTTCCGTGCCATTTTCCTCATCACGAAGAATGGGCCTCCGTTTGCCGCTATTACGCAGATCAGAAAGAATGATTTTAGGCTTCTTTTTAATGTGAATTATTGTTCCGGTATCATGCATAAGCCCGGCACATTCCGGTATTAATGCGATTTCGGCACCGGTGGCAATAACAGCATCTCCGTCAAGTTCGGCAAGTTCAACTATAGCGGCGCGTTGCGCGTTCATAAACTGTGAATTGAAAGCCGCTCTGAAAAAATCAGCCGCGCTCTCCAATTTTAGCCGTTCACATGCCATCGTATCGGTGTCAAAAAACGGAAGTTTCATTATATCCGCAGCCAGCCGGCCAAGTGTTGATTTACCGCAGTTTGGAATGCCGATTAAGAAATACTTCCCCATTTTTACTTTCCCTGCCTGTTGCTCCTGTTATTTTCTCTCACCCGGTATATACGGAATTATTCCCTTTTCAAAAGCCTGCTCCTGTATTTCCAGCGGCATGTCGCGGATATCGACGATAAGACCGTTGACCGTGACCATCCAAACCATCGGATTGTTTTCTATACGCTCCGGCAGCATCCATTCGGTACTGAAATAATTGATCTTAAACATTTTCTTTATTTCAGCGGCTTTATTACCGGCTGTACTGGCAGCAACGCCAAAGGGGGCGGCAAGCTCGTCGGCGGTCAAATGAATCTTCTGCGTTTTGTCAAAGATAAAATTGTTTGTGCCTATGGCATACACTATTCCCGCCGCCCATGTATGGGCGCGCCCTGAAAGCAATGGAGACAGACGCTTGCGGCAGAGTTTCTCCAGCAATCGCAGGCATAAGCTTTTATAATCATCATTGAGTTTCTTATCACAGAACTCAATGATCAGTGCGGCAATTTCATTGTATTTGCCCTGCATTTCCTTTGGAATTGACATATTAATACCTCCTGTTTCTCATATAACCAGTATAGATTA
>Ga0268262_10007032_pt1 | contig 10611 bp, 9 predicted proteins | sample TergutNc150P3_FD_190354 | JGI IMG/M metagenome (GOLD analysis project Ga0268262, IMG submission 190354) | Nasutitermes corniger P3 segment gut microbial community from laboratory colony in Florida, USA - Nc150 P3 (SPAdes) (version 2) | ecosystem: Host-associated > Arthropoda: Insects > Digestive...
CGGCGGCAGCCGTCGCGCGGTCGGCAAGGGCGTATCCGCGCCCGTCGGTCGCGTCGGCAGCACCGTCGGCGGGCAAAGCGGTTGCCGTAGCGGTCAGCGAGTAAAGCATCCCAAACGCCATAAGTCCCCCGTTCCCCGATCAGTTTCGCAAGAGCAGCCGCCGTAGACGGGCGGTGCGGTGATGGTCATCATTAATACCAATATAATTCATGGGGGCGCGGGGAGTCGAAAAAAGTTAAAAAGCCCGTTTCGCGCCGTCACCCCACATTCAATTCATTCTGAGCGTCCACCACGTCCCTGTTGACCAATTCCAGCGCGTTGTGCATTTTGTCGCTTATCTCCGGGTCAACAATCCTGTCACGCAGCGTTCGCAGCAGCTGTATCGTCATACGCAGTATCCGTATCAAGTCGCCCTCAGGAACGCCGAAACCGGCAAGCTGTTTCAGGTCGCACCCGCCCGCCCACGCGAACACCGGCGCGGCCATCGAGAAATCCATTTCCCTGATCGGGTTCGCGATGTTGTACTTTATCTCTTTCTGGCGCAGTTTGTGTATCGTCTTCTGAGCGTCGAACTTCAGCGCGACGTTGGTGACCGGCGGGACTTTGCGGCTGCGCGCCTCTTCGGTGATCAGCGCGGCCAAGAGCACGGGCAGTTGCGCCGCCGAGACATCCTCGAAATCGCGGCAGTAATACAACTCGGCGGTCTGTATCTCGTAACCGCTCACCGCCGCCGCCAGCTGTCCCTTGGGCGTTAACTTCGTGCCGTCCAAAAAGCCGCTCGATTGCAGGAACTTTATCCTGTTCCTTATCTGCGACTCCTCTTTTTGATATATCTTCGACATGGAAAACACGCCTTTGCGGAAGTTGTGGAGGCTCTTGCGGAAAATATCGAACGCGCCGTCTCCGAATTGGCTGTAGAGGGAGAGGATCGTCGAATACGACGCGTAAAAACGGCTGTTGATACGCTCGTTTGTTCCGTAGAGTATGCGCTCCAACTGGTCGGGGTCGGCGGCTTCGGGGATCACCTGCGAGTAGACGTAGCCCACATCGTCCATCCCGCGCCGCCCGGCGCGGCCCGCCATCTGGTTGTACTCGCGGGTCATCAAGTAATTAAACTGCACGCCGTCGAACTTTTCCAATTCGTCAAATATCACCGAACTCGCCGGCATGTTTACGCCTAGCGCGAAGGTCTCCGTGCAGAAGAGCAGCTTTATCAGCCCCATTGTGAAGAGCCGCTCCACGATCTCTTTCGCGGCGGGCAGTATCCCGGCGTGGTGGTAGGCGCAGCCCGATTCCCACAACTGCCGCAAGAAGTTTAGACGCTCGTAGTCCTCTATCCCGTATTGATGTACCAATTCGTCCACAAGTTGCGACACTCGGGCGCGCTCCGCGTCCGTGAGCAGGTCTAAATGCATCATGTGCTGTTCGGCGTTGCGTTCGCACGCCCGGCGGTTGAAGCAGAAGTAGAGTATGGGCAGATGGCCCTCGCGTATAGCGAACTGCACGATCTTCCGCGACGACGGCTTTCGCCGCTGAAAGCGTTTCCGCGCCTCAGGGCTGCTCTTGAACTTGCGGCGGATGCCCTTTATCGAGATGAATCCGAATTTCGGGTGATAGAACGAGTGCTCGAGCGGAACAGGGCGATGCGTCTCCTCGATCACTTTAAACGTGGTGTTCCGCACCGCCCCCATCCACGCGGCCAATTCGCCGATGTTCGGCACAGTCGCGCTGAGGCACATGAAGCGGATGCCTTGCGGGGCGAGGATTATGCTCTCCTCCCACACCGTGCCGCGCTCCGGGTCGTCCAAGTAGTGGATTTCGTCGAATATCACGTAGTAGATGTCGTTCAGACGGCCTGAGTTTTCGAGGATGAGGTTGCGGAATATCTCGGTGGTCATTATGAGGAGCTGCGCGTCTTGGTTGATCGTGACGTCGCCTGTCTGTATGCCCACGGCCTCGTCGCCGAAGCGTTTCCTGAAGTCGCGGTACTTCTGGTTGGAGAGGGCTTTGATGGGCGCGGTGTAGACGGCGCGTTTGCCTTGTTTCACGGACTCCTCGACCGCGTACTCGGCGATGAGCGTCTTGCCGCATCCCGTTGGCGCGGCGACGATGAGCGACTCGCCTTTGTCGATGGCCTCGACCGCGGCCGTTTGGAACGGGTCGAGTTCTAAATTCTGGTATTTCACTGATCGGGCCTCCTGATAGGTTTCCTACAAATATACATCGCGCCGCTACTCAAAGCGCAACGCCTGAATCGGATTGAGCCGCGCCGCTTTTCGGGCGGGGTAGAAGCCGAAGAACACCCCCACGAACCCGGAGAACCCCATCGACATCAGAATCGTCCGCGGCGCGAACACGGCCGTCACGCCGGCGAAGTCGTTCATCACCCAGATAAGCGCTATAGACAGAGCCACGCCGATAAGCCCGCCCGTCACGCTCAGGACTACCGCCTCTATCAGAAACTGCATTAAGATGTCCCCCTCGCGCGCCCCCACGGCCATCCTGATCCCGATTTCGCGCGTGCGCTCGGTGACCGACACGAGCATGATGTTCATGATCCCGATGCCGCCGACCACGAGCGAGATGCCGGCTATCGCGCCGAGCAGCATTGTCATGACGCGGGCGGTCTCGGTGGCGCGTTCCATCATCTCAGACTGGTTGCGGATGTTGAAGTCGCTGTCCGCCGACGGCGGGAGGCGGTGCGCCGCCCGCAGAGCCTCTTCGACCTGCGCCTGCACGTCGTTTATGACATCCATGGACTCCGCGCTGATCATTATCTGGTCGATGAAGCGCGCTGTGCCGTTCATCCGCTGCATTACCGTGGTGACGGGCATCAGGAGGATGTCGTCCTGGTCGTCGCCCATCGCGCCCTGCCCGCGCTCCCGCAGCACGCCGACCACCTTGACGGGGATCGCGCCTACGCGGACGGATTGCCCGACGGGATCGAGACCGGGGAAGAGTTCGTTCGCCACGGTCTTGCCGATGACGGCGATCTTGGCCGAATTTCTGGTATCCTGCTCGGTGAACATAACGCCGTCGGCGAGTTCCCAGCTGCGAATCGTAAGATAATCGGCGGTAACGCCGAGCGCCTGAGTGCGCCAGTTGCCCGTTCCGCCCACGATCTGCCCCGTGGCGCGGGAAACAGGCGAGACGGCCGCGATGCCGGGAATGCCGCGAAGCCGGTCAACGTCCTGAATTGTGAGCGTGCGCATCCCTTGCGCGATGCGGATACCGCCGCGGCTCATGTTGCCCAGGCGGACGGTCAATACATTTGTACCCATTGATTCTATCTGCTGACGGATGTCGAGCTGCGCGCCTTCGCCGATAGATACCATGACGACGACGGAGGCTACGCCGATGATGATTCCGAGCATGGTGAGCAGAGATCGTACGCGGTTGCGCAAAATACTCTTCCCGGCGGTTTTGATCAAACTAGTTATACGCATTAACTACATCCTCCTAGGCCCGCCCCCGCCGCCGGGCATTAACGGATTGTTCTGCTTCTTCTTATCCGACGGTTTCTTGTCCTTTTCATTCCGTACTTCGCTGATGACGACTTTCATCCCCTCGGTCAAATCATCCCTTCCGGTAACTACGGTAGTCACGCCGTCGCTCAGCCCTATCTTCACGAACACCGGCTTGAACGCGCCGTTTTCGTCCAATGTCCACAAAACGCCACGGCCGCCCGTTACGCCGGCCGGCGGCCTCTTCCCTCCCCCGCCCTGACCGCCACCCTCACGGCGGCCTTCGCCGCGCCCGTCCCCGCCCTCCTTACGGCGTTCCCTGTCCATTTTGAATTGACCGTCGCCGCGACCGCCGTCGCCTTTCATCACGGTCTTCATCATCCCGCCGCCCGCGTCAGGCATCATCCCTCCGTCCATCCCGCCCGCGCCGCCCTCCCTCGCGGCTTTGCGCTCGTCCATCATCTTCTTCAACATCTCCTGAGCCTCTTTGGGCGGCTGGAATCGGAATACCGACGCGGGGACCGTCATGGCGTCCGCCTCTCTCGCCTCTATGAACTCCACGTTCGCGGTCATACCCGGCAGCAGCGTCCCGTCGTCGTTATCCGCGAGTATCACCACCGTATACGTGACGACGTTTTGAATGACGTCCGGCTGCAACCTGATCTGGCTCACCGTTCCCGCGTACTTTTTGTCGGGATACGCCTGAACCGAAAAACGCACTTCCTGCGCGGTCTTGATTTTGCCGATGTCCGTCTCGTCAACCTGCGCCATGATTTTCATCTTCTTCAAGTCCTCGGCGATGACAAACAACGTCGGGGCGCTGAGACTGGCCGCGACCGTCTGCCCGACCTCCACGGCGCGTTTGATGACCGTCCCCCGCACAGGCGACCGGATTGTGGCGTAGCGCACGTTCTCCGACGCCGTGGTGACCGAGGCCTTGGCCACTTGCAGAGAGGCCTTCTGCGACAGGTAGTCGGTGCGCGCCTTGGTAAAATCCTGCTCCGAGATCAACCCCTTCTCGAACAGCACTTCCCCGCGCTTGAACTCCTGCTCGCTCTGCAAGAACAGCGCCTCGGCCCGCGAGTATGAGGCTTGAGCCTCCGTCAGTTTGCTAGTGAGCACGCTACGGTCGATCTCCGCGATGATCTGCCCGGCCTTGACGGTGTCGTTGAAGTCGACAAGCACCTTTTCGACGGTCCCGGAGACCTGCGTCCCGACCTCCACGGAGCCCACAGGGTCGAGCGTCCCGGTGCTGACGATCACGCGCTCCACGGTGCCGCGGGAGACCGTGACGGTCTCGTACTCCTTGGGGCGGCTGTCGAGGGTTCGCTGGTAGCGGAAGTAACCGTACACTCCCCCGCCGCAGAGCAGAAGGAGGATAACAACGGTTATTATCGCTTTAACGGCGGACTTTGATTTGGGGCTGGAGTTGGATTTCATAATATAAAATATAGTATCCGCGCCGGTTAAAATCAAACTTATTGATGTCGGGAGACGGATTGCTGGCAATGATTGCACGCGATTCTAGGCGCGTACGGATTATTCGTCTTTGCAATCAATACGGCGCAATCGTAATCGTCTTGGGCGTATTGAATCCATTCTTTTACATCTAAAATATCGTCATTCATATAACACGACTCCTTGTTTCATTATGTCACTTTGGAACGTGCCGGAACACTTTGCCCTTGTAAAAAATTCGTCTTGATTATACGCAAACAAATCTAACGATGTGTCAGCAACATAAAATAATTTCATTTGCAAGTCTATCGAAACGTCTAACGGACGCCTATCCTTTACCGGCGTCAGGACGCACAAGTCGATGTCGCTATCGGGGGTCTCTTCGCCCCTGGCGTAAGAACCGAAGAGGATGATCTTGGTTACGAGGCCGGTCGCGGCAAGCGTGCTTACGATTCTGTCTAGTTCGGCCTTGACGTTTTCGTTCATATCAAGCGCCCACCATTTCGGCGCGGCGCTTGGCGGCTAGTTCCGCTTCCAAGCGCATAATCTTTGCGTCTATCTCTTCCGGCGTCGAAAACCGTCCGGGGTTCTCGGCTTGTATGCGCATAATATCGGCGGTTATTTCTTCCATAGATAGTTTTTCCAATATTGCGTGCCGCTCTTCCGTCCAGTTGCCACGCTTTTTAAATTTGTCAGCCTCTTCAAAAATATTGCCGCCAATTAAGGGTTCGGGTTCCGCATGTACCTTTGCCATAATAACCGCCTTTCAAAAATCCATCGGGTCTATAACTTTTACAGCTGTTAGGTTTCTGTTTTGACACTTCCGAATAAACTTTTCATCTGTCGTTATTAGAACGACCGCCCCCGCCGCTTCAGCCGCCGCAAGGTGAAAACTGTCCATTTTGCCCAGCCCCATTAAATTTAAACTTACCGCCCTTGTAATGATTTGCGCGGAAAGTTCGACTTCGTCAAAAACGATCTGTTTATATTGCCTTTCCGCCGCCCAGCGCAATTCATCGTCTGGTATTTTAATGATCTCGGCGGTCACGGCAAAACCGCCTATAATGACGTATCCGCCCCTTATTTGATTATTGATGATATGCCGAATTTTGGCGGTCTGCGCCTTCACTTTCGGCGACGTGTCGCCATCGAATAGCCGACTATTAAAACAGTTGTCTATATATACTTTGTCCATGCCCCAACCTCTCAGCCATCATCAAGACTCAACGCGCACTCAGCCTATATCCATATAAGATAATATATTTGTCGCCAAAAAGCAAGTTTTTCGTCTCCATAACATTGACGACCCCTATTTGTAAGGCCTTAGACGGGGCAATTCCGCTCGGAAATGCGGTGTCTCGCGGGGAGAAAGGGGGGATTCGGCGGGAGTTGCGAGGCGGTTAGTTGTCGGAGACGCAACGCACCGAAAACCCGTTGCTCTTGTAGCTGTTGAACTCTTTCACGTTGTCGTAGTTGCAATACATATTCCGGTGGTAGGCGTAGTAATCACCGTGCTCCGTAGCCGTCCACCAGTAGCCGTTGTAGCCAGAACCGTAGAAATGGCCAGCGGAGTTACGGTTGCCTCCCGGCAAGGCCGAAAATCCAAAACCATCCGTCCCATTATCTTTTTTATTCCAACCGTTCTTCGCTTTCAACTTTTTACCCGCCTTCCTATCTCCACCAGCCGTCTTCACCGAATTACTCCACTCCTGACGCGATGGTAAATGCCATCCAGCCATGCAAGCCATCTTTGCCGTCTTCCAATCGTACAATCTACCGTAATTTCCGCAGTTGGAGTTATCGTTACCATAACACCAAGAATTACCCGTTTGAGATTGATAGTTTAGATTCTCTGCCATCCACCTATTCCCTCCGATCACCACCGTTTTGTATCTCTTCCCGTCTCTGCCGTCCGTAAGCATACCCGAACCGTCTATTGTGGACGGCTGATATATCGGCATTGGTGTAGGTGTAGGTGTCGGAGCGGGCGGCTGATACGTAGGCGCAGAAGACTGATTGACCGATTGCGGCGGAGCGGTAACCGCAGTTTGCGCCGCGGGCTTTTGTTCACTAACAAACTTCCTGTACATCTCCGCGCAAGCCTTAGCGCCTTTATCTATAAGTTCCACGATATTTACGGAGCGTGCAAGTTCCGACGACGCGACCAAGTTTCCGTCTTCGGTTTCGTGCATTTCGACGGTCAGCGCGAACATCGTCTGGATTTTGCTTACGGTCCCGCGCACGATGAAGTCAGCGCCGATCGCGCTCCCGAGCGTAATCACGCACTCTTCGCTCTCGCACTTCTCCATGATGGCGTTGCCTTGCGCTATAACGGTTTCCGACGTCATTATCTTGTATTCGTTCTGCGGCAGGTTGTTGACCGCCGCGTTGCGAAGGCTTTTGGTCACAAGCGTGATTTCTTCAGGTGTGAGTTTGGCCGATGCGCTCGCGCTTATACCCACCTCCGCGACGAATACGCGCTTCACCCCCGCAACAGATATTCCGGCGAATATCGTCACCGCCATCGCCGAGGCGAGCAGAACGAACGTTGGTCTTTTCATCTAAAAACTCCTTTTTTCGACATGGCTGTAAACAAGGCAAGAACGCGCGCCGTGAGCGTTTGTGCGGCGCGGATCGCTAGGCAGAGCGCAAAAACAAAAGAAATATCGGAGTGGAGGGATTTGAACCCCCGACCACCTGAACCCCATTCAGGTGCCCTACCAGGCTGGGCTACACTCCGAATAAGCCTTGCCGCCGGCGCCGGGCGGGGCCGGGCGGCGGGTATCGATTGGTACTATAAGATAGTAATTGCGCAGGCGGCCGCGCAAGTATTAATTAAATTTTTTTGGAGGCGGGGCGGATAACACGGATTTTACCCGGAAAACTTTTTAATGACTTAATTTGACTTTTGCCCGCCCATTTATTAATTTACTATTATTGTCGTATTTAACCTAGGCTATTATTTATTTGCGTTATCGTCGCGCCGTTATTTATTTTATATATACTATATAATGTATCGCTGTGTGCGTACAGCGCTATAGCTATTGATCGGGGTGCCCTTTGGCTAAAAAATTCACGTTCAGGGGCGGCGTTCACCAGCCGCACTGCAAGTCGCAGACTGAGCATTCTCGTATTGAGGAGTTTCCGGCGCCGGAGGTGGCGGTGATCCCGCTCTCCCAGCACTTGGGCGCGCCGGCTACGGCCTTGGCGGAGAAGGGCGACCGGGTGCTCTTGGGGCAGGTTATCGGGGAATCGGGGGGTAACGTTTCCGCCCCTGTGCACGCCCCAATCGCTGGGACGGTGCTGGCGGTGCGGCCTTTCCCCCACCCGTCGGGGCGGCTTGTGAAGGCGATACAGATCGAGAACGACGGGACGGACGAAGCGGTGCCTTTCGAGCCTGTGGAGGGTACTTGGCGCGAGGCCGCCCGCGGGGAGTTAGTGAACAAAATCGCGGAGTGCGGCATCGTAGGGATGGGCGGCGCCGGTTTCCCGACCCATATAAAGCTCTCACCGCCAAGCCGCAAGCCCATCGACACCATTATAATCAACGGGACGGAGTGCGAGCCGTACCTTACCGACGACCACCGTATAATGGTCGAGCGCGCCGAGGACATATTGACCGGCGCGCAAATCATCAAGAAAATAGTGGGCGCAAAGGATGTGTTCTTCGCCATAGAGGACAACAAGACGGAGGCCATCAACATAATCAGCAACAAGACGGCCGGCTCGCGATTCAACGACATCACGGTCGCGACGCTCAAGTCCAAGTACCCGCAGGGCGGCGAGAAGGTGCTGATCATGGCGCTGACCGGGCGTCAGGTGCCGGCGGGCGGGGGGCTGCCGATGGACATAGGCTGCTTGGTGCAGAACGTGGGCACCGCGCTCGCAGTTTTCGAGGCGGTGACGGCGGGGACGCCGCTCTACAAACGCGTTGTGACGGTCACGGGCGCCGGCGTGCGGTCGCCCAAGAACCTGCTGGTGCGGATCGGGACTCCGGTCAGGTCGCTCCTTGAGGCTTGCGGCGCGGATGTAAGGGGCGCTAAGAAGATCGTCATGGGCGGGCCGATGATGGGGCTGGCCTTGTCGGACTTGGACGTTCCTATAATAAAAACGACTTCGGCGCTGCTTGCGCTTAACGAGTCCACGGAGGCCGTCAGGCGGTATCCGTGCATCAATTGCGGGGTGTGTTCGAGGGTTTGCCCGTTACGGCTCATACCGTCGCGTATGGCTAAGTTCGTCGAGAAGGAGAACCTTGACGAGGCCGTCAAGTGGAATCTGATGGAGTGTACGGAATGCGGGACGTGCGCGTACGCTTGTCCGGCCAAGATAAATCTGGTGCAGTTTTTCAAGATGGGCAAGAACAAGGTTTCGGCCATGAGGGCCGCGGAAAAGAAGAAAGCTGTTTGATAAAACAAGGGGCGAAATGAACACAGAAGAAAGCAAAGCGCAAACGGGCGCGGCGGGGGGCGGCGCGGCGGCGGACGCTACGAAAGCGGTCAGGGCGTTCGACCCTCCGTTTCTGCATCTCTCCACGCCGCCGCACATACGTTCAAACCTGACGGTGTCCAAGGTCATGCTGGCCGTGATCGCCGCGATGACGCCAGCTTTGGCCGCGTCGGTCGTCTTTTTCGGCGTGGAGGCGGCGTTGCTCCCGATTTTGGTGTGTATCGCCGCGGCCGTGGTTACGGAGTGCGCAGCCAACCTTATACTCAGGAAGAGGCAGACGATAGGCGACTTCAGCGCGGTGGTTACGGGGATACTTGTCGCGTTCAACCTCCCCCCCGCCCTGCCCTTGTGGATGGCGGCTTTGGGCTCGGTTTTCGCGATAGCGGTGGCTAAGATGGTTTTCGGCGGCCTCGGCTGCAATTTCATAAACCCCGCCTTGGCCGGCCGCGCGTTCTTGGTGGCGAGTTATCCGGCGCCCATGACAAGTTATCCGCCCACGCTCTACGGCAGCGTAAACGGGCTGGCAATCAAAACTCCGAACACGCTCCCGGACGCGGTAACGTCGGCGACGTCCGCATCCGTATCAACGCCGGCGGCTGTAGCGGATTCCGTAACGGGCGCAATCGGCGCGGCGGCGGATTCCTTGGCGGATACGGCGGCCTTGGCGGCAAGCAAGCTCGCGGCGGCGGCTTCGTCCGTCGCGGACACGGTATCGGCGGCGGCGGTCTCCGCGTCATCGGCGATAGACGCCGTATCGTCGGCCACGCCGCTGTACGTGATAAAACACGTCTTCGCCGAGAACGCGTACAAACCGGGCGATTTTTCGCCCGCTCTCAAAGACCTCTTCTTCGGCAACGTCGGCGGATGCATCGGCGAAACCTCCGCGCTCGCGCTGCTTATAGGGGGGATATTTTTGATATCTATAAAGGCTATAGACTTCCGCATACCTTTCGCCTACATAACCACGGTGTTCGCGCTTTTTTGGCTGGCGAACGGCACGGGGGCGTTCTTCACGGCGGAGTCGCTGATAACGCCTACGTTCCACATATTGGCGGGCGGATTATTCTTGGGCGCGTTCTTCATGGCCACCGACCCCGTCACCTCCCCCATCACGCCGATGGGACGTCTGCTGTTCGGCATAGGGTGCGGCGCGCTGACGTTTACAATAAGGAAATACGGCGGGTATCCGGAAGGCGTATCTTTTTCGATTCTGCTGATGAACCTCGTAGCGCCGCTCATAGAC
>Ga0268262_10007033_pt1 | contig 10609 bp, 10 predicted proteins | sample TergutNc150P3_FD_190354 | JGI IMG/M metagenome (GOLD analysis project Ga0268262, IMG submission 190354) | Nasutitermes corniger P3 segment gut microbial community from laboratory colony in Florida, USA - Nc150 P3 (SPAdes) (version 2) | ecosystem: Host-associated > Arthropoda: Insects >...
TTAAAATGACAAGACCCCTCCTCCATAGAGAACGGAGACTGATCCGTTTTTCTTTTAAAGCTTTCATAAAAAATACTCCTTAACAAGTTTTTCTCAGGTCTTAATATCAGCGGCGTTACGCGCCGCTCTCAGTTCATCTTTGCTTTAAATGCGGCAGCCGGAGCCGCCGTCGCCTTTTGCTATTACGGATTTAACGTTCTAGCCTGACTCACTTTGATAAAGCTGACGGGTATACTCGTATTCTTCGAATTCCCGGTAACTAACGGATCTATATCAAAGTTTATTGTTACTTTTTTGCTCGCGTCTTTGGTCAAAGTCAGCCCGGTATGATTGTCCGTTATCCACCCTTCAGTAGTAGACCCGCTAGGGGCACTCCATGTTGGAATCCCAGTAACTCCAATCGCATCCTGGAGCTTTATGCCATAAGATGCGCCTTGTATGCCTACGCCGGGATTAGTGGTATAACTTGGTGGAGTGCCAGTTACAGCGCCGCCATCGAACGGTACTTCCTTCTCTCCGAACTCGTTCTTGTCCGTATACAGGGCATATTTCGCAATTACCTTAATCTTGCCAGCCAGGGTGATAATATTATCCATGAACCTGGCGTCAGGCCATTCGCCTGTGCCCACAAGGTCGTACACTACCTCCTGATCTTCAGTTGCAGGCAACGCCTGGATGCCAAGGAACTGCCCGTAGATTGGCACTTGAAGAGACTTCATATTTATGCCGCGATACGAGAATGTTATAAAGGCGCCTTTTTTGTTGTCCGCCGCATTTCCGTAGTTTTGTTTTGGCGCGGCAGGGGCTTTCGTAAGCTTGAGTATGGGGTTGCTATACTTTTCATATTTTGAAAGCCCTTCCGAACGGGTAAACACCCTCATCGTCTCTATCTGGGGAATTGTGTAAGTGCGGGTTTCTTCAGTACCGGTGTAGGATACTTTGACTCTTACATCCGGATCAGCCTTAATCCTTCCAAGCCATGCCTGTTCCAACGCGTTTCTTTCCGCCATATTAACAAATGTAGGATCCTTGCCAACTACTCCGCCTGCGCTGAATACGTTGCTATCGAAAATATAAGTTTTGACTGGCCACGTCGGGGCGGGGTCAAACTCCACTTCATTTTCCTTCACATAATGAATCGCGCCCTTCGGAAGAGGAATCTTGGTCTCGGCGACGCCATAAGCGGTAGAAAAATCTCCATTATTATCATAGCGGGGTAAATAAAGCCTGATAAACGGCTCGTCCGGATCCATAAACTGAGAGAATTCCCAGTATTCCCAATCCTTGGGCAGGGGCTGGACCCTTTGGTACAGCTGATCATGGGCGGCGGTGATATCGTATTTAAGTTCCAGCGAAATGCCTGAAAGGTCGATTATATCGTCCGAGAAGTAGGTCTGCTTGGTGAGTTTGTCGGCATTAGTCCACCTGAATTCCTTTACGTTTTTTATCCCGTTAGCTGAAAAATCCAGCGCGGCGCTTATGTTTAGGGCCTGGTTATTTGCCAGGAAGACCGCGTAATTATCTAAACCATATTCCTTATTCAGGTAATAAGTTGGATACGCGTAAAACCTGCTTGGGTCGCTGATGTCGTCCCAAGTCCTGTCTTCGTAGAGCACTTTGACCTTAATCCCGTCCAGCTTGATGAGGGCGCCTTCGTACTGCACTTCGCCCTCGCAGGCCGGCCTTTCCAGTATGGTTAAGCCGATGATGGCTTTGCCTGAGTTGGTAACTGTGCCGCCACCTCCTCCGCCTCCATCGGTCCCACTTTCATCGCTATCGCTGCACCCTACGGCCAAGATAAGGGCAAAGAGGCTTAAAATGACAAGACCCCTCCTCCATAGAGAACGGAGACTGATCCGTTTTTCTTTTAAAGCTTTCATAAAATATACTCCTTACATTTCTTAGGAAAAGGCGGGGAGCGAAAGCATAAAAATCTCTAATTAATAGCGGTAGTTTTTTGAAGTTTTAGAATCGCGGGTGTGAATTTCCGGCAAACGCCCAAAAACGGCAAAAATTTTGTAGACCATTTGTAGACAGCAAAAACAGCGAGTTTTTCTCGCTTATGGCTCTCTATAGTACGAAAATAATTAACCCGATATACAATTATACATCCGGGCAAAATCTATTAAGCCGAATAATGTAGATTATTTGTAGACGAGGTTTTACATGAGCGTCAAAATCAGAAAAAAACGTGGAAAACTGTATCTGGATATTTACGCGCATGGACGCCGGAAGTGGGAAGCCCTTCACCTGACATTGACAGGCGACAGGACGCATAACAAGGACATAATGCGGCTTGCGGAAATATGCCGCGTAAAGCGGGAGCTTCAGATTGTGTCCGGCGAATGGGGCATATTGGATCCCGGTTCCGATAAAAAAACGCTGTACGTTTTGGCAAAAGAGATGGTCGATTCCGGCAAATATGCCGTCAGGATAAGCAGCGTGCTGCAGTACCTCGATAAATACCCCGGCGGAAAGACCATACAGATCAGCCGGATCAACAAAAAATGGGTCGAAAATTTTCAGGACTATTTGCAGAAGCACCTGTCCCGGAACACTGCCCGCAACTATATCCTTGGAATTTGCCAGGTATTAAACAAGGCGGTTCAGGAAAATATCATTCTGAAAAACCCCGGACGCGATGTCGAGATAATCAAAAAACAGGAATCGGAAAGGGTTTTTTTGAACATCGAGGAAATGCAAAAGCTCGCCAACATCGAGGCAAAAACGGATCTGGAAAGGGATGTCAAAAAGGCGTTTATCTTTGCCTGTTATACCGGTTTAAGGGTGTCTGACCTGATTACAATTACATGGGGAAACATCGAGCGCAACCCGCCGCAGATAGTAAAAAGCCAGAAGAAAACCGGGGTAAGGGTTTATATTCCCCTGCATAAAACAGCCAGAACCGTTATTGACGACAACGCTATACATGAGCAAGGTGAGTTAATTTTTCCCTGGCTGAAAGTCATAAAAAACAACCGGAACCTTTACCTTACCAAATGGGCCGAACGCGCCGGCATAGGCAAGTCAATCGGCTGGCACACCGCCCGGCACACATTCGCCGTTAAGTCCCTTGAATCCGGCGCGGACATCTACACGGTCTCGAAACTGCTAGGCCATACAGACATAACCGCCACCCAGGTTTACGCCAAGGCAACAGACAAAATGAAGCGCGAAGCCGTAAACGCCCTCCCGGAAATAATCGTGGGGCCCAATGGGTAAAAATTTTTTATTGGGAACACACTTTTTTACCAATTGTATTATAGTTTAAAAGAGGTTATTATGGGAAAGACGATGAGCCAGTCAATAATAGTGTCACGGGGCGAGGTTATAGGGATAGGCAAGTTCAAAATCCCCAGAACGGAGAAATTTGACTATGAAATCCAGCCGCTTTCGTTTTTAAGCATCAAGGATGCTGAGGGCTCTTTTATTTCTACCTGCATTCACCTTCACATTGACGGTTACGGCAAAACCGAGGAAGAGGCAGATAAAAATATGATGAAAAAATCCTCTTTTTTTCTGTCCCAGAATTTCAGCAAACTTTCCATTGAAGACGCTTGGGACAACTTAAGGGACCTGTTCAAATCCGACGATTGGTCAAATGAATTATGGGACGCATACTATAAGTGCCAAATTCTATTATCCATAGAAGGTAAACAAATTATGGATCCTGCTGCCGAGCTTTTCTCTCATCTTTTTCAGCTTATGGAGCTAACGAAAAGGGTAGAGGAACTTATAAAATTGGAAAATGATATAAAAAAAACCCGAAAGGAATTAGAGAACTGGGAATATAAGCTGGAAAACCAGGAAAATGATAATGAAAACCGTATTGAGATGAGGGGTAACGTTTTTACGTGTTTTATGTACTTAATGAGCAAAACTCACCTGGCAGGAAGTATTTAATGCTCTATTATTCCGCCGAATCTGTTATCGCCGAATTGAAATCAAACGATGCGCTGGAATGTGAGGGCATTAACGAGTTGGGTTGCCCTTCTCCTGCCCCTTCTTCTTCCACGCATGAAAATAGGGTTTGTATTAAAGATCCTTCCATATGTAATGAATGTAGCACACAGACATGTAATCAGTGGGTTATAGTTCGATCGGACAAGTATATAAAACTGGCAGCATTGACTTTTAACTTTTTCTTTTCGACCCATCCTCGTGGAGGGCGTATCCCCAAAGGCGATTCCCATTTGTGCCTGCTGATACGGCGTAAGTTAATAGACGAAAGCAAGTTGAAAATCTGTTGACTCATCATGAAAACGTCTCTGTGATCAAAAAATGAAATTCTTTTTTGAAACCTACGGATGCCAGATGAATATTGCCGAGTCCGCCGCGTTGGCGCTGGCAGGGCGGGAATCCGGCTGGCTTGAGGCTTCAAGTTTCGAGGAAGCGGATCTCGTCCTGATCAATACCTGCTCTGTCAGGGCGACGGCGGAACAGCGGGTTTTTGGCAGGCTGGCCCAGTATGTGGCGCTGAAAAAAAAACGCGCCTTTACCCTTGTGGTTGCCGGCTGCATGGCGGAAAGACTTGGCGAAAAACTCAAGAAAGAGTTTGCCGTGGATTACGTTATGGGAACAAGCGCCCGTTCCCTGTTCCCGCTTATCCTGCAATCTGTGGAAAAAGGCGTCGCTTTTACCGAAGTCGGGGAAAAGCCGGCTTTCTCTTTCTCCGCTTTTCATCACGAAAGCTCAAGCCCTTTTCGCAGTTTTGTGCCGATCATGCACGGCTGCAACAACTTTTGTTCCTACTGCATTGTCCCCTACGTGCGGGGCAGGGAGCTTTCCCGCGATCCCAAGTCCATTCTTGATGAAATTCGCCTTTTGGGAAGGCAGGGGGTAAGGGAAATTACGCTTCTGGGGCAAAACGTAAATTCCTACTTATGGGAAGGCAGGGAAGACAAACCCCTTGATTTTCCCGGCCTTTTGCGCCTTATTGCTTCCGAATTGGCTTCTGGCTCAGGTTCATCAGATCTAAGTTTAATAGAAGGAAATGGGGTTAAATGGGTGAGGTTTTTATCCAGCCATCCCAAAGACCTTTCCGACGAACTAATCGGGGTTTTGGCGGAAAACCGGGTTTTTTGCCGCCATATCCACCTTTGCGTCCAGCACGGCTCAAATCGCGTCCTTTCAAGCATGAACCGCCGCTATACCCGCGAGCAATACCTGGATTTGGTGCGCCGCCTTCGTTCCGCCATGCCGGATTTGAGCCTTTCCACGGATATTCTGGTCGGTTTTCCCGGGGAAACGGAGGAAGACCTCGATGCCACCCTGGCCTTGATGGAAGAAGTCAGGTTCCTTTACGCTTATATGTACCATTATAACCCCCGGGAAGGAACTGCGGCGTTTTCCCTGCCCGGCAGGATTAGCGCCGAGGTCAAAAGGGAGCGGCTTTCCAGGGTAATTGCGCTGCAAAAGCGGCATACAAATGATCTTTTAAAAAGCCGAATAGGTCAAAAAGTAACTACACTTATAGAAGGGATTTCACGAAAAAATGCCGATGAATTAATAAGCAGAACCGAAAGGGATGAAATGGTGGCTCTGTCTGGCAGCGGCTCCTTGCCGGGGTCTTTTGCGCAGGTTACCCTTTCTTCACTTCGGGGAAATACTTTTAGGAGCAAACCATGATACGTTTACTTTCCATTATTGTTGTTTTTGCCATCTTTCTTTGTTTCATTATGTTCAACCTGCCAAACAAGTGCGACATTTCCTTCGGGTTTGTGTCGTTCAAAGACGTGCCGATCTTTTTAAGCGCTCTTTTTTCTTTTGTGTTTGGGATGATTGTTTCGGTTCCGATGATGCTTTTCCGCAAAAAGAACAAAAAAATACCTTCTGTACCGGGGCCGTCCAAAAAAGCCGATATTAAAGCAATTCCCGGCGAAATCAAAAAAGACGACAGCCCCTATGGGATCGATTAGGATTGATGGCTAACAGAATAGTTTTTATTTTACTTCTTTTGCTCTCTTTTTCATTTTTGTTTGCCGGGGAAAATTTTGCTTCCCTGGCTTCTGAAATTATACGGCTGGAAAATCTTGCCGCAAATTCCCCGTCTTTACAGGAACGGCACAACGCTTTTTTGGCCCTTGCCCGGCTTTTTCAGCTTTCCGGGAACAACGAGGAGGCCCTTAAAGCATGGGAAAGCGCGCTTAAGATTAACAACAGCGACGGGCGTTCGCTTTTGGAAAAAGGCCGGCTATTAATTTCAATTGGCGAATACGAAAAAGCCCTTGAGCCACTTACGGCGATATTGTTCTCAGGCAGCTACAGTAAGGCGATAATGCTTGAAGCGCGTTTTTTGATTGCCCAGCTAGAAGCGTTTCGTTCCGGCAATTTACGTCCGCTTTCAGCCCTTGCCGAAGAAAGCGATTTTTCTGAATATCGCCCGTTAATTTACTATACCCTCTGGAAAATTGGGGAAAGCCCGGCCTGGAAGGCCGTTTTAGCCAAAGACTTTCCTTTAAGCCCTGAGGCAAGGATTGCCGCCGGTAAAGCTCTTTCGGCCCAGACGCCGCAATGGATACTCTTCCCCGGCAGGGAAGACATCGGCTTAACCAGCCCAATTCAGGCAGCTCCTCCGGCAGTGGTAGCGCAGGCTCCTGCGGCAAACGGAGCGGTTCTTCAAACCGGCTTTTTCAGCCGTGAGGAAAACGCGCGCGCCCTCTCCGAAAAGCTCAACAAATCCGGCTTTCAAAACATTATCCAGACAAAGCCGCAAAACAACAGCACTTACTGGGTTGTCTATGTTCCGTACAGCTCCGACATGAACGGAATGATCAAGAAGCTCAAAGACGCGGGCTTCGATTCTTTCCCGGTTACGCTGAACTAAATTTATCGTTTCATTACCGCCCACACCTTGGTGATGTGCTTGAAAGCCGCCATTTGTTAATATTATTCCGAAGCAAGGGTAAGCGTTATTGCCCTCTCTCGCAGCTTTTCTATACCATTGGAGCCGAGCCTGACGCGTGAAAGCGCAAGGCTTTTCCTTGGCTGCGGTTCCTTGCTTTCACCTTCGAGAAGGTAGATTTCCCTGCTTTGAGAGCTGCCGTTTTCAGGACTGAGCTCCAGCAATTCCTGACGATCGGTAAAATAGAAAAAAGCGTATTTTCCCTGCCTATGAATGTTTCCGTTGGTTAATTCGAAAGAACCGTTTGAGGAAAAATGAAGTTTACCTATGGGCCCGTCGTAAGAAGCCTCAAAGTGGGCGTTTATAGGCTGTGATACGGTACGGTTTTCTGGCGGCGGGGCTTTGCAGTAGGAACCGTCCCAGGTGTTATTTACGCCGATTTTTAGGCGCACATCCTCCTGAACCCTTATGCGTATGCTTTCAAGGGATTCAAGCTCAATATCAATAGTACGTTTTAAAGTAGTAACGGAAATATTTTGGCTGGCAACATAAAGCCCGTAACGGGTGGCTATGGAATTTGTCCAGTTAAAAACCTGTAAAATTTCATCTCCGTAGAAAATAATTTCCTGCGAGGAAGGGCTAAAATAAATATATTGATTTTTGTTGATCTTTCCCTGGGGAGTTATGTAATACCATAAACCGGTGATAAATTCCTCAAAGACCTGCCGGCTGCCAAGAAGCTCCCTTACGCGGCGCTGTTCAACCTGGCTGCCGGGGATGCGGCTTGCTTTTACCTGTTCGTAAACACCCAAGCCAGGATTATACGCATAGGTAATCTCAACCTGGTCCAGAATATTTGAAGAACCATAATCCCTGCCGAATGCGGAAATGTTAAAACTGACGCCGATACTCTGCCCGCTCTGGTACGCGAGCCCCCGCTCTGTTTCCTTTACGGTGATTGTTCCTTCTATGCTGAATTCAGCGATCTTTCGGAAAGGCTCTGTCTCCACCGCTTCACGGCCTGAGTTATGCGGCGTTGAAATTTTTCTGAAGATGGTCAGTGTATGCTGGCCCTGGGCGTTCATGCCGGCAATCAGCAGGCAAAGGCTTTTATCCCCGATAAGGTCAAGGGTAGAAAGGCTGACTGTTCCGGGCCGTGAAGCGGCGGTTTTGGCGCTCCATGTCCGCTCGTAACTCCGGCTCATCTCGTTATAGTCAATGAAGGTAACGTATATCGGGCTGTCTATTTCAAGGAGGTTTCTGTAAGCGACAAACTGCTTTTCGACCGGGCCTCCGTCAAATAAGCCTGACAAAACAGTAACGAGCACTTCCCCGTCTTCAAGCGGCACTTTGGAATACATGCTGTCTTCGCGCGCCAGGTATTCGGCTGAACTGTCAATATCTTCCGAATTGGTTAACAGGCTGCGGGGAATTACTACGCGGGCTGTTTGTTCTGTGCGGTTTTTTTTGACCTCCCAGGGAGGAGGCAAAAGAATCAGGGCGGCAATGCCCGGAATGCAAACAACAAAAATAACAATCGTTATAATTCTCAGGATCTTTCTTGTCATTTTACCGCTTCATTTCCTGTGATATTTTTCCCAAAACTATCTGCAAGGTTTCATCCAGGCTTCTGGAGCTTTTAAACCCTGCCGCCGATACGTGACCGCCTCCGCCCATGCTCTGCGCTATTTTTGAAACGTTTACGTTTCCCTTGGATCTGAGGGAACATTTTACATGGCCTTCCCTGTTTTCCTTTACCAAAACCGACACTTCAACATCTTTGCATTTTAGGGGCGTATTGATAAAGCCGTGGGTGTCGTCCAATGTAGCGTGGCAGCTTTCCAGGAATTCTTTTCGCAGGAGCTGTACCGCCACTTTTCCGTTATTCACAAGTTCCATGTTTCCAAAGACGGTTTTTTCGAGGAGCAGCGAAGATAAAGGGTGTTTTGTGAAAAATTCCTGGTAGATCTCGTATGGGACGGCTCCGGACTCGGTCAGCAATGTGGCGGCCTTAAATGTACGAGTGGTTGTTTTGTTGTAAGCAAAAAATCCCGTATCAAAAGCCAAGCCCGCGAAGGCGGCTTTGGCGTTTACGGGGGTTAATTGAATACCGGCTTTTATTGCCAGTTCAACCGCTATTTCGCAGGTGGAAGACGCGGTAGGATCGATATACCCTTTTAGGGTGTTGAACGGATTAGGCTCGTGGTGATCAATAACAAACACTTCCGGCGCATAATGGATAAGTTCGCGTATTCCCCCGATGTTATATTCATCGGCCGAGTCCATAATTACCAGCGCGGCTTCGCGATCCAGCGGTTTTTCCAGGTTTTCCCAGCTCTCTATTGTGTTTTCCGGATCCAGAAACTTGTATTTTTCGGAAATTGCGTCGGAATTTACGATTCTAAGCTTCTTCCCCATGGTTTTGGCAAGCTGGTAAAAGACCAGTTCAGCTCCCAGACCGTCAGGATCGGAGTTTTCGTGGGTAGTAACCACCAGAGAAGAGTGCCTGCCGAGAAAATCGAAGACCGCATCCGCCATAAATTATAATACTTACCGGGCGTTACCGTTGGGAGCTCATATAGCTCGCGGCAGCCTGCGTTACCTTCATCGCTATGTTCGGCTCGGCAATGAGAATTTGCCAGCCGGAGTATATTTCGGAACGGGACCATCGTAACAATGTCCTGGAGCTTCCAGACAGGGTGCTTTCAAGTTTCTCCGCCGAAGAAGCGACAAGCATCGTATACGGCAGCCTGCTCTGGTCTGTTCCAGAAACCCTGGGTTCCAGATCCTTAAGGGCGCCGGAAAAATCCGCGGAATTCCCGTTTGTTGCCAGGTTTTGCAGCAAATCCCTGATTTCACTTTTTCCGCCTGACGCGGATATTTCCCCGTTGTAGATTATCTGGGCTTTGTCCCCGGCGGACCAGATTGTAACCTTATCCCCCTCAATCAAAAGCCGGTCTACCACGTTGGAATAGACCCATGTGATGGCATCGTTTTTAACGTTGTTGATGGATTCGGAACAGTCTATAACCAGGTACAAATCGAGCGGGATAACCCTCCTGTCATCCGCGTTTATAGAAGTAAACCCTACAAAAATGATAAGGATTATGAGTAAAAACCTTCTTGTATTATACATACTTTAATTCTATCATATAATATTATTATTTTAAACAAGTTTTATGGGAAATTATTAAAAAAGCCTTTACTTTTCTATCAAAAATGGGTACAATTCAAATGTGTTAAGCATATAATCGAACTAGAAATAAATTTTATAAGGAGTTTGTACTATGGGTGCAATTGATTTACCCAAGAGCCCGAATGTATTCCATCCGGAGAAACCAAGTGCCGTAGGCTCGCGGAATTCGCTGGCTCAGGAATATCGGGACCAGCAAACAGAGGTAAACCAGCTTCTGGAAGAGGAGACCAACAAGGTTATCCACCATTTAACCGCAAAGCTGCCAAAAGATGTACTTGAACGCCTGGATGTTATGGGCAGCATGAAGGAGAAGCTGTATAATTACTTTAACCAAAACTACCAGAACATGTTCAACCGCTACATGGTAACCAGCGAAGATGAGATGGTAAAAAAGATTCGGAATTTCATTGATAAGGAAGAAACCAAAGTCCTTTCACGGTATACGCCGAAAGAGATTGCCGACCTTTTGGATGCCGTTGGCGGCGCCGACAAGTTCAACACCGGTGAAATTGAAAAATCCATTGTTAATATGTACGGCCACCTCCAGGGCCATGTTCAGCGCGGCGTTA
>Ga0268262_10007034_pt1 | contig 10608 bp, 14 predicted proteins | sample TergutNc150P3_FD_190354 | JGI IMG/M metagenome (GOLD analysis project Ga0268262, IMG submission 190354) | Nasutitermes corniger P3 segment gut microbial community from laboratory colony in Florida, USA - Nc150 P3 (SPAdes) (version 2) | ecosystem: Host-associated > Arthropoda: Insects >...
GGCTTGCAGAACGCACAGAAAAATTGCATACTGCATGTATCAAGAGACAGGAATACTGGCGCACACAAAATGCCGGCTCCTGATACACCTTATATGCTTGCCTCAAAAACGGAAGTTCAGCATAAGCAGTACAAATTGGGGTTTTACTCTCACTCTTTATTCCTAATTCCTCACTCCTAATTCCTAATTCTTCTTCGCGTCCTGATACTCCAAAGCCAGGCGGATTTGTTCCTCTGAAAATAAAGCCGTGGCGGGTATTGATTCGGTGTTCACCTTGTGGCTTCAGCCAGTATACCGGGGTTGTTAATTGCATATTTCAAGACATCGGCCATAATGCCGGTATAACCGTCGCCCATTGTTTTGTAGCTTTCCAAAATATCCTGAGACACGCGGATCGTTATCGACTTCTTTTTCTTGCGCCGGTTGCGTTCAGCCGCCAAATGCGCGAATTCTTTTAAGGCCTCCGGCGTAGAAGCCGGACAATCCTCTGTATAGCGAATGGGCTTCCGCGCCGCTTTCCTGACTTCTCTTATAGCTTCTTTAGGTGGTTTTTGACCAACCCATACCGTCGATCTGGTAATACCCATTGTAACTCCTCCTCTCATGCTTTTCCGCTATTCGTGCGGATATAATGCGCCTATTCTCCCCGCATTCTGTATAGACCACAAAGAGAACCTTTCCGACCATACCAAGGGTTTGCCATCTTTCTTCACTTGATGTATTTTCTTCACTTCGATCCGGACGTTCAAGCCTTTCAGGATCGGCAAAAACATACTGGGCAGTTTCAAAGCTCAAGTCATGCTCTTGCTTATTAAGAATGTTTTTATCATCGTCCCATTCAATGCCGACCAGCTTCATAGTTAGAGTGTAGTATATTTTGCACTACATGTCAACAAGGATGAGTGGAAAGCAAATTAGGAATAGACTTCCTGTTCCGCCTTCTGCCTTCTTATCTCTCTTTATTCCTAATTCCTCACTCCTAATTCCTAATTCTTCAGCCAGGCGGATTTGTTTCAAATAACCGCCATTCTCGAATCCAATTTACCTTGACCGGCAAGATCATAATATAGGGACTTCCCCATAGGGGTAAGAAAAGCCTCTGCTTCTTTATTAAGAAATTCTATTTTTTCTGCTGTTGTCATGTTGGCAGTCTCGTCTTGAATATTAAGGCGTATTGAATGTATCTCCTTTATAGGTTCCAAAGCTGCTGTCATTTCCAGATCATTCAACATTCTGGGATCACTCAAGTATTCCTTTACTGTCTTCATAATATTATTATATGGAAAAACAAATAAAAATACCATCGATGCCGGAATATAAAAAAACGTACTCAAGCCTTCTGCGCCCTACCCCGAAAGATCAGGAACGCGACAAACGTATGAACATATGGTTTTGAAGAGAATAACCACGAATGGCACGAATTATCACAAATGAAAATGGATTTCCTTTAGATTATTCGTGTTCATTTGTGTCTATTCGTGGTAAAAATTCATTTATGCGTTTGTCGTATAAGCCCCGCCGGACGCTTTCCTTTACTCCTAATTTTTTTTCGTGTTTTCCTGATACTCCAAAGCCAAGCGGATTTGTTTCAAAACATAGTCCTGCAAAAGTTCGTCAAGTTTTTTGAAATTGGCGATAAGTTCTTCCAGCTTGTAATCCCGGCCCTTATCAAACATTTCCCCTTTCCCGGTCTTCAGCCAGTTCTCGTTCACCCCGTAGGTGAAGCAGATCATCTTGATTATGCGTTCATGGATTGTGCGGGTATTACGTTCAAATGCGCTTGCATGGGTTTGGCTTATTTTGAGATCTTCGGCAAATTTTTGTTGGGTCAACCCCAATGTCTTACGGATTTCGCCTATTCTCCGGCTTATCTTTGCGTCGCTATCCAAAAATAACTTCCTATGTATATCCCTATACAGACTATCAAATTAACGCTTTTTTGGACAGGCTTTTATTTTAGGTACTTGACAAAATAGCGCAATGTACTTGATAATATAATACATTGGATTAGAATAATGAACATTATTTCCGTGAAACAGCGAATAAAAGGAGTATCTAAAGAGGAACAGAAAAAACTGGATATTTTAGCCAGCGATTTCAGGAAGCTTGATGAAGACCGGAAAGACTACATTCTGGAACTTTCCCGAAAGCTGGCGGATATTCATTGCGGGGGATTTTCCGGGGAATATAGCGGGAACGACCTTGCACACGGCGAAATTTAGGGAATTATCCGGCTTGAGCCGGTTTAAGGGTTTATGCCCTGTAAATGAAGACATTTGAATGCATTATTAAGGAGGCAAAAGCAGGGGATAGGTCCTATTTTTCCTCTTTTAAGAATCTAAGAATGTGCCGTTGGCACATATATAACACCGCCTTTCGGCGTGAATGAAAGGAAAGATTTTTATGAAAATTTTGAAACATCTCACTAAATTTTGCCTTGTGATATCAGTAGTGTTACTGGTATTCTCATGTGATTCGGAACCAGAAAAAGAAACGGTACCTGTTCCCACTGGAATCAGGGTATCAACCAATTCCTTTTCGACAAAAACACTTAGAATTACTTGGAATGATGTCTCCGACCGTTATGTAGTTGAGGAAAGTGATAGTAATAACTATGGTTGGAATAGTCCCGCTCAAGTAAACAGAAATAACATAACTTACAGTGATGGTAGCTCAGGAGACTCGTATTATTCTTTTCGTAGGAACAGTACTGTTTATTTTCGTGTGAGGAGCGTTAGTTCCAAAGGCAATTTGAGTGATTGGTCAAATCCACTAGCTGTAACCATAACTGACGGATCAAGTGAAGGTGGTGGAGGAACGGCTCCAAGTGCTCCAACGGGAGTAACAGCAACGGCGACTTCATCAAGCTCTATTAGCATATCATGGAATACTGTAACAGAAACGACAGGATATTATATATATCGTAGTTCAAGTGCTTCTGGTACATACTCTCAGGTAGGAACTTCGACATCAAGCACATATTCAAATACCGGATTATCTGCAAACACAATATATTATTACAAAGTAGCAGCATACAACAGCAATGGAACTAGCTCTCAGTCTTCGTATGTTTCTGCTACAACTCAAGCATCTGGAGGCGGTGGCGGAATGGTTGGTGAAGCTCCTCTCACAGCACCATCTGGTCTAAAAGTGACATCGCAAACATCATCAAGTGTTGTTTTATCATGGAATGCGTTAAATGGAGCATCAAATTATGAAATCTTTTCTTCTACAAGCAGTTCTGGTACATATTCTTCTCGTGGTTTCACTAGTGGAGGCGCAACAACTTTTACAGTAACTGGTTTATCTTCTTCAACAACATATTATTTTAAAGTTGCTGGAGTAAATACTAAAGGGTCTGGTGATAAATCTGTAGCTGTATCTGCAACAACTAGCGGATCTGGAACAGGAAGCGTTAGAGTTGTAAATTCCTCAAAATATGCAAATGACCCGATATTAGTGCAGCTATCAAGGAATTCTGATGATTTTATAATTGGAGAACGGACAATAAACAATAATTCGGAGTATACATTTACGAATGTTCCGTCCGGTGTTCAATTCAAAGTTTGGGGAATAGATAATCTTGGTGGCATTTATTCGAGTACAGCATTTACATTAACATCCGGTCAAACAAGAGTAATAACATTTAATGGCGATTCTTTATCACCATAAAGGCGGCGCGTGGTGCCAGGTACAGAAACGGAGCAATGGGTAACGCCAACGGTGTAACGCCAACGGTACCTGTCACCAAATTCGCCCTGTGTATTAAATCGCCGCATATGCGGTGTGAAATAAATTGAAAGGAGTTTTTTTATGAGAAAGATGCAATTTGCAGTAGTGTTCGCGTTGTTTTTGACAATGGCGTTCATCGGCTGTGCAAGCAATGCAACGGCACAAACAGGCACAACAGGTACAACAAGCCAATCGGGAAACAATGCGAATCCAGATATTCCGGCAGTGGCACAAACAGTTACAACAAGCCAACCGGTAAATAAAGCTAATCCCGATATTCCGGACTGGTATCTTAATCCGCCGGAAGACCCTGATTACATTTACGGTATCGGAACCGCGAAAATGCAGAATATGGACAGAAGCCGCCGGGCGGCTGAAAATCGCGCCCGTACTTCGTTATCATTCCAACTTAACACGTATGTTAAAGCGATGGAAGTTGATTACGGAAAGGAAGCCGGGACAACAAATGATATGGCATCGACAGAGTTATTTGAAAATGTTTCTCGTCAGTTAACGGCAGTTGCATTGAGCGGCGCAAGCGTCTCAAAACGTTTCGTAGCTTCTGACGGCACTCAATACGCTTTAATAGCTTATCCAAAAAATTCCGCAAAAAATACGGTTAAAGGCGTTGTTGAAAACGCCGCTTCAAGAGCGGCTACAGTCCAGAAAGATTTAGCTCTTAAATCTATGGATAAAGCTTTTGCTGAAATTTTATCGCCTCAACCTGTTGATACAGGAGAATAAAAAGTCTCTTATGCGGGCGGGTACTGATATGATTAAAACATTCATTCGCATAACGCCGGTATTGTTACTCTTATGCGCTATACTTTTTCCGTTTTCTGCTTTTTCAGATTCAAAACAGGAAAAGACAAATGACAATGTTTTAATCTTTATTGGTTCTGCCCGCAAACATCTGCGCCTTACTGATTCCGTTAACGCCGCCCTGCGGGATGCCGCCAGAAAAGTCGCTTTTTTTCATTCCGTAAGCGGGGAGATAGCTTCTCACGAAAGCAGCGGCGATTTGGTGGGAGACACTTTTATATCAGTATTCGAGCTTAAAGACTCAGGCGATTACACGCAATATCTTGATAAGCTGGAATATGACAGTAAAACAGATGTTTTTGAAACCGATAGCGCGGTATTTGTTCGTGTCGGTTATCGAAGTAACACAAAAATAAATATCAATTATAGGCCCGTCCAAAACAATGAAAAGCCTTTGTGGGTTGATAACGCGCCTTCTAAAATCGGCTCTTATTTAGCAGCCGTAGGTCATTCCGATCCGCGCCTGTACCACAGCGATACAATAGTAGCCTCTTATGAAAACGCGGTAATTTCCCTGATGGAATCTGCCTGCACAAGAACCAGAACAATAGAATCGGAAACCAATAGATCAATTAATTTGTCATCTTTAACAGTTACCGCAGGAACCTTGACCGGATTTTACGTTTTGGACACATGGACTGACCCGGCAAACAAATCTGTCTGGACATTGGCAATCGCAAGAGATTTCACGGAAATTGAATCATTATCGTATAACCCAAGATACAATGAAGTTTTTGTTCCTTCTCCGTCATATTACATTGTCCCTGTCCAGGCGTTTCCTGACATGCCAATTCTTCCCAATTGGACAACCGATTTACCAGGAGATACAGAAACGACGGTTTATTTTTGGGGCTTTTCGGGAAAAAGCAGAGATCGCAGGGAAGCCGAAACAAAAGCCCTGCATGACGCGAAGGTAAGGGTTTCCGGTTATATTTACGAAACAGTTGAAGGAAAATATACGGAAATTTCCCGGTACAAAAGCGACATGGGCCGTATTGCCGAAGATTCTGAAATCATAGACGAATTCTCAAGGAGTTATACCAAAAATATTCTGGAAGGAGTGAGGCCGATAAGAAGCCAGCCAATAACCTTTCCTGACGGCAGTGTGGAAGTACAGATTTTAGTCTCTGTCGCGAAGGCTGACATTGACAGAAAGCGGAATGAAGTAAACCGGCAAATGGCGGAACTTTCGCGTTATTACAGTTCGCAAATAACAGCCCGTGACGCGCAAAATTTGGAAACCCTGCGAAAATACGAACAGATAGCGGCGCAATTAGACCCTCTGCAACGCTCGCTTGTTTATTACCGTGGTTTAGCGGAACCGGTGAATCTCTATGTGTACTTAAATGAACAGATAAGAAAACTAAGCGGCATTGTTTATACCGCGCGTATAGAATTTCGGGGTAATTTTAGCGACTTTGAAAAAAACAATATCCTCAATGCCCTGCAAGAAGGGATGAGAAGTAATAATGTTCTCTTACAGCTTAATAATACCGGAACAAACGCGGTCTTTAAATTTATTGTCAGCGGTGAAGAAGAAATAACGTACAGCCTTGTCCGCTGGAAAATACCGGGGCTTTCCGTGCAGTTTATGCAGGGGAACACCTTGTTAGTTTCCGATCAATTACAAATCCCCGTTCAGATAGACAGAGACTGGCTTATTAGCGCGACTGTTAAAGAGATTAAACAAAGAAATGATTTTTTTAAAAAAATAAGGGAAAATTTTGAAAGAAGGTAAGCAAAATGAGAAAAGCATGTTTACGCTTTATTATGTTTTTGATTGCGGCCTTGCTGCTGCCGTCGGCGTTGTTTGCCCAGAAAAAAGAAAGCCTTGCGGTTTTTGCGTTTACCGGAGGAGATATGTCTGACGGCGAATATATCGCGTCAAACCTTTCACGGCAGGCTATATTACGTAACGCTTTCAATAAGACAACCCTGATAACGCGGGCTACTATAGCAACCATGAATTTTGAACAGCGTTTTCAACGGAGCGGATTGACAGACGCGGACACAATCTTTGAACTTGGCAAAGCGCTTAACGCTTCTCACGTTATCGCGGGTTACATAACCCGTTTGGGAAATAATAACCTTGTTCTGGTGAGCATAATGGACGTGGAAAGCCTCCAGCAAATAGCCGGTTATTACAAGCAGTACAGTAGTATTGAAGAAGTTGACAGGCTAATACCGGAAATTGCAAACCAACTTGCAAAATTTATACCCCGCAACACAAGAAATTTACCCGGACTTTCAGTGCCGCCGTTTGTTATCTCGCGCGGAGTAGACCAAAACGACGCTATGACGCTGGCGCAAATATTATCCTGCGACCTTGCCAATCTGGGAAAGTACGCAGTGCTTCCACGCACCGACAGCATTGATAAAATAATAGAGGAACAACGCAGACAACGGAGCGGGATAACCGATCAGGAACGGATAAAACGTCTTGGAGCAGGGCGTAACGCGCAGTATGTGTTATCCGGTTCTGTAGAAAAACTTGGAACTTTGAACAAATTCGCCGCCGACATATTGGACATTGTGGACGGCAGTTACATAGACGGCTATGCGGAACAATACAGAACCCTTGCGGAAGGCTTTACGCTGATACCTAAGCTGGCGGCACTGTTGTCGGGTCAGACGGTAGAGATGGTAGCATCCGCCAACTTTGTGCGCGTGGAAGGCGGCACATTCCAGATGGGTACACCTAGCGGCGGAGAAAACAATGAAAGACCTGTGCATACGGTAACGGTAAAAAGTTTCAGCATAGGCAAGTATCAGGTAACGCAAAAAGAATGGTATGAGGTTATGGGTACAACTGTGCGACAGCAGCGGGACATGGCGAAGCCGCCAGAATTGCCCGGGGAAGGTGACAATTACCCGATGTACTATGTGAGCTGGCACGAAGCTGTGGAGTATTGTAACAGACGTAGTGTGAAAGAAGGGCTTACCCCGGCATACCGAGGATCGGGGGACTACATAACCTGCGACTGGAACGCGAACGGTTACCGTCTGCCCACAGAAGCTGAATGGGAGTTTGCGGCAAAAGGCGGGACAAAAGAATATTTAACGACAGAGTATTCCGGCAGCAACAGCATTGACGCGGTTGCTTGGTATTATGGGAATAACGGAGGCAGGGCGAAGCCAGTTGGTACAAAAGCGGCTAACAGTTTAGGGATACACGACATGAGCGGAAACGTGTTTGAGTGGTGCTGGGACTGGTATGGCAGTTACACAAGCGGTTCTCAGATTGATCCTCGGGGGCCGGTCTCTGGCACTTACCGTGTTAAACGTGGCGGGAGTTGGGACATAATAAGTGTGGATTTTTTTCGTTCAGCTTTTCGGAAAAGCGATACCCCATCGCGCCGGACCAGCACCATCGGTTTTCGGCTTGTGCGCCCCTGAGCGGAGAACAATTAGGAATATTACGGATACAGGGCTGGATTACAGCTTTAGTATACACATTCGTTGAATGTGACAATTTTAAGCGGTTACCCGCATTAGGCAGGGTAACAAACAAGGAGTTTTTCTATGAAGGGAAAAATTGGATTAATGGTAATGCTGGCTGGTCTGTTAGCATTCGGAATGACAGTTATCGGATGTGATGATGGGTATACTACTACTACTACTAAACCCAGCACCGGAGGCGGAGGCGGAGGTGATTATTATTACGATGATGACTATAATACCGGAGGCGGCAATAACAGTGGAACGACAAATTCTACAATAACAAGTGGAACCTATGTATGTACTTATTTAGGCAGTTCCTATCGTTTAACTTTATCTTCTTATGGAAGCACATCAGGTTCTATAACTTTCATTTCAGCGCCATCAGGCCATTTGGCAGTTGCCGTTTACAGTTATACTATCAGCGGAAGTGAAATGACCTTAAAACGGGGTACTACATCAGGGTATTACACAATTACGAGTTCTACATCGTTCAATGGTTATGGGGAGTACTGGTCAAAACTAGCAAACTAAAAAAGGAAGCAGGTGCGGAGAGTGCCTGGTAACGCTATGGTATCAGGCATTTTTTTTGACAAGAGCTATTTTGCAAGCCGCAATTTTATTTCTTCTACCGTTAGTCCCTGATCAAGCATATCCAAAATGTATTGACGTTCTTCCTTATGGTTACGCCGAGTGCCTGTTACCGGAATCCAGTAGCGTCGGTGGGCGATGGGGTACGCTAGATGTAGCGTAAGCAGTGAGAAATGAGGGAAGTGAAAAGTGAATTAACTATGCGAAACGATCCATATCAATCAGTTCAGGTTCGCCGATAGAGCCGTCTGCAAGACCCCAGCCGAGCGTTTCAAGTTCGCTGTCCGTACAGGCAAGCGGAAGACAGTTTATCTTCAATTTGCCAATGCCTTAAATGCGGCAATGTGTTTATCAAGTATCACGTCCCCTGCCGTAATAACTTCCTCAGGCGAAGCGTCCACAAAATCAACCGCGTCTGTTTCGGCCATAGGGGTAAAGGTTAAAACAGCCTTTCCTGTCGGCACTTCATCAGGGACGTTAATCCATCGGTTAGCCGGTATGTCTACGGTTTTCGTAATAGTCATTAAGGAAAAATATAGTATGAAAAGGCGAAAGAAACAAGTACTTTGGATTGACGCTGTAATAAAGGCTAACGCAAAAGTGTCAGTCACCGCTTGATGGTGATTGACAGCATAGGCGTTAACTTTTTAATTTGCAATAACGGAAGCTTCCTGATTTTGCATAGCCAGAGCCCGTTCCTTCATTGAGGCGTAATAAACCGGCTTGAATTCGGCTAATTCTTCAGGGGTGAGTTTTGGGCTATCCTCATCATACGTAATTGGGTGTTTCTCCGCTTCCTCCAGCATTGCCGTTTCTTCCGGGGTTAACCCTGTACCAATCGGACGTCTGTAAATCTCGTTCGCCATTGTATAACCTCTTTTCTTCCGTATCCGCTAAACGGACAGAAATAATATGCGGTATTTCCCCCGCATCCCTATAGACCATAAAAAGAATCTTCCCGGCCATACCGATTGTTTGCCATCGGTCTTGTTCCGGGGTACTGTGTTCTTTGTCATGGCGCTCAATCCGCATTTCATCATCAAGAACCAGACCGCCAAGCGACAAGGGTAAATGCCGCTTGTTAATATTTTTCTGATTTTTTACAGTATCCCATGTTACATCCATTTTAAATTAAAAGGCGAGGCCGTCAGGCGACCCTGACACTTTAAAATATACCCCGTCCCCCTTATCCTGTCAAGGCATCGGCGTAACTTACCGGATTTGATTAATTATTGGGTTACAGCGTGGTACCTGGCACCATGTGCGATATCCATCGGAGTATGATACTTGGATAGGCTCTTTATTCCTAATTCCTCACTCCTCATTCCTAATTTAATTCCTCCATGCGCCGGCCGCGTTCTTCCCATGATATACCGCCGACCGGATGCCAGTTTATAAATTCCTCCAGTGTTAATTTTTCGCATCCCGGATCAAAGGCGGCGTGTCTTTTCTGGGCAGCTTTTATCCGTTCTATCTTTTCAGGGGATAAGTCAGAAACCTTTTTTCTCTCTGTCGAAGTTAGAGGACAGTCGGGATCATACACATAGGGGCGTTTAGCCGCCGCCTCTATCTCCGCTTTCATTGCCGCCCTTTTTTCAGGGTCTAACTCTTTGCCAGCCACGTGTCTCACCATCGCCATAATATATCCTCCGTTCAAAAGGCTCCGCAACGCGGGCCGATATTATACGGGTAATGTCTCCGCGCTCCGTATAAACCACAAAAAGCACATCGTCAACAAAGCCCATAGTTTGCCAGCGATCTTCATTATCGCTTGAATCATCATCATGGCGTTCCTTACGGTTATAATCAAAAAATACTTGTTCCGCTGTTTTAAAATGAACGCCATGTTCCCTGAAATTTTCCCGCTCTTTTTCCGGGTCCCATTCAAATACTAATTCGTGTCTGTCTATAAAGTCATTAATTGCAATATAGCGCCTGTCATTACGCGAAGGTTATATCCAATGACACTCCAAAAGACTTTTTGTCCATAATGTGCAATACCTTTCCAAGTGCACCGGCGTATTT
>Ga0268262_10007035_pt1 | contig 10608 bp, 11 predicted proteins | sample TergutNc150P3_FD_190354 | JGI IMG/M metagenome (GOLD analysis project Ga0268262, IMG submission 190354) | Nasutitermes corniger P3 segment gut microbial community from laboratory colony in Florida, USA - Nc150 P3 (SPAdes) (version 2) | ecosystem: Host-associated > Arthropoda: Insects >...
CTTCGCCGGGAAGTAGAAGACGGCCGACAAAAAGACGATGAAGGCAACATACAGCACGATCATCGTCTTTGGAGACTCGCGCAGGCCCGACAGGTCAATCTGGCTGAAGGCCAGCATCAAGGCCACCCCCACAAGGCCGCTGACCCCCTGCTTCACGACGAATGCAAAGCCCGCCCTAGTCCCCGTGGCCGAATAGACCCACACCATGCCCATCACCGCCAGGAGCAGTGCGAACATCAAGAGCCATCGGTCTATTGGGTGTCGAACATCAACTGCCATTAATCAGTCACCTGAAAAGCATCAAGCAACTTTTGTGCGGCCGCGGCGGCCGGCATATCGCCGGACATCACGGCGGCATCCATCGCTGGCAGAAGTCTTTGTATTTCATTGTTTGCATAAAATTTTTCAATCAGGTGAGACTCGATCAGTGCCCTGAGCCAGTCCCTTTCCTGTGTCTGTCTCCGCCGTTGGAATGCCCCCGAACCCTTTGTCAATCCGACAAAATCTAGGATTTTCCCCCAGACTTCCGCGATGCCGTCCCCAGTAAGGGCCGAGGCCGTCATGGCCACAGTCCGCCACCCTTCTGTCGCGGGTTGCAGGTAGTGCAGAGCCCTTTCGTATTCGAGCCTAGCAGCCTGCGCCGGTATTATGTTCGCACCGTCCGCCTTGTTTATCAGTATCGCGTCTGCAAGCTCGACGACCCCCTTTTTGATTCCCTGTAGTTCGTCGCCGGCCCCTGAGACCAGCACCAGCAGAAAAAAGTCGACCATTGAGCGCACGGCGGTTTCGCTCTGCCCCACGCCGACTGTTTCCACCAGGGCCACGTCAAACCCCGCAGCCTCAAACAGCAGCAGCGTCTCGCGGGTTTTGCGGGTCACGCCCCCAAGTGCCCCGCCGGATGGGCTTGGACGTATGAAGGCCATCTTGTCCGTCGCCAGGCGCTCCATCCTGGTCTTGTCCCCAAGGATGGACCCGCCAGTGACGGTGCTGGACGGGTCAACGGCCATGACCGCCACCCTCTTCCCTTGCCCAGTCAGATACGAGCCAAGGGCCTCGATGAATGTGCTTTTCCCGGCGCCTGGGACACCGGTTATCCCAACGCGGATCGAGCCGCCCGTCTTCGGCAAAATCGCCCTAAGAACATCCTGCGCCACGGCGAAATGGCCCATGGAATTGCTCTCGATCAAAGTAATGGCCCTTGCCAGCTTGGTCCTGTCGCCGCTCAATACGCCTTCCACGTAGTCTTGGACGTCCAGTGCCCGGTGCCGAACCGCGCCCTGCGCCTGAGTAGGCGCCGACCCGTTCTTGCCAGGCAGACCATCGTGCCCACCAACGACGCCGGGCATCACATGGAGCGCGGTTTTGCTTTTGGGCTGGCTGCGGCTCACTGTGTCCCCTCTTCGGCAAGGCAGGAGAGGGCCTCTTTCAGGAAGGAGTCCCAAACATCGTCGTGCGCCTCGTCCATGAACAGCTCCACCGCGTTTCCAGCGGAGCGCACCTCTGGGTGCTGAGACCATTCCCTGTACAGCCGGTCCAGCGGCTCGGAATCCAGCCTGTTCGCCCGGAGTTTGTGGGATTTCCGCACCCTGTCGGTGTCCGGGCCGCGCAGGCTCAGGCCGCGGCGCGGCGCGGCGCGGAACGTGAACGCCTTGCACCAGATTCCGCCCATGAACTGGTTGAAGTGCAGAAACGCGCCGTGGTTCGAGGCCGTCCCAGTCAGGCTGCGGCTCGGCCCCTGCCAAGCCGCAGCCCATTTCATCAAAATGCTCTCGGCGCGACGCCTGTCATCGGCCCGCCTGAAAGCACCCTTGGCCGAATCGAGAAAGGATGCCACAATCTCCAAGCTGGTTCTCCCAGATAGCAGACATCATCGTATCATGGGGCTGGGTCAGATGATGGGTTGTGTATCAAAGATTGCGCCATTCCAATGTTGCCGCCTTGACAACACTGGCTATACTGGGCGAGGGACATTTCATCATAACCAGCAACGTGCGTGGGGAAGCCATTGATCAAATTGGACATAGCCAACAAGCTGATGCTGGTCCATCCATGCTCAAAGGCCGCTGCGCTGGCGATAGTCGACGCGCTGACGGACAGGATGAAGGAAGCACTTTTGCGCGGCGAGAGAATAGAGATCCGCGGCTTTGGTGTGTTTGAGGCAAAGACTCGCAAAAAGGGCTTCGGCAGGGTCATCAAGACCGGGCAGAACGTGAAAATCCCAGAAGGTAGAAGCATCAGGTTCAGGCTGGGCAAAAGTTTTGCCGGCGACGCCAAACAAGACGAACCGCAGGATGCGGCGCAATCCGCCGATCATAGCGACAACCCAATAACAGAATTGACCTAGGCGTGTGCCGTCAGAGCTCTGGCGTTGGCGATAATTATCAGCTCGCGAAGTGTCTTTGCCATGACCATCGCGCTCACGCCGGTGGGGTCGTAGTGCGGGGAGAGTTCAAGGCAGTCCATTCCGACCAAGTTCTTCCCCCTGAACAGCTTCAGCCCGTCAATCAGCAGATTCCATGTAATCCCGCCTGGCTCTGGGGTGCCTGTGCCAGGGAACAGTGACGGGTCCAGCACGTCCATGTCCAAGGTCAGATAGATTGGCCTGTCGCCAAGGGAATCCAAATGCGCGTTTAGAGCCTCGACAGTGAACGGCCGCATCGTGTCGAAGTGCTTCGCCAGCTCCCACTCCTCCCGGCTTCCAGAGCGGATGCCGAACTGCTTGATGTTTTCAAAGCCGATCTTGTCCCCCACGCGGCCGAGGAATGTGGCGTGCGTCAGTTGGTCGCCCCACAGGTCGGGGCGGATGTCTGCGTGGGCGTCCATGTGGATCACGGCCAAATCCCAGTGGGCTTCAAAAGCGGACATTATCAGCGGATGGGCGAGCAGGTGTTCGCCACCGAAGGCAATGGGGAACTGGCCCTTTGCCCTGCACTCGCGGGCGGCACTGCCTATGTCCGCCAGGACCCTCTCTTTCTGGCCAGGCGGCAGAAAGAGGTCGCCGAGGTCAGCGAAGGGAATGTCTAGCAGGCTTTCCTGCTGGTAAAAACTGAACTCCTCCATGCCGTACGATGCCTCGCGCACGGCGAAGCCTGCAAAGCGGCTGCCAGCTTTGAACGAGCTGGTTCCATCCCAACAGGCCCCAAACAGAGCTATTGAAGCGTCCTCTGGGGCGCGGCTGCCCAAAAACAGTGGGGAGACAAATTCGTGAGGCATGGACACGACCTAGCTACATCATCGTAAACATGATGGCACACTTTGAATCGGGTGCTACCCTTGTTGTGATGTGCGAACCAGACCCGCCAACCACAGTAGTTCAGGAAACCTTACCGCAGCGCGTCCCCATCAAAATCATCGGCAGGGATGGGGTGCTGGACCATGCGGCGATAACCTCGATCATCCTGGGGCAACTGGGCGAACAGGACAGGACGGACTGGCACTCAAACAGAAAGGGTGCCTACGTGAGCCACACGTTTTGGGTGGTGCTGCCCAACGAACATGCCGAGGAGCCCCTGCGGAGGGCCATACACACACTCCCAGGCGTGATAATGCAACTGTAGGAAAGGGGGTAATGAAATGCCCGCCGACTCGATAAGAAAAGCCGTGATACCGGTGGCGGGGCTGGGGACCAGGTTCCTGCCCGCCACCAAGGCACAGCCAAAAGAGATGCTGCCACTGGTTGACAAGCCCGTGATTCAGTACGTGGTCGAAGAGGCCGTGCGGGCAGGAATCGAAAACGTCATCCTTGTGACGGGCAGAGGCAAACAGGCGATAGAAAACCACTTTGACGTCGCCTACGAGCTTGAGCACACCCTGTCGCTGCGCAGCAAGGACGTTGACCTGGACTTGGTCCGCTCCATAACTAACCTGGCCAACTTCAGCTACGTGCGCCAAGGGGAGCCGCTTGGCTTGGGTCACGCAGTGCTGTGCGCCAAGCACGCCGTGGGGGACGAACCATTCGCACTCCTGCTTGGCGATGACGTCTTCGACGAGGACGAAAAGGCACTGGACGCGCTCATCCAAGTGTACCGAGCCACAGGGAAAAGCGTCGTCGGAGTGCAGACTGTGCCATTGGAGCATGTGAGCCGCTACGGCATCGTCAATGGTCCCAGGCATCCAAGTGACCACTGCTGGGACGTAGATTGCATCGTGGAAAAGCCAACCGTCAGTGAAGCCCCCAGCGAAAACGCCGTCGTCGGGCGCTACATCCTCTGCCCGAACATCTTTGACAAGTTGGAGGCACTGGAGCCTGGCACCGGCAACGAGTACCAACTGACGGACGCGCTGCTGGCACTGGCAAAAAAAGGGGAGCTGATGGCCGCGGCAATACCGGCAAAAAGGTACGACACGGGCGACAAGCTGGGCTACCTGCGGGCAAACGTGGAGTTCGCGCTGAAGAGAAAAGAGCTGGGATCACAGTTCCTCGACTACATAAAGTCGCTTGCTGGTCAGTAAGGTTTATGTTAATTTTGTCACGTCAGCTTTTCTGGCGCCGTTACCTCTTTTGGAGACACGATGAAAAACCAGATTTCGCGCACAATGGCACTTGTGGCCCTTGCCGTTGCCCCTGCCCTTGCCCAGACCACTCCCGACGAGGGGACACTCACCATCACGCCCATCGGCTTCTCGACCGACTACATGTTTCGCGGCATGAGGATGGGCGGCCTTTCCTACCAGCCCGCAATCGAGTTTTCCAAGGGCCCGTGGGAACTGGCGCTGTACACCAATCTGCTCATCTCTGAAAAAGACGTGATGGGAACAAACAACCTGGAAATGGACTGGGTCGCCTCCTACACATGGACCATCGTGCCCGACGCATTCACGATTAAGCCTGGCGTCACGGCCTACACCTATCCAAGGGCGAAAAAAGACGAGGGTGCCTACAACGCAGTGTTTGAGCCGAGTTTGTCCTTTGGCTCCAGCCTGGGCGACATCAATTTATCGTTAAACCTCTACTACGACCTCGTACAGAAAGGCCCGACCTATGAGTTTGCGGCCGACTACACATTCAACATCGCAAGCGACCTCGACCTTGAACTGGCCGCATTGGCCGGAAGATACGACTGGTCTGACCTCAACCCTCTGGTGAAAGACGTCAAAGGCAGTGGCAACTACTTCCAGGCAGGCGTGACGCTCCCGTACGAATTCTCAAAGCGATCCGTGCTGAAGGCCGGCTGGTACTACTCGAAGGGGTATTACTTCGACGGCGACAGTGGCGATAAAACAGGGGAATTGGGTAAGGGCGTCTTTACGCTGAGCTATTCATACACATTCTAGCCCTTGCCACAACAACAACTGAATCAAATGGATGTCAGCGGCACGTTTGTGTCTATGCCGAAGGCTCTGTGTGTCACCTTCAGCGCGAAAGGAGCCTGCCTCCGTTTGAACTCTGTGCCGCAAATCAGTCGCTGCACGCGGGGCAGTGCCTCCCTTGCCTCAAGCAAGTGCTGACCTTCCAGAATGTCGGCCAAGTCATCGTGCAGACCCTCCATTAGCCGGCCTGCTTCTATCAAAGCGCCCAGAATGGCATCCAGTAGCCTGTACGGCAGCAGGCTGGACTCATCCGTCTGGTTTGGCCGCAGCTCCGCCGTCGGGGGTCGGTTCACTACTTCAGTGGGGACCGCGCTCCCCAACTCGCGCGCAAGCGCGTAAACCCGTGCCTTCAGCAGGTCGCCGAGTATGCCGAAGACACCAATGGCATCCCCGTACAGCGTGAAGTAACCGGTGGCCGCCTCGCTCTTGTTTCCGGTGTTGAGAACGGCACAGCCGCTTGTGTCAAACATCCGGTGGACTGCCGGCTCAGTGGTGAGGCCCATCAACAGCATCCCTCGGCAACGGCATTGAAGGTTTTCGTCCGTCAGACCGAAGTACCTGCCAGGCAGGGCGCGGGCCATGGATTCCGCCGCGCCGGCGAATGGGGCATCGGCGTTAATCTCTAGGTAGTGGATGCCCAGTTTCGAAGCCTGGGCCTTTGCCAGCCCCGTGCTCTCCGCGCTCGTGTACCGCGTCGGCAGCGCCACGCCAAGTACTTTTTGGGGCCCCAATGTCTCAGCCGCCAACGCCGCCACAACAGCACTGTCAATGCCGCCCGACAGACCCACGACTGCGGCCTCGATGCACTGCTTGGACAAGTTGTCTTTGAGACCCAATGCCAGCGCACGTCTAAGCCACGCGCCTTCGTTTGGCTTACCGTCCTTGCTTGACCAGACGTCCCCCTGCCGGCCAGTGTCAGCGATGAAAACGCCGTCGCCAAAATCATCAAAGCACTGGAAAGTCCCGTCAGGCAACGCCAGGCAACTGCCACCGTCGAAGATATGACTGCCCTCCGCCCCTACCCTGTTGACGTACGCCACAGGGATGTTACAGGTTTTGGAGAGGTTTGACAAAAAACCGTGCCGCTGCGCCGATTTGGATGGCAGCGCCCAGGACGGGGAACGACCGTTGGGCACGAAACTGCCCAAAGCACAGGTGCTTGCCACCACATTGACAATCAGCGTGGCACCGGCCCGCACCAGACTTTCGCAATAGCCATGCGTGTTTTCGCCTATGGCAAAAGCGACCTTTTTGTCCAAGTGGGCAACTGGCTCTTGCGGCGTTGGGCAGGGCTCAAAATACCTGCCCTCATTGTGTTCAACGTGGCTCTTGCGCGTCACAGAGCGCAGGTTGCCCATTTCGCACCACCAAAGTTCGTTCCACAGCTTTCCAGAATCGCTTGGTGAGCAGGTGCCAAAGACCAGCGGCACGCTTCCAGCAATGGCCTTGAGCCTATGGCTCTCAACCTCTACGCGCCGCCTCATGGTCGGCTCAAGCAGCCTGTCGCCGGGCATGTAGCCTGGAACGGCCAACTCGGGCGACACCACCATTTCGGCCCCGCGCCCAACGGCTTCTTGGTATGCCGCCTCGATGGCCCTGCCATTGACCTCAGGCTGGGCAAGACGGGCGTTGAGTTGGAGCAATGCGATTATCATGTGAGTTGGCGAATCAGACTAAAACCTACGCAGACACTACTATACACCAAAAATGTCACAATGTCACAGACCTCTGGTTGCCGGGGGTGTCCTGAAGGAACCTTTCAAAAACCTCGCCCCTCTGCGGGTCGTCCACAGTCCACACCCTGACCCTAGACCTTTTGTACGCCATCATTTCCTCGACCGACGCCCCCTGCCTTCTCATGTCGCGGAGGTATCTTGCCACTTCCCGCGCTACCCTGATGGTAGGGTAGTCGCTCTCTCGCACCCAAGTAGCCCCCAGTTCTTCCTTGGTCATCCCTGATTCATCGGTGCTGTCCTCGGTGTCGTTGGCGCCGTCGGCTTTGTCCAGCATCCGCTCCAGCGGGTAAACCCTCGCGTATTTCTCCAGCACTCTCAAATACCAGTCCAGTGCTTCCACTAACGCCCTGCGCGCCTCTTCGGGGGTCTTGCCGGCAAAAGCCACTACCCCCAGAGTGTTCTGAACTTCCCCCATGTAGCGCCCCTCGGCCTCCAGCCACTCGAAGGTCGCCGCGTACCCCTTGTGCTCCAATGTTCCCTTAGTGATTATCTGGGTCATGGCGTGTCCTTTGGTCTGCGCACGTGGCGCAACCCCGGAAGGTGGGGGATTCGAACCCCCGGTGGGCTTTTGACCCACACTCGTTTTCAAGACGAGCGCCTTAAACCACTCGGCCAACCTTCCCATGCGTTGCGGTCTGAATTTTACAGCACTTTGGGCGCGGATGACAGGCCCTTCATCGTCACCCCCTTTTTATACTACAATTCGCCTTAGCACGGCTAATCTGGCGTGTGCAGTGTCAATCTGTGGAGATGCCATGCCCGACAACCTGCTGGACGTTTTGGCCGTCGGCGCCCATCCGGACGATGTGGAGGTCCACGTGGGCGGCATACTGGCAAAGGCCGCCAAGAGGGGGCTCCGCGCCGCGATTCTCGACATGACGGTCGGGGGTCTGGGCACTTCCGGCACAGCCGAGCTGCGCCAAAAAGAGGCGTTGGAGGCCGCCAGGATACTGGGCGTCGCGAGGCACTTCCTGGACTTGCCAGACGCCAGGTTTACTGAGGGCGAACCAGAGCGCGTCGCGCTGATGAAGGCAATCCGCGAACTGCGGCCAACGGTTGTAATCCTCCCCGCGTTTGAAGACCACCACCCCGACCACCGCAGGGGGCACCGCTTGGGACGCGAGGCCGTCTATTACGCCGGTCTGAAGAACTACCCCTGCCCTCTTGACCCGTGGAGACCGCCGTGCGTGGCCTGGGTCGGGGGTGTCAACCCGGCCGAGCCGCCCAACCTGGTCTTTGACGTGAGCGAAGTCTGGCAGCAGCGCATGGAGGCCTTCGACGCCTTTGGCAGTCAGTTCACGATGGAGCCCGGCAAGCCGCCGACTCGCATAGCCAACCCGGCCTTCAGGGCGGGCATAGTGGGAAGGGCGATGCACTGGGGAAGCCTGATACTGCGCCCATTCGCCGAGGGCCTGTGGTGCGAAAAGCCGATACCCGAAGGCCTGCTGCGACTGTGGAATTCTCTAAGCTGATTGCGTTTATTTATAGATAACCGCCTCGATGCGCCGATTTGAAACCAACGTCCTGAGCCAAATCCGCCGGCGCGACGACGCTGTTCGGGATTGTCCCGTCCTAGTGGCCTGCTCCGGCGGTGGCGACAGTGTCGCCCTATTGGTGTGCCTCATCGGCCTGCGCGAAAGTTTGGGAATCGACATCAAGGCCGCACACGTTGACCATGGTCTAAGACCAGAATCAAAGGAAGAAGCCATTTATGTACAAGAGTTATGCGAAAAACTTGGCTTGGGCTTGACAACCTGCTCCTTGGACGTGGCAACCCATGCGTCCAGCACAGACCAAGGACTGGAAATGGCCGCGCGGGAACTGCGCTGGGCATGGCTGAAGGAACAAGCCGCCAAAATCGAGGCGCCCTGGATAGCTACGGGCCACACCATCGAAGACCACACAGAAACAGTGTTTCTGCGCCTTGCCAGGGGCAGCGGCCTCGGATGCCTCTCCGGCCTGCCGGCGGTCCAGTCGCCGCGCTGGTCGCCGCTGATAGAGTGCCGCCGCGAAGACCTGAGGCGCTACTTGCAGGCCCAAGGCGTCGAATGGCGGGAGGACTGCACAAACGATTTGGGCTTCACCCCGCGCAACAGATGGCGCAAGCACCTGGCGGATTTCAGGGACGAGGCCCCCAGCATTGACAGGCATCTTTGGGAGACGCACAGACAGGTCGCCGATTTGCTGGAACTGAGGAACGCCGTCGTGTCATCGTGGAGGGGAAGCCGCTGGGACATCATGGAAGATGGGGGAATCTGGCTGGACGTCGGCTGGAGCACCAGGGACTTGGCATGGGCACTGGAAGCCGCATTCCGCGAGCTTGGGCTGCCAAGGGAGCACGCGCACATCTTCGACTTGGCCGAGTGGGCGTCGAAAGTGCTGGTGCGCCGCCTGAAAAGGCCGTGGAAATGGGGGAACTGGTCTCTTTGCCCACAGGTCAGAGGATCGTGTCTGCAAGCCGATTTTGCAAGAATCGCAAAGGGCAAGTATAATATCTGAACAGTGCGGATATGCGGACGGGGCAGTCCATCGCCCGGATGCGTCCGCGGTGCTGTGTGGCATGGGATGACAGTGGCACCGGCAAGGTTGCCGGCGCGTGGAGGCTTATTGAACTCTAGGGTGACAAAGACGCTTCTGGTGTGGTGCGGGATTTTTGCAGTGGTGCTGCTGGCCCTGAACTACACGAACAAAGGGACAAAGGTCAGGGAGATTCCCTACTCGGTCTTTTTCCAGGAAGGTCAAGCGGGCAAATATTCCAGCGTCACGCTGACGGGACAGGACATCGAGGGGACCTACAAAAAGCCTGAAAGCGACAAGGGAGAGGTCTATGAAACATTCAAAACGGTGGCCCCGCCTTGGTCCCAACTAGGCAGCAGCATCAACGCATGGACAACCGAGAACATGGTGGAGGGCGACACCACGTCGGGGGTAAAGCTGGATGTGTTCACGGCCGCAAAGCCAAGCGAGAACAACTTTTACATGTTCCTGCTCTTTTGGGGCCCGATGCTCGTGTTCATCATCCTCTGGTTCGTCTTCATGAGGCAGGCGCAGATGGGCGGCAACAAGGCCATCAGCTTTGGGAAAACCAAGGCGCGGGCCCTTACGGACTCGGCCAAGCGCGTCACCTTTGACGACGTGGCAGGCTGCGATGAAGCCAAGGCCGAGCTGGTGGAGGTGGTGGAATTTCTCAAGGATTCGTCCAAGTTCGTGAAGCTGGGCGGAAAAATCCCAAAGGGGCTGCTCCTCGTGGGGCCTCCAGGCACCGGGAAGACCCTGCTGGCACGCGCCATAGCCGGCGAGGCGGATGCCCAGTTTTTCAGCACATCCGGCTCCGACTTTGTGGAAATGTTCGTGGGTGTGGGCGCCAGCCGCGTCCGCGATTTGTTTGAGCAGGGCAAAAAGAACACGCCGTGCATCCTCTTCATCGACGAAATAGACGCCGTGGGAAGGCACCGCGGCGCCGGTCTGGGCGGCGGCCACGACGAGCGCGAACAGACCCTGAACCAACTGCTGGTCGAGATGGACGGCTTTGAGACCAACGCCGGTGTGATTCTCATTGCCG
>Ga0268262_10007036_pt1 | contig 10607 bp, 12 predicted proteins | sample TergutNc150P3_FD_190354 | JGI IMG/M metagenome (GOLD analysis project Ga0268262, IMG submission 190354) | Nasutitermes corniger P3 segment gut microbial community from laboratory colony in Florida, USA - Nc150 P3 (SPAdes) (version 2) | ecosystem: Host-associated > Arthropoda: Insects >...
CCGTTATGGCATAATGTACTTTGTTTTGTACTCGGGCAAAAAACTCAAGGGTTTCCCGATAATCCTGATTGTAGTCCGCAGAAAGCGCGTAAATATCCTTTAATTGCTGGTAAAGGCGGCGTTCACTTACGCGGATTTCCTTTATGCGGTCAAGCATTTCGCGGAAATAGTCCGCGCCAAATTTATTTACTTTCTTTAGACGCTCGTCATCCAGGGCAAAACCTTTGACGATATACTCTCGTAAAACTTCTGTCGCCCAAATACGGAAAGCTGTCGCCTTTTTGGAATTGACACGGTAACCTACAGCGATAATCATATCAAGATTGTAAAAAGCAGTGTTATAGTTTTTTCCATCGGCGGCAGTTATTTCCATTTTGGAAATAACTTGATTTTCCATTAACTCGCCGTCAGTAATTATGTTCTTTATATGCTTGCTTATGGCAGGAATTTCCACTTCAAACAATTCAGCCATCGTTTTCTGCGTAAGCCAGAGCGTTTCATCCTGAAAAAGCGCATTGATCTGAACTCGTCCGGAGTTGTCTTTATATAAGAAAAACTGCTGGGGCGTTACTGCCAAGTCTTTGCTTTTTCTTTTTTGTCCTTTTGCCATTCTTTATTTCTCACTTCTTATTAGATTAATATATTATAAAAAAAGCAATAGGTAAGTAGCAGTATGAAGATACCCCGCAACAAGCCGCAGGGCATAAACCTCCACCTTCCGATCAAACGGTCTGTCACCTGTTTTATTTTTTCCGGTTTGGAAATTGTGCAGACAATCTCTGCACAATTGAGCAGCGCATTTACAAGCATGGTGTCTGACGCTGGAATCCCCTCAAAAAAGCCTTGACAAATGTATAAACATGGTATATACTATTTCCCGGAGGAGATTTATGGAAGCGGTGGTGAAAAAATGGGGAAATAGCCTGGGAGTCAGGATACCCAATCTTATTGTCCGGGAATTATCACTCAAAGACGGTTCATTTGTTGATATTAATAACAAAGGGAAAGTGATAATTATAAAACCTATTAAAAAAAATAAACTATCCGAAATGTTAGATAATATTAACGAACAAAATATACATCAAGAAATTGAAACGGGCGATCCCGTTGGAAAAGAAATATGGTAAAGAAAAAATATTCTCCTGAACGTGGGGATATTGTATGGTTAAATTTCAATCCCCAATCCGGACATGAACAGAAAGGGAAAAGACCTGCGGTAGTTATTTCGCCCAAAGAATATAATGAAAAAGTTGGATTAGGACTTTTTTGTCCTATAACCAGCAAGATAAAGAATTATCCTTTTGAGGTAAAAGTTGAGAATAAAAAAATTGATGGTGTTATTCTGTCAGACCAAATAAAGAGCCTTGATTGGAAGACGCGAGAAATAGAATTTATTACAAAAATTACCCCTGAAAAAATCGACGAAGTTATTAATAAAATTAGTGTGTTATTATTTGAATAATATAGCGTATTACAGGGTATGGCAAAGCATACTTCATGAAAGAACTAAAGTATAGCCATGGGCAGCGGCATAATTCCATTTTTTCCAAAACAATAAAGCATTTTACACATTCTCGCCATGTTGGACTTGTTCAACAACCCGGCGTGTTCTTTTATATCGCTTCTTTTTATGCTTTCCATATTTTTATCCTTTTTCTAAAATCTTACTAATGTCTGTATAGCCCTTGTTTTTGGCATGTGCTAACGGAGTAACTCCGTCTTTATCCGGTAAATTAACATCAGCTCCGGCATCAACCAACAGACGTACAACCTCAGTATGCCGCCTTCCTCCGTCGCCCAATATGATTGCTTCATGCAGCGCTGTCCATCCAATTCTGTTAATATGATTGACACGGATATCTGTTTTTAAAAGTTCTCTTATGATTTCAACATGTCCGCGATCGGCAGCTCGAATGAGGCCGGTTCCATTGTAACTGTCAGTACAGTGGACATCCGCTCCGGCTTTGAGTGTTTTCTTCAGCAACTCTGTATATCCATCAGAGGTTGAAATCAAATAGGCGCTTTGCAGAGTATCGTCTTTCATATTGACATCCGCGCCGGCAGCAATCAGCAAATCGACAATTTCGAGATGGTTCTTATAAGCGGCGGCCACAAGGGCGCACCTGCCTGCCTTGTCCTGCGCATGGATATAAACATCCTTCTTAAGCAATGACTTTACAGCTTCAATATCACCTTTTTCCGAGGCGATTATAAGCTGTAAGCCTGGCATCCTTGTTTGCTCTGAATAAATTGATCCTGTCAAAATATTAGCCTCCTTTAACACATCTTTATTAAGTATCGGCAAATTCAGGGATTGATAGGTAAATATTTTTAAATTACACATCCTCTCTTACATATACAAATATTCCTCAATAAATGAAAAATGAGAATGTTTACACCATGGGCATATATTCCAATGTAAGTTGACCCTCTTTAGACAATTTCTGCATTTTTTAGTTTCTAAAATATCTCTTCTTTTTCTGTAATCAGGGTAAAAAAGATATTCCTGCAATTGATGATACAGAAATTGCAGTCTTTGAATGAATTTCAACATAATGAGCTCCTGTTATGAAAAATATAATGAAGCCGGCGCGAATTTATATCATCTTTTGGGTTGATTTAAGGTTGATTTAAGGTTGATTTTTAGGCGTTTGGGGAGTATACCCGTGAAAAAGTGATGATAAAGCGGCAATACCGGAAACGCCTGTAGTTTGATAAATATGTATTAAATGAGTTTTTACTGTACTAACAGAAATATTGAGGGCAACGGAGAGTTGTTTATGACTTACATTACCGGCAAGTACCGCTTCTATAACTTCCAATTCACGTCTGCTTAAAAGATGAATGAATGGTGTGTATTTATCGTTTTCTTCGGCTTTTAATGACAATGAGATTTCAGTTTTATTTAAACCGGCGGACAAATTATCCGTAGTCAATCGCGTATACAGAAAAAATAAAAACAGCATTATTACCAGAAAAAACGTGCCTATAAACGCGGAATTTAAAAAAGATATGGACATTACATTGAGCAGATCCTCATACCATACAAGAACCACCACAGGGAATATAATAAACAGCAAATTAAAAATCATATAAAGTTTAAAAGGTGGTTTTAGTTTAGTTTCACGCAGATAACGCTCAGCAAAAAGACAGCATACGGCAATGACAATATTATTTAATAAAATACTACAGTAATATATGTTTGGATTTCTTTGGAGAAATTCTACGTAACTTTGCGAATTAATAAAAGGGGAAACCACAACTAAAATAAAATAACTTATAGGCAAATGCGTTAAATTAATGATACTAAAAGTAAATGAAGCTGAAATAAACGCCCTTAAACGGTTATTACCCAATAGGACCGGGATAAGAAGATAAAGTGCGATATGAATGACGGTAATATCAACTAATGTAGGGGAATCTACTTGTTTAAACATAAAGAAGCTCTGCCATAACAGGGAAAGAGGACGCCCCAGTATTACCGCCGCTAAAAGAGCAATAGACTGCCAACGAGATGCAGGTTTATTCAACTTATAAAAAAGATGGTAAAACCCTATAGAGCTGATTAATCCCAGAAAAAAGCTTAAAATAGCTTAACTCCTTTTATACAGAATTACTATTGAGTATATTAAGAAGGTCTAATCTTTTTTATATGATCCTCATTTTTTTGTCAACCTGTATATGCTATTGCGTCAATAAGGCCATATTTCAAACTTTTTAAATCAATGTATATACTAAAAATCTACAATGATCAGAAAGTAAAAAATATAATTGCGCTGTGCATTTTGTTAGCTGCTTACTGCTTTATGTTGAATATGGTTATATCGCCGTTATTTATACGCTCGTCAATCATGCTGCCGCCGGATACAAAAACGGCTTTTAAGTTTTTGGGATTGTGGGGGCGTAAGAAGTCTACCGTATGGGTATATATTGCTTTTCGATGTAGCCGGCTATTTCCCGCCCCTGCCCTGCGGCGGCTTCCTGAAACGGCGTGCGTTGTTTGCCCCATTGCTGTTTTTCCCTATTGCCGTTATAGTTTTTTCACTATGTACAAGTTATCAGACAGGACAGCCGGGTTTACCGATTCGGTCATTCGCAGAATGACCCGCATATCAATGAAGTACGGGGCGGTAAACCTTTCGCAGGGCTTCCCGGATTTTGATCCGCCGAAGGAAATGTTAGATCGGCTGGCGGCAATAGCGCATACGGGGCCGCATCAGTATTCCATTACATGGGGCGCTCAAAATTTCCGCGAGGCTCTTTCTGATAAACAATCAAAATTGATGGGCAGGCACATTGATCCGGAACGCGAGATCGTAGTGACCTGTGGTAGTACCGAGGCAATGATGGCTGCCATGATGACGGTCGCGAATCCCGGTGACAAGGTGATTGTATTTTCGCCGTTTTATGAGAACTACGGCGCGGATACGATTTTGTCCGGGGCAGAGCCAATCTATGTGCCGCTGCATCCGCCTTTGTTCAATTTTGACGCGAATGAACTGGAAGCCGCTTTTAAGCAGCGCCCTAAAGCGCTGATACTATGCAACCCTTCCAATCCCTGCGGAAAGGCGTTTACCCGCGATGAATTAACCGTGATTGCTGAACTTGCGAAAAAGTACGATGCGTATGTCATTACCGACGAGGTGTATGAGCATATTGTGTACGCGCCTCACACCCATACCTATATTGCGTCCCTGTCCGGTATGTTTGAGCGGACCATTTCCTGCAGCGCTCTTTCCAAAACTTATTCGATTACCGGCTGGCGGCTGGGGTATATCATCGCGCCGGAAGAAATTATTGAAGTGGCAAGAAAGGTACACGATTTTTTAACGGTGGGCGCGGCGGCTCCTCTGCAGGAAGCGGCGGTAGTCGGGCTGCGTTTTCCCGCCGCCTATTACGACAACCTTTTACGGGAATATACCGAAAGACGGCAGTTGTTCCTGAAAGGACTGGACGATCTCGGCATACAGCACACAACGCCTGAAGGCGCTTACTATGTCATGCTTGATATATCCGAATACGGCTATGAAAGCGATCTGGATTTTTGCGAGAAATTAGCCGAAAGGGTCGGCGTGGGCGCGGTTCCCGGTTCCAGTTTTTTTAAGGAGAACGTAAACAGCTTTATACGTTTTCACTTTGCCAAAAAGCACGATACTCTGTATGAGGCGTTGAACCGGCTGGAAAAAATGAAAGAACGGATGAGAAAGCGATAAATGCCGCAAAGTGTCAGATACCATATGCAGCAAACGATTTTTGGCAAGACCGGACTTTCGGTCAGCCGTACCGGTTTCGGCTGTATCCCTATTCAGCGCATTCCCTATGAGGAAAGCACGGCTTTGCTGCGCTATGCTTATGAGCATGGCGTTACCCTGTACGATACCGCCAATGCCTACACAACCAGCGAGGACCGGATCGGCGCCGCGCTTGCGCCGGTGCGCGATAAAATTATTATCTGCACAAAATCATTCCCCTTGTCGCCGGAAAAGGTTATGGCAAACATCGAAAACAGTTTGCGGATGCTGCGGACTGATTATATCGACGTGCTGCAGTTTCACAACCCGTCTTTTGTGCCCCGTCCCGGCGGTGAAGATGGCCTGTACGATCTTGCGCTGAAAGCGAAAGCGCAGGGAAAAATTCGCCACATAGGCATTACGCAGCATAGCAAGGATCGCGCCCGTGAAGCGGCGCTGTCCGGTTTGTATGATACCCTGCAATATCCGCTGTCCTACCTGTCCACAGGTGAGGAGTTGGCGCTGATTGATCTCTGCCGCGAACACAATATGGGCCTGCTTGCCATGAAGGGCCTATGCGGGGGAATTCTGACCAACGCGCGGGCGGCATTTGCGTTCCTGCGGCAGTATGACAATGTAATTCCCATTTGGGGAATGCAGAGGATGTCTGAGTTACAGGAATTTCTGTCTTACGAAAAAAATCCGCCTGTACTCGACAACAAACTGCAAACTGCCATCGAAGCCGACAGAAAAGAGTTATCCGGCAATTTTTGCCGGGGCTGCGGTTATTGCCTGCCCTGCTCGGCGGATATCCAAATACCGACCGCGGCGCGCATCACATTTTTAATGAGAAGAACCGTTAACGCGGGTTTTATAACCAAGGACTTTCAACAAGAAATGAGAAAAATTGACAACTGTACCGGCTGCGGTCATTGTAAAGAAAACTGCCCGTATGAGTTGGATACTCCTGCGCTCTTAAAAAGACAACAAGCTGAATATTTTGAAATGCTAAAAAGCAATTAATAAAGAAAAATAAAAACCACGGAGTACACGGAGGTTTAAGATGTTAGTATCTTAATTCCTCTTCCTCCGTGAAACTCCGTGCCCTCCGTGGTAATATTCTTCTTACTCTCTACAAACCTCAATACCGGGCAGTTTTCTGCCTTCCAGCAGTTCCAGCGAAGCGCCGCCGCCGGTGCTTACGTGGCTCATTTTTGAAGCAAGGCCGAATTTGTTGACCGCCGCGACAGAGTCGCCGCCGCCGACTACGGTAATAGCGCCCTTGCCGGTAGCTTCCGCCACCATTTTCGCCACTGCTTCAGTGCCTTTGGCAAACGCGTCAAATTCAAAAACACCAACCGGGCCGTTCCACACAATAGTTTTGGCTTTGGCAAGCACCTCCTGGTATTTCGCCAGGGTTTTCGGCCCTACATCCAGACCCATGAGGTTGTCGGGTAAATCAAGACCGTCAACCGGAACGGGAACAGCCGTCACGTCAAAACTCGTTGCGCCCAGATGATCCACCGGCAGGACAATTTCCGCGCCGGCGCTTTTGGCTGTTTCAAGGATTTTTTTTGCGGTATCGATCTGGTCATCCTCAACCAGAGATTTCCCCACTTTGTGGCCTTGCGCTTTCAGGAAGGTATAAGCCATGCCGCCGCCGATAACCAGAGCGCAGGCATTTTTCAGCAGGCTTTCCAGAACAGCGATTTTTGAGGAAACTTTCGCCCCGCCGATAATCGCCACGAGCGGCTTTTGGGGGCTGGTGACAATCGGCTCAAGGTAGTTGACTTCTTTTTCCATGAGGAAGCCCGCCACCGCTACCGGCACAAATTTGGCGATTGACGCGGTGGAGGCATGATCGCGGTGAGCGGTGCCAAAAGCGTCGTTGACAAATACATCGCCGTAAGTGGCAAGTTCTTTCGCCAGCTTGTCAAGGTCAGCCGCGTCTTTGGCGGTTTCTTCTTTATGAAAGCGGGTATTTTCCAGCATGATAACCGAGCCGTCAGGCTGGCTTTCGATAAACGCCTTTTTGCCGTAGCAGCCGTCCTCACCGGCGAAAATCACCGGCTTGCCCAGCTTCTGCGCAAGGTAGGCGGCAACCGGCGCCATGCGGTGCTTGCCCTTGATGTAAGCGTCCTTGTCAAATGTTTTACCGTCTTTCTCGGCTTTTTCCTGCGCCTTTTTTGCGTCTTTGGACGGATCACCCAAATGGGACATCAGCGTCAGGGTCTTTATCCCCTGTTCGAGGATATACTGAATGGTAGGCAGAGCCGCCACAATGCGGGTATCATCCTGTACCACACCGTCTTTCATCGGCACGTTAAAGTCAACGCGCATTATTATCCGTTTGCCTTTCAGGTCAACTGATTTTACTGTTTTAATCATTTATTTGCTCCTTAAAAACAAAGGGACTAGGGATCGGGGAATGGAGACTAGGGAGTATTGTTTGAAAGCGCTGCGTAACAAATCACGCATGATAACAAACAACAATCCCAGTCCCTGTTCCCTGGCCCCCAGTCCCTATTTCCTTATTTCTTGCTGTCGATATGTTTCAACAGATCAACCACTTTGTTCGAATAGCCCCATTCGTTGTCGTACCAGGAAACTATCTTAAAGAAGCGTTTTTCGCCCTTGAGGTTGTTTTCAAGGGTGGCAAGGCTGTCATAAATTGAGGTATTGGTATTGTGAATGATGTCTGATGAAACAATTTCCTCGTTGCAGTAGGCCAGAATGCCCTTCATGTAGGATTCCGATGCTTTTTTCATGGCGGCGTCAATTTCCTCAATAGAGGTATCTTTTGTCGCGCGGAAGGTCAGGTCTACTACCGAGCCCGTGGGTGTGGGAACGCGGAAGCTCATGCCGGTGAGTTTGCCTTTGGTGCTGGGAAGAACTTCGCCGACGGCTTTTGCCGCGCCGGTTGTGGAAGGGATAATGTTGATAGCGGCAGCCCGTCCGCCCCGCCAGTCCTTCTGGGAAACGCCGTCTACGGTTTTCTGGGTTGCGGTATAGGAGTGAATGGTGGTCATAAGGCCGGTTTCAATCCCAAAGCCTTCCTTGAGAATAACATGAACCACCGGCGCAAGGCAGTTGGTGGTGCAGCTTGCGTTGGACAGTACATGGTGCTTCGTCGGATCGTATTCATCCTGGTTGACGCCCATGACGATGGTCTTAACCGGCTTGGATTCATCTTTTGATTTGCCCGGCGCGGAAATAATAACCTTTTTCGCCCCGGCGTCAATGTGGCCGTAAGCTTTCTCGTCGGTATAAATACCGGTGGATTCTACCACATAGTCGATGCCCAGATCCTTCCAGGGAAACTCTTCAGGCTTCTTGCCTTTACCGGACAGACATTTGATCTTGTGACCGTTGACCACCAGAACATCATCACCATCGGTACCGATGTCGGCTTCCATCTGACCTTGCGTTGAATCATATTTTAACTGATAGGCAAAGTACTTTGCGTCGGTGGAAAGATCAACCACCGCTACTACGTCAATCTTGTCTTTTCCCAGCAGTCCCTGTCCTACCAGAGCCTGGAATACCAGACGCCCAATGCGCCCAAAACCATTAATTGCGATTTTCATAAAAACCCCCATTTCGAGTATATTTTCTCCAGAATAGACAGAATTGCGGATTTTGTCAATAGGTCAATTCAGAGCAAAAAAACTAACACTTGAAACGAATTTTCTTGACTATTTTAGTAATTTATTTATCTTTGTATTAGGGAGTTAAGAAAATTCCCCGGCGCCGAAGACAGGAGGAACACAAGATGATGAGTCATAGACACACAAAGATTCTTGAACTGTTGTCCAGGCATCAGCGTTCTGAAGTAGCTTCCCTTTCAGAACTGCTGGCCGTCTCCCAAGTAACAATACGCAAAGATCTGGACATTCTTGAGGAACGGGGACTGGTTCGCCGGGAACATGGATGCGCCTGCCTGAACAATATGGATGACACAGGCAAGCGTTTGGCCTTCAATTATGACATAAAGAAACGAATTGCCAAGGAAGCCGCCGCAACAGTTGAGGAAGGGGAAACGGTGATGATTGAGTCCGGTTCCTGCTGCGCTCTGCTGGCGGAGGAACTTGCCAATGAACAGAAGGATGTAACGATAATAACCAATTCGGTTTTTATCGCCAACTTCATCCGCCATGCGTCCCATACCAAAATTATACTATTGGGCGGCTGTTACCAGCCCGAAACTCAGGTACTGGTAGGACCAATGACGCGAAAATGCGGCGAGATTTTCTTTTCAGATAAATTCTTTGTCGGGACTGACGGTTTTGTGCCGGATTTCGGATTTACCGGAAATGATCACCTGCGCTCACAGACAGTAATAGATTTATCGGAAAACGCGCGCGACATTTTTGTCCTGACTGATTCCGAGAAATTCTCCCACCAGGGCGTGTTGGGACTGGTACGCCTGGAAAATGTCACCGGAGTTTTCACTGATAATCGCATCCCGGCAGGAATCGAAAAGCTGCTGCTCGACAATAATATAGTGCTGCACAAAGTTCCCGAACATGTGCTATAAACGCAAGCGGACGGTGATGGTTGGGATTGGTTTTTCCGGGTTTTGGGGATATACTTAAGGTCTTATTTCGGAGAGGAAATTATGGGGCATGTTTTTGCACAAATCACCTTGAAAAACGCCTATGATGTGGGATTCCACGAACGCGGGGTTATTACCGAGCCTGAAATCCGCCAGACAACGGTTAAAGCTATGGTTGATACCGGAGCCACCTATCTGGTAATTAACCGGGAACTTTTACACAAGCTGGGGCTTAATACAGTCGGCGAGCGCGTGGTCAGTTTTTCGAACAGCGAAGGGGCCATATGCAAAATGACTGACCCAATAGAAATCCATTGGGAAGACCGTTTCATCACCATGCCCGCCTTGCTGGTAGACGATGCGCAGGAAATACTTTTGGGAGTTTATCCGCTTGAAGGAATGGACCTGATGGTGGACCCGGTAAACCTAAAACTGACCGGCGCTCATGGTGATGTTCCAACGTGTTATTGCTACTAGAAACTGATCCCGGTGTCAGATGCTATATGCGTATACTTTTATGAGGAGTGTACGCATATGGTGTCCGGCGCTGGGTGTTTTACTACATTGCTAATTCCTTAAAAGCCGAAAGGTGTTTTTTATGGCAAACAAATTATCGCAAATTCAAAATATGATTTACGAAATTCGGGGACAAAAGGTCATGCTCGACAGTGACCTTGCGGCTTTGTATGGAGTTGAATTAAAAGTAATGAATCAGGCGGTAAAACGCAATATTGGGCGTTTTCCGTTTGATTTTATGTTCCAAATAACCAATGATGAATGGGATTCTTTGAGGTCACAAATTGTGACCTCAAAGAACAATC
>Ga0268262_10007037_pt1 | contig 10606 bp, 8 predicted proteins | sample TergutNc150P3_FD_190354 | JGI IMG/M metagenome (GOLD analysis project Ga0268262, IMG submission 190354) | Nasutitermes corniger P3 segment gut microbial community from laboratory colony in Florida, USA - Nc150 P3 (SPAdes) (version 2) | ecosystem: Host-associated > Arthropoda: Insects > Digestive...
GCGGCGTGGGACTCTTGGGCATCTCGGCCACGCAGGTGATGAACGAAAAACCAGATAGGCCGCTAGCATTCAGCGACTTCCTGTACGCCATCCCAAAGGCGATAAAAGAAACATGCACATTGGGGGCGTTAGTGGTGCAGGGCTTCTGGAAGCTGATCAGCTTTCAGTCCAGCATCAAGGACATTGGCGGCCCAATAGCCATAGTCAAACTGGGCAGCGAGGCAGCCAAGGCCGGCTGGGAGGTCTATTGTTTCATGACGGCGTTCATCTCAATGAACCTAGCTGTGCTAAATGCCCTGCCCATACCCTTTTTGGACGGCGGCCACATCTGCATCCTGCTCTATGAAAAACTGCGCCGCAAAGACATAGCCATAGAGACAAAAGAAAAAATATTGGCCATAGGCTTCTATTTAATGGCAGCAGTCATGGTGCTTGTGGTCATATTGGACTTGATGAGGCTCAAGAGCTGATCAATATGGCATTTTTGATAGCCAGCCCCTCACCTCGCAAGCGCGGCCTGCCATCTTGCGGCTAGGCTGTCATTTCCTTTTGCTTTTGCAAGCTTGATTATTTTGGAAAAATTTTTGAATCTGCCGCCAATGTCCAGCACGGCCTTGAATATTTCGTCTGCGTCCACCAGGTTGCCGTCTTGGAGGTAGGCCTCCATCAATGGGACTCCCAGTACATCGCCCAAATCGTCCTTTTTCAGATTATTGGTCCAGCTTTTTGGGTTGTCTTTCAGCCTATTGTATTCCCTGTCCCACGCCGTCTTTATTAGTGCGGCCACCTTATGCCAGTTGCCATTTTTTTTGCACTCTTCCAGATATGCGTCAATGACGTACCTTGGCAGGCCGAGAAGGCCATCGTCTGACAGTGGGCTGGGCTTGGCGCGTTCTAAGATTGATTCTAGCGAGCGGCCCTGTCCCTCGATTATGCTCCAGAATAGCCACGCGATCCAAAGATTTTGGGCCGATGGCTTTTTTTCGATCAGCGGTTCTAGGTTTGACAATAATGGTTTGGCGAGCGGCTTCATCAACGCGCTTATTGACTTTCGGTCGCCGTACGGAATTGGCATATAGACAAGCGCGTCGGGGCTGTCTTGCAGCACCCCATTCAAATACCGAGAAGCTTCTAGTGCCAGCACTTCATTGCGGCTGTTGTCGTATGGGTCTGCGTTTTGCTCGTCATACTTGATGTAAGAAATGATGTCGCAAGCAAGCGATAGCGCTATCCCGGGCGAATACCCATTGTCTTGGAGGTATTTTCGATAAAGCTCGGTAGTGCTTTTTATTTCAAAGCGATCCAAGATGGCCTTAAACTCGTCAAAGTTTGGGATAGATGAATCTTGGTGCAAGATCCTTAAGTCATCGGAGATGAGGACCCATCTGGGTTCGCCTCTTTTCCATTCAATCGTGTTTTTTAAGTGAGGCAAGCCGGCAATTGAAAGATGATTGTTCATAATATCACAATATCTATGGAATGCTTCAAAAGCATCGCTGTCAACGTCTGAAGCCAAAATCTGTGGGTTGCCATTATTTTGGGGAAAATATCTAATATCTACTGATGGTTTAGGGTTTACCTGTTGACCGTGCGCCCAAGTCTGCGCCAAACTCTCCATGCCCATCGAGCGCGCCACGTTGGCTATGGCGGCAACGCTTTCCGCGCATTCCATCCTTTGCTCTTTTACATAGGGGGTGCTGTTCGCTATGTCAGTGTCACTGAGCCTAAGCAGCGTTTCAATGCCCTGTGTCCTTATCATTCTGTCGTAGGCGTTGTTTGCAGCGTCTATGTCTCCAAGCCTGAGCAGTGCTTCAATTTGGCGGGCATATACAGTTTTCACAGGATGGCCCGGGGTTTTGGGAAAATACGAAGTTATGCCCACCCCTCTATCTCCTGGCAGCCATTCGAGTTTTGATTCTTTTTTGTAGTCGATGTCAAGGCTGGCCACTTTGGCAAATTTGGCCACAACGCCCCATTCTTTTCGGTTGCTGGCTTCCTCAACCAGCCAGGCGCACACCTCGACGGAGGGCGTTGAATTGACGCCTGTCTCCAGCCCAGAAGATTTACTAAATACAATTGGTTCGAAGCCACCAATAAATTTTTCCCACCTATAGTCCCCTATGCCAGAGGCCATCCAGGCCCAGATGTTCCACAATGTCATATTGGCTGGGTGCAAGCGGATTGCCTCCTCCACCTTGGAGATGTGCTTGCGGAATGTGGCTTTCATCAATTTGCTGTGGCGCTCTGGCGAGGCTTCGCCCAGCCTGAAAAAATTTATGTCCGCCCCAAGCCATGCGCCGCTAAAAACTTTGTCTGTTTCTGCCGCCATGACCCCCCATGTTTTTAGGTCTGTCTCGTCGTTAAAGTCTTCCGTAGTGCTGTCTGGCATTAGGTGGATGGCGCGGCGGCGTACCTCTTTCAGCAAGTCAGCCATTGCGTCTAGGTGGCCGGGGTTCTCTTTCAAGAAATCCCTCAATTTCCTAAGTGGCGTCTTTATTCCCTTTGCGTCCAGAGACTGGTCGAATTCTTTTGGCGTTGGGATTTGCACGCCCGAAAGCATCAGCTTGTTTTCATTGTCCAGTGCCAGCCATCTGGCCGCTGTGTTGATGCCGTACCGCTGCCGCAGCCAACCATCAAGGGTGCTTATGTTTCTCTCTATCACGATCGCGCCGCAGTCCAAGAGGGCGAAGCCGTGGCCATATATCTCTTGAGAGCCAATCAGGGTTTTCCACTTGGCCAAGTTGTCTGCGCTCCATTCGCCTAAAAGGACTATTTTGTTGCCCTTTTGGCGGGATAGGGCATATTCCATGTCGGACTGGGGCAGCACGGAAATGGTGCTGCAAAAAATCACTATGGCTGCTTTAAGGAATTTCATGGCGAGTTTTGCGACTGTCAGTTTCTTTTTGAGTGAGCTGTGCGCCCACTGGAGCATATCCACAATTATCAATTGCCAATTGTCAACCGTCAATTGCAAAATGCGGTTACTATATAGTTTAGGACATTAGGCCATGAGGGAGGGCCATGAGTACACCATTCAACCCATTTCTGCCAATTCTCCTGCTGCTGCTGTTGGCCATTGGCGTGGGCGTGTTCACGCTATTCGCCTCTGGCTGGCTGCTGCCTTTTTTGAGGTTCAAGCCTAGAAACCCAGACCCGCACAAGACCACTACCTATGAATGTGGCGTACCTCTGATGCAGGAGGACGCTAGGCAGAGGTACAGCGTCAAGTTTTACCTGACCGCTGTGCTATTCATCTTGTTCGATGTGGACATCGCCTTTTTGCTGCCCTGGGCCGTGAATTTTAAGAACGCGCCCCATACCTTCATACCGATGCTTTTGTTCTTGGCCACGATTTTGGTCGGCTTCGTCTATGTATGGGGCAAGGGTGCGCTAGAGTGGGAGCGCTGACATGAGCCAGACGGCATTGCAGTCAACTGAAAAAACATTTAGAGAGAATGTGGAATCTTGGATAACCACCAAGCTGGAAGTTGTCGTCAACTGGGGCAGAAAAAATAGCCTTTGGCCGTTGCCTTTTGGCACAGCCTGCTGCGCCATCGAATTTATGAGCCTGATGACCAGCCGCTACGACTTCAGCCGCTTCGGCGCAGAAGCTATGCGTTTTAGCCCGCGCCAATCGGACTTGTTGCTGGTGTTGGGTACCATAACCAAAAAGCAGGCACCAGTGCTGCGGACAATTTTTGCACAGATGTGCGAGCCAAAATGGGTGGTGTGCGTTGGGGCCTGCGCTTCCTCTGGCGGCGTGTATCGCACCTATGGCACGCTGCAGGGCATTGACCGCATAATCCCCGTTGACATCTATGTCCCCGGCTGTCCTCCTCGCCCAGAGGCCATCATCAAGGGTGTGGTGGAGCTGCAAGAAAAAATGATGCGCGAGACGTTCAAGGACAGAGAGCCAAATCTGGTAGCTTTCTATAAGAGCATGGAGAGGCAGCAGGAACTAGAAAATTCTGGCCTGTCTGCCCAAGATGCGCTGCAGCAGATGTACGTTGAAGCGGCGGCGGCCGGGCAGTCCAGAATTTGGTAGCGGAGGCAAAGATGATCATCGAACGCATCACCGAAGCCATGCCAGGGACAATAGAGGCCCACCATGACTTTCGCGGCGACAACACAATAATCGTGTCTTTGCAGAAGTACTTTGACGTGGTCAAGTTCATTTTTGACGAAGGCTATCAAATGATGGTTGACCTGACTGCGGTTGATTGGCCGGACAGGCAGCCCAGGTTCGACTTGGTGGCGCACTTTCAAAACTTGGTCAGCAAGGAAAGGCTCAGGGTAAAGGCTCCAACGGCCAAAGGCCAGGCCGTGCCTAGCATCACGCCCATACACAAGGGTGCGCTTTGGTTCGAGCGCGAAGTTTTTGACATGTTCGGCATTCCTTTTGAAGGACACCCCGATCTAAAGAGGCTGATGATGTGGGAGGGCTTCCAGGGCCATCCCTTGAGGAAGGACTTCCAGCTTGACGGTGGGGACGCATGGTGCGCCTTGGACATGGGTGCTTCGTACTCCGCAAGTGCCAAATCCTTGGCCGAATGACAACGAATGGCAAGAATACCCTGCTGCCCCTTTTACCCCCCATTGAACAGAGCCAGCTATGCAAATGACACAAACTACGCAATCCACCGACACTGAAGCCAAGATTGAGGCCAACATTGGGGCCAGTGCGCAAAATGATCCCGCCCACGGCGGGCGGATGGTACTCAACTTTGGACCAAGCCACCCATCTACTCATGGCACTCTGCGAATCATCTTGCACCTTGAAGGCGAAAACATCATCAAGGCCGAGCCGGAGATAGGGTACCTGCACAGGGGAGTGGAAAAACTTGGCGAAAACCTGTCGTACGCCCAATTCATGCCCCTGACCGACCGCCTGAACTATTGCTCTTCCGTAATGAATAACGTGGGCTATGCCCTTGCCGTCGAGAAGCTGCTGGGCATCAAAGATCCGCCAAGGAGCCAAGTCATCAGGGTGATAGTATCAGAGCTGGCGCGAATAGCCGACCATTTGGTCTGCATAGGTATCAACGGCGTTGACATCGGGGCTTTTTCTGCTTACCTGTACTTATTCCACGAGCGCGAGACCATATACGACCTGTTGGAGATGGCTGCCGGCCAGCGCCTGCACACCAGCTTTGCGCGCATTGGTGGCCTGATGAGGGACATCCCAAAGGACTTTGTCCCTTTGTGCCAAAAGTTTTTGGAAAGTTGCCCAAAGACCATTGACGAAATGGAAAGGCTTTTGTCGCGCAACGCAATATGGGTTGACCGCACAAAGGGCGTTGGTGCCTTTACGCCAGAACAGGCCATCTCGTGGGGCTACACGGGTCCATGTTTGAGGGCCTGCGGAGTGGAGCATGACTTGCGGAAGGCGCAGCCGTACTTGGGCTATGAAACATACGACTTCGACATCCCCGTTGGCACCACCGGCGATGTGTTCGACCGCTACCTTGTGCGCGCCGAAGAAATGCGCCAGAGCTTGCTAATCGTTAAGCAATGCCTAAAGCACCTCAATGAGATAGGGCCTGGCCCAGTGCTGATACAGGATTACAAAGTCGCCCTGCCGCCAAAGGAAAAGGTTTATTCTCGCGCAGAATGTCTGATGCACCACTTCAAGCTGGTGATGCATGGCATCCACATGCCAGAGGGCGAAGTGTACAGCGCGACCGAAGCCGCCAATGGCGAATTGGGCTTTTACATCGTCTCCACAGGCGGCAAGAGCCCGTACCGCATACACGTGCGTCCGCCATGCTACCCGATATTCAGCAGCCTAGACGAAAAAATACATGGCCGCCTCATAGCCGATGCGCTTGCGGAATTGGGTTCGATGAACGTTATTGCGGGAGAACTGGATAGATAATTTCAGCGCGGAGCCTTGCGCCGCATCCATTTCACCTAAGCTCTACTTCTCTACCACCTACTCCCTATTTTTCCACAAACACGGAATACGCATAGCCAGTCCCAGGCTCCAAGTTTAGAGGCTGGAGCTTACCATTTTTCCACAGTCTGGCTGTGAATTTTGCTTGGGAGTGATCCATCCCGACCACATAGACGTTGCGGCCCGATACAAAAACCGACTCGGCGGAGGACTGGCTGCTGCCATCAGCCAACTGCTGGGACACACCATTTTTCCATAGCGTTGCGACATAGGTCCCTTGCTCATTTTCTTCCCACCCGGCCACATACACGTCGGTTCCCGAAACAAATACTGAATTGGCCAGCGCGTCATAGTTCCCATCGTTCAAGGGCTGCATTGCTCCATTTTTCCAAAGAACCGCAATGCTTTTGTGTTGGGGATTTACCTGCTGCCCGGCCACATAGACATCATCGCCTAAAACAAAAACAGACGTGGCGATAGCATACTTACTACCATCGCCTAGGGGCTGCGGGCTGCCATTTTTCCACAACATCGCTACGCTTTGCTCCATAATCTCTGCCCCGGCCACATAAACGTCATTGCCAGACACAAAGACAGACCAAGCATAGGCGTCGTTGTCACCATTGTTGAGGTGTTTCGCCTCGCCATTTTTCCATATCGTGGCATATTGCTTTCCCTGCAAAAAAATTTGCCCGGCCGCATATACGTCTGTACCAGAAACATAGATTGATCTAGCAATTGAGTTCCCGCTGTCGGCGTCGATACGCAACGGGATTCCATTTTTCCAAACAAAGGCAGCATTGGGGGTTTTGTCGCCCAATATCTGCCCCGCCACATATACATCGCCGCCAGACACAAAAATGGATTTTGCCGCCGCATCACGCCCACTCGTGCCACTAAGAGTTTCTGGTGTGCCATTCACCCAAATTAGCGCGACGCTTCTGTCCGCGTCAGAGGCAGGGGTGTAGTGTCCAGCAACGTACACGTAGTCCCCGCTGAATAGCCGTGGCAAAAGAGCAAGCGCAGCCAATAGTGCCACAGTGCCCAAAGCAAAAAATGTGCGGCGTTTTGTCCAAGTCATCTTTGAAGTCCTTTCCAATATAAAATCATTATAGAACATCGGTTTCCCAATGTTCGCCAATCAAGGTATTCTTAAAGAGGCATTAGCTTTGGAGGTCTCAATGATCAAGCCCATTATTCTATCTGCCTGCTTTGCGGCGTCGGCATTTTCTGTGGCGCAGGAGGCAAGGCCATTCTCTGTCCACGACTTGCTGGCAATGGACAGGATTACGGAGTTCATGGTCAGCCAGGATGGCGGCACTGTCGTCTATTCGTGTTCGGTGACGGACTTGGCGACCAACAGGAGGCGCAGCAGCCTTTGGCTGGTGGGCATGGATTCTAGGCCCAAAAAATTAACGCCGGAGGGCATGTCCGCATCCAGTCCGCGTTGGGCAAAGGACAGCAGCGTCTACTTTCTGTCTTCCAAGTCGGGAAGTTCGCAAGTGTGGAAGATAAACCCAACTGAACCTTACATGGTCACTCAGGTGACAGACCTGCCGCTGGACGTAAATGCGGTGGAAATAAGCCCCACTGGCGACTTTTTGATACTCTCAATGGCTGTTTTTCCCGGTAAGTCGCCAGAAGAAACAAAAAAAATTCACGCCGCCAACGATGAGCGCAAGTCAACCGGCATGGTGTACGATCAGTTGTTTGCCCGCCACTGGGACACTTGGAAGGATGGGACGCGCAACCACCTCTTTTATTTCAGCCTAAAAACCGGCACAGCAAAGGATTTGACGCTCAAATTGGAAGGTGACGCCCCCACGATGCCATTTGGTGGCAGCGAGGAATATGCCATCAGCGCAGACGGCAAGACGCTTATTTTTACGGCTAGGGTGGAGGGCAAAAAAGAGGCTTGGAGTACTAACCTAGATCTCTGGGAGGTGCCAACGGACGGAAGCAAAGAGCCCGCGAGAATCACGTCCAACCCGGCGTTGGACAACTTGGCGCAATTTTCCCCAGACGGAAAGCAATTGGCGTACGTGGCCATGACAAAGGCCGGTTATGAGGCGGACAGGCAGGACTTGATGATCCGCGACTTGGCCACCAAGCGCGAGCGCAGAATTGTCCTTCGCTTTGACTCTGGCAAGTTCGGAGATCGCTCCATAAGCGAATTTGCGTGGACTCCAGACGGAAAGGAAATCATCTGCACCGCAGACCATTTGGGCCAAAAGGCAATTTTTGCCATCAACGCGACCAGCGGCACAACGCGCACCATACTTGCCGATGGCTCCAACTCTTCTCCGCAATTTCTGGCCAATGGCAAGATAATATTCAGCCGCAATACCATGACTTCTCCAGCCGAGCTGTTCACGATAGGCATGGACGGCAAGGGCCTGCAAGCCTTTACGAAAATCAACGAAACCAAGGTGAAGGCCGCGCTGATGGGCCAGCCCGAGCAGTTCACGTTTTCGGGCGCAAAAAATGAAACGGTCTATGGTTATTTGGTCAGGCCGTACAATTTTGACCCCGCCAAAAAATACCCGGTGACTTTTCTCATACATGGTGGCCCGCAGGGCAGCTTTGGCAACAGCTTCCACTATCGTTGGAACCCGCAAACCTATGTGGGGGCAGGATACGCCGTTGTCATGGTTGATTTCCATGGCTCAGTCGGCTACGGGCAGGACTTCACCGATGCAATAAATGGCGACTGGGGCGGTGCGCCGTTTGAAGACCTTATGAAGGGTTTGGACGCCGCGCTGAAAAAATATCCCTTCCTTGACGGCAAAAGGGTGGGCGCGGCCGGCGCGTCATACGGCGGCTACATGATCAACTGGATAGCTGGCCAAGCGCCCGACCGCTTCCGTGCGCTGGTGTGCCACGACGGCAATCTAGACGAGCGAATGGCTTACTACAACACCGAAGAATTGTGGTTCCCCGAATGGGAACACAAAGGCACGCCTTGGGAAAACCCCACCTATTACAACAAACACAACCCCATAGACCATGTCGCAAAGTGGAAGACCCCAACGCTGGTGATACATGGGGGCAGGGACTATAGAGTAGTTTATACTCAGGGCATAGGTACCTTTACCGCCTTGCAGCGCAAAGGCGTACCTAGCCGGCTGCTGTACTTCCCTGACGAAAACCACTGGGTGCTAAAGCCTGCGAACAGCATACAGTGGCACAGCGAAGTGATTGCTTGGCTGGATCAGTGGGTGAAAAAGGATTAAAAACCGCCCCAATAGTCATCATACAAACTCCAGCCCCCTGTTTTCAGGCGCGAAGCCCAGTTTTGCTGCCTTTTCAAAAAATAGCGAGAGGCTATCCATTTCGGCTTTGCCTAGTTCAAAGCTGAGGTTCTCTGTCAGGTATTCCCTGATCTCCTGCTTTGTCCACCCAATTTCGCGGCAAGCTATGTCAATGATGTTTTCGATATTATTTTTGCCAAGCTCAAAACTTTGGTGAAATATTGACGAGGCCCCGCCAGAAATGTCTAATTTGGGAGCATCTTCCTTGATGGCCCATAGCGCGAACACAGCGGGCAGGCCGGTACAAGCGTTCCATTCTTCGGCCAGGTCAAGTGTCACTAAGCCCTGTCTGTTTGCCATCATGGCCTTGTTGCCTATCATCAGTGCTGCGTCGTGCGCTTCAAGCATGGTTTCTATATTTGGCGGCATTTCCAAAACGGCTGGCTGTGCGCCATATTTTTCTCGCAAAATGATTTGGGCGAGTACGGCAGAACTTCGGCTGGACGCATCCAATGCCAGCGTCTGGATGAATTCAGGCGGCACTTTCGATAGTATGACCACGCTCCTGACCTTGCGGGGGCTAGCTATGCAGAGGCCGGGGACTATTTTGATTCCCGGTATCCGCAGGCACTCAATGGAGCTAATCAGGCCAGCGTCCGCGCCCCCATTGCGCAGGCTGTCGGAACAAGCCGAAGGTACTTGGAACTTTAATTGAAATCGCCCAGGGCCCAATCCATGCTTGAAGCCATAATTGAGCGGCGCGGCGTTGAGATAGTCAATGATGGATACGCGAAAAAGCGTGGGGTTCGGCGTCGTCTCTGAGTTCAACGCTTTGCCTGTGACAGCATTTCGCGGACCCATGTAGGGACAGTTTTTGTCGCAGGGCCTTTGCGGCTCTCAAAAAACGCGCTATTCACCATGCTGGGTTCGAGGTTTAGTTCGATGGTGTGGCATTCGGGCGGAACCCATTGGACAAAGCCCGCCGCAGGGTACACATGGCCGCTGGTTCCAATGGCGGCAAAATAGTTGCATTCCCTTAAAAATTCCCCTATCCTGTCCAGTTCTAGGGGCATTTCGCCAAACCATACTATGTGCGGGCGCATCTTACCCGTCACCTCGCAGGCCGGGCAGCTTGAATCGGGCAAAACGTCATTTCCCCACGCTGAAACTCGTCCGCAGGCTAGGCATCTGACTTTCATTAATTCGCCGTGCATGTGCAGCAATGAGGTGCTGCCGGCCCTGTCGTGCAGGTTGTCCACGTTTTGGGTGATCAAAAGAAATGGCCCTGGCCATCCTTGCTCCAGCTCGGCCAGGGCTGCGTGCGCCGCATTGGGCGACACTTCCTGCAACTGTCTGCGCCGCTCATTGTAGAAGCGCTGGACTAGTTCGGGGTTGCGAAAAAAACCTTCCGGCGTGGCCACTTCTTCTATGCGGTGGTTCTCCCATAACCCATCACCACCCC
>Ga0268262_10007038_pt1 | contig 10606 bp, 7 predicted proteins | sample TergutNc150P3_FD_190354 | JGI IMG/M metagenome (GOLD analysis project Ga0268262, IMG submission 190354) | Nasutitermes corniger P3 segment gut microbial community from laboratory colony in Florida, USA - Nc150 P3 (SPAdes) (version 2) | ecosystem: Host-associated > Arthropoda: Insects > Digestive...
ATTCCACCACCACCAGCTCCGTCCCCGTCGCCGTCAACACCTCCGGCGTCCTAAACGGCAAAACCCTAACCCAGATAAGTGTAGGTGTAGCTCATACCTGCGCCCTCGACTCCGCCGGTCAAGCCTATTGTTGGGGGCGGAACAATTACGGTCGACTCGGCAACAACTCCACCACCAACAGCCCCGTCCCTGTCTGCGTTCACGGTTCTTTCGACGGCACCGGCTCTGCTCTCCCTGGCGGCTGCTCCCTCAACTACACAATCACTTTCGACGCCGGTGGTACTCCCGCCCCCTGTACAAACGTCCATATTGCGGCGAACGGAGAAAGCCTGACCTGTACAACTACCTCCCATAGCCCGGGGGTGGTAGATGTTCGAATCAGTGATGGTACTAACACGCAAACGCTAGTAAATGGTTATGAATACGTTGCTCCCTCTACTTCTACTTCCAACCAAGTCAAGATCAATGTCTATGATTCATCCGGTTTGGATACCATCCTCACCACCTGCGACAGAATTAAGGCCGAACAGCAGCAAAACCATGCCTATACACAGGAATCATACGAAAGACTAATGGAAGAATGCGAGGAAGGACAGAATACCCTTGATTGTTTAGAAACAGCATTACGAAACAACACCGACGCGTCCGAGTGTAATAGCCCCGACGAAGAGGAAGAAGACATCGAGGACGCCATAGAGGAGCTTGAGTTGGATCCTGATCCCGATCCTGACCCTGACCCCGATCCAGATTGTATCGCAAATCCTCATGCCCAGGGTTGTCCAGATCCAGATCCTGATCCAACCGATCCGGACCTGAACCCCGACCCCAATCCAGATCCAAGGCCCATCGTCCCCACTCCCGCCATCATCAACAAACCAACACCACCAAATACCGGTACGTGGTCCATTAAGTTATTTAATATAACTTACCAGTTACCAATATTGCCTTTCATTATGCTTTCCTTTGCTACATTGCTAACTATCGGTTTAGTTATTTACTTAATACAAAGACGCATTATAGAGAAAGGTATCGGTGGAGTAAGGATTAAGAATCCTTGGAATAAGGATAGTTACGAAAGAATCTATGAAAGCAAACTAGTACAGAAGCACCAGGACGATCCACTGACCGAAATAATTGACGTATCCCAAATTGTACGTAAATACCGCATCAAGTTCATACTATGGCATAGCATTCCTGTAGCCGCCATAATCCTCGCGTTCTTTACTCTACTAATTACCACTGCTCCCATCAAAGCCGACCCTCCATCATCAATAACCATTCAACCAGTAGACAATGTAGTAATAAACATAGATAAAAAGTACGAAAGCACTGATCCCATTGAAAAAACTGCCACCGTTACCACGAATGTTGCCACCCCCGCAAGGTTCGGTTACGCATTGACCGCCAAATTGGACGGCGACATTAGCACTACCACTGCTACCACCGCCGGTATAACGACCAACATCAACACCGAAAACCTAACCACCGCCGAAACCGAAATCTACGCCGACAATTCTGGTAACAGCCCGAGCATTAACGACAATGATTTAACCGTAACCGTCCCGTCGGATATCGCGAATGGAACATACACGTTGACCATCGCATACAAGGCGACGGCGAGCGAAATCGCGGTTGTCCCGGAGCCTGAACCGTTCGTGGCGTCGCCGTTTGCCTGCGTAGCCGACCCAGATAACGGCATCGATCACGGTCACATAGGTGCAATGCAAAACGTCACCTCTGCCAACACTGCGAGTTGGAATGTTGGGGATTATGCTACAGTAACTGATATTCGTAATAACCAGGATTACGTCGTATGCAAAATGCATGATGGGCATGTATGGATGTTAAATAACCTCAAACTCGGCTCCACCACCTCCACAACCCCTCTAACCCCCGCCAACACCAACATCACCAGTAACTGGACTCTACCGCAACTTGTAACATCGGGGCACTCTTATACTGCCCCATATGCCTACGGACCCGTCCCCGGATCAACCGACAACATCGCCAACGAGACCTTTTATGGCTACCTCTATAACTGGTGCGCCGCAACCGCGGGAGGAACTGCGAGCGGAGGAGCGGATACCTGTACGTCGGAAACTACTAGAGCCTCGGATGCCACAGGCGACATCTGTCCCGCTAACTGGCGTCTGCCAACCGGCGGAAACACTGGTGAATTTGCATGGTTAAATGCAAAGATGAATAACCCAAACGCCTCGTCGCCATCTAATAGCGACTACCATGTCAACTGGCTGTTCACGGGTTCTTGGCGAGGTGTTTTTGCCGGCTCCGGATACAATTCGCTCAACGGTCAGGGGTCGTACGGTTACTGGTGGTCGTCGTCGCGCTACGCTAGCTACTTTCCCGACTACGCATACACCTTACAACTGAGGTCGACCCCATATGTCTATCCGAGCGACGGTAACGGCCGCGACTCAGGCGAGCTAGTCCGTTGCCTCCTAAAATACTAACCTAGACCCTGAAATAAATTCAGGGTGACAAGAAGTCTTCAGGGTGTCACCCTTGAAAAAAGGGTGTCACCCTTTTATGAGGAAAAGTAGATAATGTCATCCCGAGCGAAGCCGAGTGGTCTCAATCACTAGTCTGACAAGAGATCTCTCGGTTTCGCTGCGCTACACTCGAGATGACAAAAGAAGACAACACCAAACAATCCCATGACCATACGATCACGGGAACAGTGTATCACACTTATGGTTTTTTGTCAAGCAAGATTTATTAAACCCCTTGCAAAACTTTCAAAAATTTGTTAGAATAGCAGGGTTATTAACCTCCGGCGCGGATAGGCAAACGTGCGCCGGTTTAATCCAAAGGAGGAAAATGCCTGAAAAAACTAATATTAACGAGTACGAGTTGGTCGTCATGTTCCGTCCGGAATTAGAGGCGAAAATGGACGCACCGCTCGCGGTGGTCGCGAAATTGATCGCCGATAACGGCGGCAAGATCACCGCTGAGGACGATTGGGGTCGTCGTGAATTAGCGTACAAAATTGCGGGTGAAACACACGCGATTTACCGCGTTTACACGCTCGAACTGCCGTCCAGTGCACCGGCGAAAGTCGACGGCGTGCTGAATATCACCGATGGTGTGATTCGTCATTTGTTGACGCGGGTCGATCCAAAGGTCAAGGCAGTGCTCGCCGAGGAAGCGGAACGACGCGCGGCGCGCAAGGAAGCTGAAGAAGAAGAAAAATCAGAAAAAACTGAAGACGAAGAATAATTTTAACGTCGCCGCAGGGTGACAAAAGGAGGAAGGGTATATGGCATTTAACAAAGTAGTGTTGCTCGGAAATTTAACGCGTGATCCGGAAACGCGGTCAACCACGTCCGGTGCGAGTGTGACCAGTATTTCCATCGCAGTCAGTCGCAGTTATGTCGACAAAAACGGCGAGCGCAAGGAAGAAACCAGTTTCATCGAGTGCGACGCTTGGGGCAAACAGGGCGAAACTGTCGCCAAGTATTTCAGCAAGGGTCGCCAGATTTTGGTCAGCGGTCGTTTGCGCCAGGACAGTTGGGAAGACAAGGAAACTGGCAAAAAGCGTAGCGCAATTCGTGTCGTCATCGAGGAATTCAGTTTCGTCAACGACGGCAAGGGTGCAGGCGCATCGGGCGGCGGATCATCGGTTTCTCGAGATTCGTCAGCGGTCGATAACAGCCCAGTTGCGGATGTTGATGAACCAATCGATTTATCGGATATTCCGTTTTAATTTCTTAATAACCTAATAATTTAAGAGGAGAATTTTATATGGCAAAAAAAGTTAAGAAAATTTCACCGCGCTATTTCGATTACAAGAACGTCGAAATTTTGCGCCGTTACATCGATTCGTATGGCAAGATTGACACTCGCGCCAAAACCGGTTTGAGTGCAAAATCGCAACGCGAACTCGCGGTCGCGATCAAGCGCGCGCGGCATTTGGCGTTGTTACCATTTGTGGCAAATTAAGGAGTAAAAAATGTATAGTCCAACAGATCTAAAAAAAGGTGCGGTCATTTCGATCGACGGTCAACCGTACAAGGTTGTCGAGTACAGCCAAAAAGTTATGGGGCGGGGCGGGTCGATTGTTAATGTTAAGATTAAAAACTTGATCAACGGTGCGGTGTTGCCGAAAACTTATAAGGGTCAGGAAAAAATCGAGCGTGCGGAAATTAGCAATCAAACTGCGCAGTATTTATACAACGACGGCAGCGATATGTTCTTTATGAACCCTGTGACCTTTGAGCAGTTCCAACTGCCCCTGTCCGAAGCCGAAGATGTGCCGAAATACATCAAGGAAGGTCAGGAAGTTCAGCTGCAGTTTTTCGGCGAGCGTGTGATTAATGTGGAACTGCCGACCGCGGTGACTCTCTTGGTCGAATATACCGAGAGTGTGGTCAAGGGCGACACAACATCGAGCGTACAGAAAGACGCCAAATTGGAAACCGGCATCATCGTCAAAGTTCCAGCGTTCATTAAAGAGGGCGATGTGTTGAAAATCGATACACGCGACGGTTCGTATGTCGAACGGGCGAATAAGTAAAATATAAACCGCTCCTTCTCGCCGTTTCGTCTCGCCTCACTCCGGACGTAAAGGGCTTAAAGAGGTCGGCGGAATAAAAACGGTTCGCGTCGCTCATTAGGCGTTTGCTTTTTTAATTGCTCTTATGCTATAATGTCTATGACAATCAGCAAAACCAATACACTAAAGATGTCAATCTAAAGAAAGGTGTTTAGTGATGGGAAAAGCTGTAAATAGACTAAAAAATTTAATAACAATTACCGTTTTCGTTGCGGTGCTGTTGTCGGCGGGAGCGGCGCATGCGGCGGGTGTGATTGCGGGTGAGGTTAATTCGTCCACTGCGTCGCATCTGGTTAAAATCAACGTTTATGATTCTACTTCACTGAATACTATGCTCGAAACCTGTGATCAAATTCGGGCGGATCAGGAAAAAAATCACAGTTATACCGAGGAATCGTATCAGGAACTGATGCAGACTTGCGAGAAAGGGCAGTTGGTGTTGGATTGTTTGAATGAAGCGTCGCAGAATCAAGACGCTTCGGACGCGTCCGAATGCGATAATCCTGACATAGAAGCAGATAATATTGAAGATGCAATTAATAATCTCGAACTGATTAAAAATGGTGGCGGAAATACGACGCCGCCCAACACTGGCATTTGGAATGTCAAGTTATTTGGTCGGGAATATGCTATTCCGGTGCTACCTTTCGTCGTGCTTTCGGTGGCTACGGCGGCGGCGATGGCGGTGACGCTCTTTCTGGTACGCCGGCATATTAAAAATAATGGCATCGGCGGGGTTAAGGTTAAGAATTTATGGGATAAAAATAATTACAAGTTAGTTTATGAGAGTAATTTGGTGAAAAAACACCAAAACGATCCGCTTACGGAGATTCTTGACGTCTCGCAAATTGTGAGAAAATATCGGATCAAGTTTATTTTGTGGCACGTCGTGCCAGTGGTGGCGATTGCGGTTGCTTTCTTTGTGCTGCTAATCGTGACCACGCCAACCAAGGCGGATAGCCAGTATGCTGGCATTAATCTCGCCACTACGGGCGATGTGACGACCACGATCATTAATGTGGATAAGGCGCTATTTGATCCGAGCGGCGGCAATCCTACCAATACCACCATTCCGACCAAAATCGAACAGATTGAAACCAGTATTCATAATGGCGGTGCGATTGATCCGAGCGGCGGGGTTTTTGCCAAATACAGTCCGCAACCGGTTGGTGGACAAACGGTGGCACAGTTTGCTTCGTTGCTTAATAATTTGACTCTGACCACCAACCGCACGGAATCCACTGCGCCGGGCGGCGGTAATTTAACCCCTAATACAGAGTTAACCCAATCGACCACGGCTGATCCCGCCGGACCGCTCCTGATTCCGGCGACGTTTAGCGGCGGGGATTTGAACGGCAATAATGCGTTCGACCACGCGGTGGCGGTTAATTTTACTAATATCCCAGATATTGATAGCGGGACGTACAATATCCAATTAACTTATACTATCACGGTCGAAGAACCCGCGCCGCCGCAAGAATTTACGTTCACGGTGGATACGACGCTGGGGACGAGTCCGGACACTTTCATCATACCGACTTGCGGCAAAAACAATGGCAATGTTGAGGGGTATGATTGGACGATTTACATTGATAAATATACTTATGACAACAACAATCAATCGATGGATCTCACGAGTACGAACGCTGGTGTTGCGGGTATGAACGAGACGGGTAATTCGTCGACGGCGGCGCTCTGTCCGGGCATAGTCATCCACGTTATTCCCGGAGTACACACGATCACGATTGCCAGCAACGGTCCGTCAAATTATGCTTGGGCGCGCGCATTTGGATTTGCGAATGGCGTTGCGGGCGCGGGATCTTTCGCCAATAAGAGGAAAGTCTTGTATCTCAATACACCAATGCCTTATCTGGGATTCATGAATAGTCCGACCGACGCCTCGTACGCATTTTCGTACATGTTCTCGAACGCGTCTAACCTGTTGAATGCAGTGGAATTAGATGTGCGATATATTAACATGTCCGCCGTCACCAATTTTTCGAATATGTTTGTCTATACACATGCTTCCAATACTAATCTGCAGAATCCGATGAATATATCAAACCTCGACACTAGCGGTGGGGTGAATTTCTCAAATATGTTTTACTATACCTATTTATATGGCAATAATCTGACTGAACCGACAGATACATCTCATCTCAACACCAGCAACGGGGTCGATTTTTCGCATATGTTCCATGGAATACATTATTCCAACCCTAATATGTCCGCACCGATAAATGTTGCGACTTTCGACACTAGCAAAGGTGTTAATTTTTCATACATGTTTTCTGGTACTCATGGTACGGTCAATAATATTACTGAACCAATCGACGTGTCGCACCTCGACACCAGCAACGGCACAAATTTCGCGAGTATGTTTAGTGGTACGCATTCTGCTAATACCTATTTAACTAAACCGCTCGATGTATCGCATCTCGATACCAGCAAAGGCACGGATTTTTCCAGCATGTTTCGCAGTGCGCATGTCAGTAACAATAATCTGACAGAGACGCTCGATGTATCGCATCTCGATACGACAAACGGTGTCGATTTTTCCAATATGTTCTATGACACTCACGGAAGTAACGGATTGCTTGCCATCACCGCTCCGCTCGATGTATCAAATCTCAATACCAGCAACGGCACAAATTTCGCGGGAATGTTCTATGGAACTCACTTTCAAAATACTTATTTGACCGCTCCGCTCGACGTGTCAAATCTCAACACCAGCAAAGGTACGGATTTCTCGAATATGTTCAAAGATACACATCGCGGCAACACGGCTCTGACAATACCGCTCGATGTATCAAATCTCGATACCAGCAATGGCACAAATTTCTCGAGCATGTTTGATGCGACGCATGTTGATAACACGGTTTTGACTGTTCCGCTTGACATATCGAATCTCAACACCAGCAACGGAATTGATTTCTCGAGAATGTTTAGCGCCACACATAGTCGAAACTTAAATTTACAGAGTTCAATCAATATTTCTGGATTGAACACGGCGAACGGTACGAACTTCGCAAACATGTTTAATGCGACTCATACTGGCAACACCAGCCTGACCACCCCGATCGACCCGTCTCACATCGATGTTACTAATGCGACTGGCACCCTCACCAGCATGTTCACGGCGACACATTCTGGCAACACCTCGTTAACGAACGCCGCCCTCGGTAATATGCGTTTTCACAATTCGATCAAGGCAAAATATAGTCTATGGGATTTGAGCTCCTCTGGCAACTGGGCGAATACGTTTTTCCAGACATTTGACCTGCCAAGTCCCAATTACGATGCGGGTGCTGAACCGCGATTTAACGACGGTACAGTGCTATCGTCCGCTGGACCGACCAATTTATCCTCTTGGAACTTTATGCCGTACGCCTATCGTTACGGCATCACGCCCGCGCCCGTCAATACCGGTTGGCGCTGATTTGTGATATGATGTTTCTATGATTTTAGCGCTGAAAACTGCCGGTGATCTGGTGGAAATGTATCTGCTCGATGCTTCGGGCGCGGTTTTGGACCAGAAAATTTGGCATGCTGAACGACGTTTGGCGCATGATTTACTCGGCGAAATTGAAAAAATAATCGGTGATTTCAAAAAACTCTCCGGAATCATCGTTTTTTCCGGACCAGGATCGTTCACGGGATTGAGAATCGGCATTACCACCGCGAACGCCATTGCTTATTCCGAACAAATCCCGATTATCGGCGCCAGTGGTGAGGATTGGATTTTAAGTGGACTTAAAAAACTTTTGGATGGACAAGACGACAAAATCGTACTGCCGGAATACGGCGGGCAACCTACTATCACAAAACCAAAAAATGTGGTAAAATAGTGGTGGCAGAAATGCCAACTGACTATCAATTTTGAAACATTAACTGAACCGTCTGATAATTTTTATACCAACAACTGAAATTTGTTGGGGCGGTGAAGTTGGTAAGAAAGGAACAACAATGTTAGAAGTAATTTTAACAATCGCCGGCCTGCTCGTGGGCGGCGGCGCGGTTTTTGGTGCGCAAAAAATCAAGCAAAACGGTATGGCGGCAAAGGCGGACAAAATCATCGCCGACGCGCAAAACAAGGCGAGCAACATCATTTTGAAAGCCACCGATAACGCCAAACGCGAAGCCGACGAATTGCGGCGCGACGTCAAAAATCAAGAAACCAAAGTCGCCGAGCGCGAGCAAAAATTACTAACGAAAATCGATGATTTGGATCGTCGTTCGGAAAAATTGCGCGCGTCTGAATCGGATTTGGAAAAATTAAAAGACGAAGTTCGCGAAATTCGCCGTAATCAACAGGAAAAATTGGAAAAAATCGCCAAATTATCCAAACAGGAAGCTGCTGAGAAGTTATTGGCGATGACGGAACGCGATGTTCGCGAAGATTTAGTCGGATTGGTTGGAAAATTGCAACGCGAAGCGGAGGATAACGCCGAACAGAAAGCCGAAATGATTATCGTCACCGCCATGGAACGCATGGCATCGGACGTTACCAGCGAACGCACCATCACGTCGATCGCGCTGCCCGACGAAGAAATGAAGGGCCGCATCATTGGTAAAGAGGGCCGCAATATCCAGGCTCTGCAAAAAGCCACCGGCGTCGATATTTTGGTCGACGACACGCCCGGCATGATTGTCCTATCGAGTTTTGATCCCGTACGTCGGCAAGTCGCCCGCATGAGCCTGGAAATGCTGATGAAAGATGGCCGCATTCATCCCGCCCGCATCGAGGAAGTTGTCGCGAAAGCTCAAGCGCAGATTGACAAAGAAATCATCCGCGCCGGCGAAGACGCTGCCCGCGAAGTTGGCGTGGTGGGCGTGCCACCGGAAATGTTGCGGCTGCTCGGTGAGCTGAAATTCCGCACATCGTATGGACAGAATGTCCTAAAACATTCGACGGAAATGGCGCAAATCGCCGGTTCAATCGCCGAAGAAATTGGCGCGGACGTGCGCACTGTCAAAATCGCAACACTGTTGCATGACATCGGCAAAGCCGTCACGCACCGCATCGAGGGCAAACATCACCACATCGGCGCCGAACTCGCGCGCAAGTACGGTATGAGCGACGCTATCGCCCACGCTATCGAGGCGCACCACGACGACATCGAGGCGACCACACCGGAAGCCATCATCGTCCGCGTTTGCGACGCCCTGTCCGCTGCCCGCCCGGGCGCCCGCAATATTTCGGCGGAGAACTTCGTCGAACGCATGCGCGAACTCGAAAACGTCGCGACCTCGTTTGACGGCATCGACAAAGCCTATGCCATTTCCGCCGGCCGCGAAGTCCGCGTCATCGTCCGTCCCGAACGCATCGACGATTTAAGCGCGATCAAACTCTCCCGCGACATCGCCAACAAAATCGAATCGACCATGCAATATCCTGGCACCATCAAAGTCAACGTCATTCGCGAAACCCGCGCCATCGAATACGCGAAATAGCCGCGTTTTCGGGAAACATCTTGACTTTTTAATTAAAGTGTGCTATACTGTTTTCGTGATCGGGCAAGGTCATGGGATTGTTAGGTATTGTCTAATTGCCATCCCTCGGACTTTGTCTCTCCTTTTGTCATTACCCGACTTGTTCGGGTAATCCATTGACAACTTCACAGCTACATGGATATTCGGGACAGGTTCGAATATGACAAAGTGTACGTGCAAGACTGTCTTCCATAGTATTATTATCCCAATCTATTAAGATACGTTCAGACCTTCGGCGGTGATATTATCTTTCATGATAAGATTATACCATGAACTGCGGTCGCGGTAAAAACCTGTTGGTGCGCTAGGGTTTTGTGTTATAATGGTCGTGCTTTACTCAATAATTCGTACAACTGTTTATACGAGTTGTCCGGAATGGACACCGCGTAAACAGAACTGGACAAATCGTTTAGGTACTGCGAATGGGAGTAAAGCACCTTGCGGTGTCCTTTTTCGTTTAGGGATATTCCCAGGGGAAATTCAATAAACGAAAGGAGGTTAGCGGTGAAGAGGTTAAAGAAATTATTTAGGTCGGTATTG
>Ga0268262_10007039_pt1 | contig 10604 bp, 8 predicted proteins | sample TergutNc150P3_FD_190354 | JGI IMG/M metagenome (GOLD analysis project Ga0268262, IMG submission 190354) | Nasutitermes corniger P3 segment gut microbial community from laboratory colony in Florida, USA - Nc150 P3 (SPAdes) (version 2) | ecosystem: Host-associated > Arthropoda: Insects > Digestive...
AAAAGTAAATAAAGTTATGTTAAACAGGGCGTTATTCTGCAAGACGGATATTTCTCCGCCCGCAAATCCGCGAATCGCGGGGCCGAAACTTGCGGCATAAGGAAGAATGAAAGAAAAAACCGCCGCCAGTACCGGCGGAAGAGCCAGAAGGCAGGCGGCTGTTTTCTTTGTCACCGGTTTTGTCCTGAGATGTTAATCATCAGCGCGGCCCATTCGTTAAGGTCGGCTTCTGTTACAGGACCGGGCAGAAGAGGCTTGCCGCTTTTCGGGTTTACCCTGAAAGAAGCGGGCAATGGAATATCAATCACAGGGTACATCCAGTTTGTCAGCGGAATGATATTTTGAAAATCGGGGCTTATCATAAAATCAAGAAAGATTTTTGCGTTGTCTTTGTTTTTCGCGGATTTTAAAAGCCCTGCGGCTTCAATCTGCATCGCGTGGCCGTCCGTAAAAATAGCGGCTTTGTAACGTTCGGTATTTTCGTACTCAAGATGGTATCCCGGGCTTGTGGTGTACGACAGGACAAGCGGCGCTTCCCCTCTTGTAAAAAGCCCGTAAGCGGAACTCCACCCGTCGGCGATTGTAAGTATCGAAGGCTGAAGCCGCCGCCAGTAATCCTTCCAATCCGCGCCGTAAACTTCCTTTACCCACGCGAAAAAGCCAAGCCCCGGCGACGAGGTGCGCGGATCGATTAAAATCAGTTTTTGTTTGAATTGCGGCGACGTTAAGTCTTCAAGAGACTTAGGGGGAGTAATATCCTGCGAATCGTAAACAATTGCGAAATAACTGTAATCGAACGGAGTTATGCGAAAATCCGCGTCCAAAACAAGTTCGCTGAAAATTTTATCAGAGCCTTTTGGGCGGTACGCCTCAAGAAGCCCCGAGTCTAAAACACGCGGCGCAAGATTTTGATCAATCCCTAAAATTATGTCAACGTTTGAATTGTCTCCCTCTTGTATCAGCCTTGAAGCGATTTCCCCCGCGTCGCCGTGGCTTATCCATGTAATTTTTATACCTGTTTTTTCCTCAAAAACTTTTGAAACGTCGGGACCCGGTCCCCACTCCGAATTGAAAGAATCGTAAGTCCAGATTACAAGATCGGCTTTTTTCTCTTTTTTGCAGGCGGCAAGCCCTGACAGCAGAAAGGCGCACAGCAAAACTGAAATTGCGGCGCAAATAATTCTTCCGGTTTTCTTTTTCATAGCACACTCCTAAAATTTTTCATATAAACCGGATTTTTTTACCCATGAACAGAAGAACATAGGTTTACAGCCTTAGTTTTGCAAACCTTTGTTTTGCTTGTTCCCTACGCCGGCATTATCCGGATCAGGTTCAACGGGTTTAATCTCAGGCATATATTTTTGGTTTTTCCCAAAAACAGTCAACCACCCCGGTAAGATATGTTATTTAAACAGTAACAGAAAATGGAAAAAGTGTCAAGAAAATATAAAAAATACATTTTTTTCTTGACGGCGTTCAAAATATGATATTAAAATTATATAACGGTTTTTAATTTCATATTTTTACAAAAAATATGAAAAATTTTAAAATAATACGCTTTTCTTAAATATTAGGAAACAGAGCAATAGAATGCTAAACTGTCCTATTCTTTTGTAAAGCTGAAGGTAAGGAGACAGAAAATGAAAATCAAGGTTAAATTGAGCGTGTTAATGATTGCTATCATGACTATTGTTACAATAACCATTGCAGTCATTTTGCTTCGTGAAGCGTCCAATATAAGCATGAACCTTAGCAGGCAGGGTATCAGGTACTTGGCGAGAGAGCAAGCCGCATACTGGAAAGGACGAGAAGACGGATATTTACGCGCGTTGCATTCACTTGCAAATATAATGGGCGATTTTGAATCTTTGCCGGCGGTGGAACGGCGCGACCGGTTCAACGATATGATACGTTCTACCTTAAGCGCGGAAGAGCATATGTTCTTGGTTTATACCGTTTGGAAGCCCAACGCCATTGACGGAATGGATGCGCGCAATATTGACCGTGTTGGCTCAGGCGCTAACGGACAGTATGCCACCGCCTATACCAAAGAAACAGGATCAATAACAAGCCGCGTTACCATTGACATAGCGGACGCTATGGCGTATCTTAACGGCCCCAACGCGCGGAAAGACAGAGTTGAGCACCCTATCCCCAGAGAAGTACATGGAAAAGATAACTTTCTTGTCAGAATGATGGTTCCTATAATTAACGCCAGCAACGGCGAGGTAGTGGGAGGCGTAGGCTGTCTTTTGCCTATAGACGGGATGCAGCCTGTAGTACAGGAAACCATTAAAGCTAACGAAGAAATTACGGCGATGACAATTTATTCCGGAAACGGAATGATTATGGGGCATCTGCTTCCGGAACGCGTAGGAAAGATGCTCCTTGATGTGGATACGATATTTGGCAATTACATAAAGGAAGCGAATCAAGCCGTGCTAAACGGAAAAGAATTTGAATGCCACACGTATTTTCGTGAACTTGGTTCACCCGTAGAAATACTTATACATCCCTTTGAAATAGGCGACTCAGGCAAAACATGGTCAATAATGCTTGTTGTTACTGATGATTACATTTTAAAAGAAGTCAACTCTATAACCAAATTTACAATTATTCTGCTGGCAATAGCCATTGTAGTGGCGGCGTTAATTGTGTATTTTACCCTGAACAGCACAACAAGACCGATTATCAAAGTGGCCGAGACTCTCAGAGACATTTCCGAAGGTGAAGGCGATCTGACAAGGACTATCAGCGTAAATTCCAAAGACGAGATAGGCGATCTTGCCCTGTACTTCAATAAAACGCTGGAGAAAATCAAAAACCTAATCATTATTATAAAGAAAGAGGCGACAGTCCTTGATAATATCGGCACTGATCTGTCCAGCAACATGACCGAAACAGCCGCGTCTGTCAATGAAATTACCGCGAACATTCAGAGTATCAAGAACAGGGTTATCAATCAAAGCGCGAGCGTAACCGAGACCAACGCGACTATGGAGCAGATTATCACCAACATCAATAAACTTAACACTCATCTGGAAAATCAGGCTACCACAATTACACGGCGGTCTTCCTACATTAAGGCAATGGTATCCAGCATAGATTCGGTAAACCAGACGCTGATTAAAAATTTGGAGAATGTTCAAACTTTAAAAGACGCTTCGGAAATAGGCAGAAACGGACTGCAGGAAGTGGCGGCGGACATTCAGGAAATAGCCCGTGAATCAGAAGGGCTTATGGAAATTAACTCGGTAATGGAAAACATCGCAAGCCAGACTAACCTGCTTTCTATGAACGCGGCGATAGAAGCCGCCCATGCCGGAGAAGCCGGAAAAGGCTTTGCCGTTGTCGCCGATGAAATACGCAAACTTGCGGAAAGTTCCAGCGAGCAGTCCAAAACAATCGGCAATGTTTTAAAGAAGATAAAAGAATCAATTGACAAGATAACCCACTCCACTGAAAACGTGCTTAACAGGTTCGAGGCGATTGACTCCGGCGTTAAGACCGTGGCGGAGCAGGAAGAGAATATCCGCAAAGCGATGGATGAACAGGGCGAAGGGAGCAAACAGCTTCTTCAGGGCACTGGCAATTTGAACCAAATTACCGAGCAGGTAAAAAGCACTTCCGAAGAAATGCTTGAGGGCAGTAAGGAAGTAATACGTGAAAGCGAAAATCTTGAAAAGGTAACGCAGGAGATAACCAGCGGCATGAATGAAATGGCTTCCGGCGCGGATCAGGTAAACTTGGCTGTAAACAACGTCAACGAAATTAGCGGCAAGAACCGTGAAGGCATCAGCACTTTACTGCACGAAGTATCGCGATTCAAGGTGGAATAGAGTTATTTGGGAACCAATCAGGTTCCCGAATAATTTTTGTTTTATATGCGGATAGAATCTACGAACCTGATAGTTATTGATAAGCAATAGGTTTTTTGAGATAATAATTTAAGGAGATTTTTATGAAAATTCATCAACCTACAGAACTTATTGAAGACCCAAACGTGGCATTACGGATGCTCATGGAAGGCAATGAACGTTATTTAAAAGGAAGACTTACCAAAAAGGACGACTATAGTGAGGAACGGGAAGTTCTTGACAAAGAGCAGGACCCTTTTGCGGTAATCCTGACTTGTTCCGATTCACGGGTAGCGCCTGAAATTTTCTTTGACCAGAAGCTGGGAGACATTTTCGTAATCCGCAATGCCGGCAATGTCGCCGATACTGAAGGGCTTGGCAGTATTGAGTACGCGATTGAACATCTTAAAACCAAATTAGTCGTTGTGTGCGGACACAGCCATTGCGGCGCGGTAACGGCGGCATGTTCAGGCGGAGATTTTTCGCCGAACATCAAGCGCATTGTAGACCTTATCAAGCCTGCGGTGGACAAGGGCGGCGATATAGATAAAGTCGTCCATACCAATGTGGAAATGATGGTTGAAAAAATTAGATCAGATGAGATAATCAAGCGTTTGGGAGTTAAAGTTGTCGGCGCTTATTATGACATACATACCGGCGAGGTCAAATGGATCGTCGGCGTTAAAATAACGACGCATCCTGAGCATCCTGAGCATTAAAGACGGCGCGGATAATTTTTTCGTTTCTGTTTTATACCTTCATAAAACATGGGAACCTTTAAAAATCTTGGCTAGGCAAACTTTTTCCAAAACTCGGTTAGATTTGGAAAAAATTCCGGAGAAACTGTTCAAAAGAACAGTTTTTTTTCTAAAATAGGTTTTTCAAAAACTGAATTTTTGGAAAAAATCTCATTTTTTTAATTTTTTTCTTGACATTTAGCCCGGTCTAGGCTAAGCTTATAATATGAGTATAGCTGTAGCGGAGATAAAAACAATTCCCATTCACGAGGCAAAATCAAGCTTGTCAAAACTGGTAAAACGGGCGTCATTGGGGGAAACTATTTATATTGGAGCCTATGGCAAACCGGAAGCGGTTATTACGGCCGCCAATTCCGCAAAAATACGGTCGGAACTGCGGAAACAGGCTTTTGGCTGTATGAAGGGAAAAATGGAGCTTCCTGAAGGCTGGGACGCTCCTCTGCCTGATGACATTATCGAATCTTTTTACAGTACGAAGGGTTTTGAGGAATTTGTTAAATGAGCCGGTTTTTAATGGATACAAATATTTTATTGTGGTATTTTTGGGGTTCCGATAGAATTGATTCAATAAAAGATTTAGTATGCTCTGAAACAACTGAAATATTTTACAGTCCTATCTCTTTATTGGAAATTGCAATTAAAGCCAAAATAGGAAAACTAAAACTTGATACAGGCGAACTCCACGCTTACGCCCAAAAACACGATTTTACAGAACTGCCCCTTACGGCTGATTGTTTGAAAGCATACTCAGAATTACCCAATATTCACAAAGACCCATTTGACCATATATTACTGGCGCAGGCTCTCACTTTTCCCTTGCATTTTATCACCGGCGATTCCTTGCTGGCGGATTATTCTTCATTAGTGATGGTGATATAGCTTCACACCTTTTCACTTCTTTCAATATACGCTACCATTAATTATGGAAGCAAATATAAAGGAATCAATCGAATTATTGATAAACCACATCAAACAGTTAATATCTGTAGATGCTAAAAAATTGGAGTATATTATCGCCGCTCAAATAGCCGGCGGCCATGTGATTCTGGCGGATTCGCACGGGGTGGGGAAAACGTCTCTTGCGCGGGCGTTGGCGCAGTCTATCAAATGGCGTCCAGAGGATTTAGCGGCGAAAAGCGGCGCGAAAATTGACGATGTTAAAATGGAAGGGTTTAGCCGTATTCAGTGTACTGTAGACCTTCTTCCTCAGGATATTCTTGGATTTAACCGCTTCATAGGCCATTCGGGAGAAATGATTTTTAACAAGGGGCCAGTGTTCGCGCATTTTGTGTTATGCGATGAAATCAATCTGCTTACGCCGAAGACGCAGGGAAGTTTTTTTCAGGTAATGGAAGAACAGAGCGTAACTATCGAAGGCAAATTATACCGTTTGACAGACCCGTTTTTTATCATTGCCACAATGAATTTAAAAGGCGTTCATTTGTTCCCTCTTCCTACGCCTCAGCTTGACCGTTTTATGATCCGCCTCTCTCTTGGCTATCCAAGCGAAGAAGATGAAACTGAAATTATAAACAGGCACGGAAAAATTGACGCATGGGACAGTTTTACAAGCGTCATAGACAGCGCGGAATTAATCCGCTGGAAAAAAATGGTAGACGCTGTGCAGATGCACCCCGACGTTACTTCATATATCGTAAATTGCGTCCGTCAAACCAGAATTCATCCCGACATCGAAACTCCGGCAAGCCCCCGGGCTGGCGTGCGCATCTCGCGTCTGGCGCGTTCTCTCGCTCTCTGCCGCGGCATGGACTATGTTCCCGTCGATATTATTAAAGAAATATTTATACATTCAATGGCGCACAGAATTATTACCCGTGATCCTTCCATACCGCCGGAAGCGCCGTTGGAAAGCATACTGAACACAGTCCCTGTCGAGCCGAAACGGAGTTAATAGTGGGCTTGTCGCTTATCCGTCCGTTTACGCCCGTCAGCGCCGCCGTTCTTGTTATTGCGCTTGCCGGATTGATCCGCTCTCTTCTTAACCGCAATTCTTATGAAATTGTCCTTGCGTCCTTTGCTCTGCTTTTTCTGCTCGTTCTCGGCGTTGCCGGCGCATGGAGATCGCGCAAATTAAAATCAATGGAACCGGGCTGGAAGCCGCCGGCTCCAATGACAGCTAACGCGATAGACGACGACCGTCAACGGTCTCTTGTTACGGGGCTTGACGCTTCTATCCCGCTTTTTTTCCGCCTGCACTTTTATATCAGGGGGCGGTTTTTCCCCGGCGGATTAGCCGGAACAAAAAAAGGCTGTTTTTTGTCGGTTGAAACGGCAATTCCGCGCGGAGAAACGACGGCGCAAGTGCCGCTTGATTTTCCAATGTCAGGCGTTTTTAAAGGAGAAGGTTTTTGCAAATTACGCGACATCTTCGGCTTTTTTTCTTTTCCCTGCGGACAGACAAGGCATTCCACCGTGAACGTAAGGTGCGCTCCTTGTTTTGGGAAAAAAATAGTCATTAACGCGCAATCGGGCGCGGAAGATCAGCGCAACAAACCTTCCGCCGATGTCGAGCGTTATTATCAAAGGGAATATACTCCGGGGGACCGTTTGCGCGACATTAACTGGAAAAGTTCGGAAAAAATTGACGCGCTTATAACTCGAATTTCTACGGATAATCAGGAAAAAGTAAGCCGCATAGAAGTTCATTTTCGAAATTACGGTTATGATAACGATTCGCTTCACGCGCTGTGGCTTTTAGACAGGGCAAAAGCGAGGCTGTCGTATTTTCTTCGCACTCTTTTAGATCAAAATTCTTCTTTTATATTTGACGTTCACAGCGCAGGTAAAGAATGGGAAATAGAAGATCAGGATGATCTTGACGCTTTTTTTGAAGAATTATCCGTTCTTTCTTTCGCGCCGCCGCAAAATGAAACAGGAATTCAATCCGGCGCGGGGGATATGTACGTCTTTTCTACCGCCTGCGACGTTATGCTGTCCGCTTTTCTGGCTTCATGCAGTCCAAGACCGGTATCTCTTTTTTTAATTCAGCCGGAAAATTTAAAAAACAAAGAAGATGATCTTGAGGTTCTTCATATTCAGGATTTTATTTCAAAAGGTTTTATTCCCCCTTCCCGATGGTTTATGAAACAGAAAATAAAACCGTTATTTATTCAAGCGGAAAAGAAAGAAACGTATTACGCGGAGATAAAGATATGAAAAAATCTTTAACAATTTTATTTTCTCTTAGAATGTTTTTCTACTTTAGCGTAATCGCGTTAATATTGATTCATCCGGGAATTGCGGTAACCTTCGACTATATTGATTTTATACAGTGGTTTTTAATTGTTCCGCTAATGGCTTTGCTTGCCTTTCTGCCGGAGCAAAAAATTAAACGCCGTACAAGGGCGGCTCTTTCTTTTTCGCTTTTATTGTTGTTTTCAATAATAGCCGGAGGCGTTAATTTAAACGCGCTTGCTCCCTTCGCGGCGGGGCTTATAAGTTTTACGCTTACTTTTTTGCTGTTTAACCGTAAGCAGTTGTTTTCGAGGCTGGCAAAAATCGCCGTGATTGAACCTTTCTTTTTAGCGTGGGTAGGCCTGCGCCTTCTTTCGCTTTCGCGCTCCGGCGAAGATATTGCCGGACAAAGCATTACTCTGACGCAGTTTATGCTTGTTTGGACGGCGGTAGTTTTTCTTTTTCACAATGTGGTTATTTATTTATGCCTTTATCCGAACAGCCGCGTTAAGGCGTGGAAGGAGGGGCTTGTTTTTTCTTTAGCGGCGTTGGCGGTTTTGATTATTGTGATATTTGTTCTGCCCGCCGATTTTGTCCGCAATACTGTTATTACAAATTTAACTTCTGAGCGAATACCGCAAAAGATTTCGCAGTCCAATACGGATCGCGGCATTCCGCAAAGAGGGAACGGCAGAAGAACCCGGCCCAGAGGCGAAGGCAAGGGCGAATTACGCGGGCTGTCAGAACATGATTGGCCCGGCAGGGGAGATGACGGTTCTGGAGAAAGACGCCAATATATGGTAATGGTTGTCGCTTCTGACAGAGAGCCCGTGTACATGGGAAACGTATTCAAAGGACAGTTTGATCCTGTTAAAGGGTTTATTGCAAATCAGGACGAACCGTTAAATGATTTGGCGAATCAGCGTTTTTTTGTTACATGGTTCAGCAATGAACAGGAGCACGATATCGGCAGAGAGAAACAGGAAGTTTTTTCTCTTTCGACATTGCGTCAAAAATACCTGCCTTACCGCCCCATAGTTATCGATCCTGTAATTCTAAGCGATGATACAGGACCGCTTCGTTACATTCATCAAGTTGTGTCAAATACGCATCTCGGCGATCCTCTTATGCTTGTTCATGAAAAATCGCGCCCGTTTACCGCGTTTGAAAAATCTACGCTTGCTTCGTATCTTGAGATTTCCCTTTTAGACGACGATAAAAAACTGTTTGAAGAATATTTACATAACGCGCTTTTAACATGGCGGACTAAAAAAAATGACATTATCAAAGGCGATTCTTATTTGAGCCATATATTTTTTGACAGGGCGAAAGATGAACAAGCGGCGCAGAGAGACGGCGGCAATGAACAGCTTGAAAATATTATCGCCATATTGGCGAGTTTTTCAAAGTATCAGTACAATCTGAATCCCGACGACGATCATTCCATAGAAACCTTAAAATACTTTATTACAGATTCTAATGAAGGCGATTGCGTCGAGTTTTCCAACACTCTCGCCCTGCTTGGAAGGTTAGCCGGCATTCCTTCCCGTGTCGTTACAGGCTATCTTGCGGCTGAAAGCCTGCAAACAGACGCTCATCTTCGCGGACTTGCCCTTTTACGCAACAGGCTTCCCGTTCTGCAGAAATTCCCATTTGACAATTTATTTATGGTTACAAATATTCATTCTCATTCATGGACGCAATTTTTTATTCCAGATTACGGCTGGCTTGATTTTGAAGCCACCGCGTTTTCCATGCCTCCGCAAGGCATGGGCGATTTTAACAACTGGGACGTGGTTATTCCGCTCTTTGACGAACAGCAGGTTTTTTCTAATATTAAAAAATTCCCGTGGCGCGCGGTAGGCAGGGCGGTCATCAGTCTGGCAATCCTGTCCCTAATCTGCGCATACGCTCTCCGATACGGGCGCGAAATAATACTGTATGTTAATTCAAACCGTACCCATTACGACATTCGCAGTAGAACGCGATCTTTATACCTGCTTCTTCTTGCGCGCCTTGCCGCGGACGGACAGCCGATAAAACCGGCTTCAAAAACCGCCGCCGAGTATTCGCAATTATTCCGCGGCAAAGAGGATTCATGTTTTAAACAGTTTGCGGAAATTTACTCCGAACTGCGCTGGCGGCAATTTGACAATCCGGCGGAAATGGAAGCCCGCTTTGAAAAACTCAAAACTGAGTATCAGGAAATACTGGCCGCAACTCGCCGTCCGGGCATACACCGCTGGTTTATCAGAATCATCTCTCTAAGAGGGTTAGCCTATTTATGAAAATAAAAAATAGTTATAACAGTGTATCCGTTCTCAAAGACAGTGGGCGGGAAACGCCTTATATGACGAGTTTTCTCCGAGGCAGAGAAGGCGTTTCCCGCCTACACTCGTTGGATACTGCGCTAATGTTCATATTTATTTCTGCTTTTCTAATACTGACCTCATGTTCCCGTTCCAGCGACTGGATACAATTCCGGGGCGAAGGCGGAAGGGGCGTAAGCAATTCCCGCATCACTCCTCCTCTTGGCATTCGCTGGAAAATAAAACTTCAATCCGGCGATGAAAAAATCCGCTCGCTGAATCCGCCCATCGTCATGGGTGATACGATTTATTTCGGCTCCGATGACGGCAATTTTTACGCTCTGGACGTGGAGAGCGGTTATATGCGCTGGGTGTTTAAAAGCGGCGCGGAAATTAACTCGATCCCGTCTTCGGATAAAGATAATATTTATTTTGGCAGTAAAGACGGAAAACTCTACGCTCTGTCGTGCAAGACGGGGCAGGTT
>Ga0268262_10007040_pt1 | contig 10604 bp, 9 predicted proteins | sample TergutNc150P3_FD_190354 | JGI IMG/M metagenome (GOLD analysis project Ga0268262, IMG submission 190354) | Nasutitermes corniger P3 segment gut microbial community from laboratory colony in Florida, USA - Nc150 P3 (SPAdes) (version 2) | ecosystem: Host-associated > Arthropoda: Insects > Digestive...
GTGGGGAGATTCCGACATGGATCCTGCATATTACGTCGCAGCCGGCAGCCTGAAAGCCAGAGCCTACCACCTTGACGTCGTGGCCAACAACCTGGCCAACGCGGACACCGTGGGCTACAAGACCGAGCGCTGCTTCTTCACGATATTCAACAAGGCCAAGGACTCCAACCGGCACCTGCCGCTGACGCCCTTCGTCAACGACGGCACGATATACCCACAGAAGGACATCTCCTTCGAGCAGGGCCCAACCAAGTTGACGCAGAGGGAGCTGGACTTGGCGCTGGAGGGCAACGCCTTCTTCACCATCCAGACCCCGCAGGGGATGCAGATCACCCGGGACGGCCGCTTCACGCTGGGCACCGGGGGCGAACTTATGACCCTCGACGGCCACCTCGTGATGGGCAAAAACGGCACCATAACCCTCAGCAAGACCGGCGGGTCCCCGCTGGTCAGGTCCGACGGCGCGATTTTCCAGGACAACAGATACATCGACCAACTGGATCTGAAGTCGTACGCCGACACCACGCCCATAGAGCGCGCCGGTTGGGGCAGGTTCGCCCCTGGCGAGGCGCAGGAGACGCAGGTCACGGGCAGGGTGCTACAGGGCTACCTGGAGCAGAGCGCCGTCGACATGCCCACCGCAATGGTGGAGATGATCCGCCTGAACCGCCTTTTTGAAATGAGCCAGAAGATAGCCAGCACGCTGACCAACGACTTGGACGCCAGAAGCATCAGCGGCATAGCGATGAGCCAGTAGTTTTTAGGAATTGATCCAGTAAAGGAGTCGAAATGCCCACAGCGATTCAAACACCACAGGCGCCTGGGCCCGTCAAGGTGCCCGCCGGCCGCGCTGGTGCCAACATCACGGTCCATGACAGGGCGCGCGGCGCCTTCCAGGACCTCCTTAAACAGAAGCTGGAACAGAAGGCCGAACAGATCGAACAGATGAGCGTAGAGCAGTCCGAGCCCGCCCGCAGAGTGCGCCGCAGGGCAACTGTGGAACCAGTGTCCGAACAGGCCGAGCAAGTCAAGCAGACCGGGCAGACCGGGACGATTCGCAGGGAGCGCCGCAGCCTGCCGGTTGGACAGGTTGAGCAGGTTGTGCAAGTCGAGCAGTTCGGCCAAGCAGAGCTGGTCAGCACGAGACCAGGCCCCAGGCGCAACATCACCTCGTTTGAGTGCCGAAACATAGCGGCTGACTCCGAAAAGAACCTGATGGGCAAACGCGCCGTTGTGCAGGATCACAGGTTCAGGCCCGGTGCCGAGGGCTTGGAAAACCCCAGTGCCTTGCGCAAAAGGGGCTTTGGTGCCATGAAGGGTCTTGGAGAGAACACGCCGCTGCCCAGCAAAGACGCGGAGGCGACAAAGGAATTCCTGAAGCAGGCCCGCATCGCGGGATTGGCGGGGCTGCACATGACGCCCGCGCAGGTCATAGAGGGGATGACCGACGAAGAGACGGCACAGCAGGAAGTCACGCTCCTTTGGAAGGACTTCATGAAGCGCTGGCTGGAGGGGCAGAAAGACAAGGAAGAGGACAAGGCCAAAGAAATGGCAGAAGAAACCACTGACGCGGAGCCCATACCGCGCTGGGACACCTACCGCGCAGCGTTGTCCGTATAAAACACAGGCGCCGGGGGGCGGCGCCGAACCTTTCACCACCAGAACACCGGGCGCCGGGGGGCGGCGCCGACCTTCACCACCAGACAGTTGGCGCCGGGGGGCGGCGCCAGTTGTCCGCGTTGCGAAAAGGAGCCAGTGGATGACCACGGCAGCCCAAGCCCCCACAGCATCGAGTATCGCTGATAACCAGCACAGCGGCGCGGGCGGCAGTATTGCCGCCCGCGTCAGCGTGCGTGGACGCGAAGAACCGCTTACTTCCTATAGGAAATCCTAACGGGCAAATAAGGCCCAGCTTGGGCGCGCCCATTTTTTTGAATTGCACCAGTCGCGAAAAGGAGACTTCGCATGACCACATCAATCCACGCCCCCTGGGTCCTCGGCAAGACAGCGGCCAAAGGCGGCCACGCCGGCACCGGCGTTGCCGTCCAAGAACATCCTCTTGGCTCGTTCCAGGACCTACTGGACCAGAACATCGAGCAGATCAGCCTGCCAAAGGCGCAGGTGGGCTCGCACCGCCGTCCCAGCTACGACACGCGCGAGTTCAAAAACGTCGCCGCCGAGCTGGCCGCCCAGACCGACACGCGCACAATCCTAGAGGACAGGAACCGCCACAGGCTCAACCTGCACAGGGCGGTTGGCAACCACGCCAATCAGGCGCCGGAGGCGAACCCGCGCGCGCCCGAAGTGCCCCAGCAACAGCCGCAGGGCGGCGACGCCCAGAGCGGGGGCCAGTCACCGCAGTATGGGAATCCCCTGGTGCCTTCGCTCCTTCAGTTTCTCCTTGGCGGATTGAATTTGGGCGCCAACCAAATGGCCCTGGTCATTTTTACCCCGGTGGTCTTTGCGTCAGGGCGGCTGCCCGTGGTTTACCCCACGGGCCCAAACGGCGAGGACCTGCTTGCGGCAATGCGGAGCAACTACAACGCCTGGAGGGCCGACGGCTCGCTGTTCGACGGCCAGTGTTACATGGGAGTCGCCGCATGGAAGACCGAAGGCTGGCTGCCCGATGGCCACCACGACATGGGAGGCGCTCGGTTTGTGTCGTGCGCGCATGATGAAGGGGCCGCCCAGGCCAACCAGTGGTCCCCGTGGTCAATGAACGCTGGCCCCGTGTTCACGCTGGCAATCGCATTTTGGATACAGGTCGTCGACGCACCGGCGAACGGCGGCGGCGCGAATCCAGGCAATGGCGACAAACAGTCACAGCCGCAGTCACAGGCCCCCGAACTCCATACAAGCGACCAACGATTCACAAAGGCCCACCTCCAGGACGGAAGCAGGGGCTATGTCCGGAAAGGTTACGATGTAGGGCCAAACATGGAGTACGTGCATGACGGGAAAACCATCACCGGAAAAAACGGAATAGTCCATCGAGGGGGTCGGAGAGTATAGGCACGGTTTTTGAATCACTCTGGCCGAAGGGAGAACAGCCATGATGAGAGCAATGTGGTCCGGGGCGGCGGGGATGTCCGCCCAGGCCTTGAACATGGACACCATTTCCAACAATTTGGCCAACGTCAACACGACGGGCTACAAAAAGGCCCGCGCGGAGTTCCAGGACCTGCTGTACCAGACCATCAACCTGGCCGGCACAAGCAGCTCCGTCAACACCACGCTGCCAACGGGCATCCAGCTCGGCCACGGCGCCAGGCTTCAGGCGGTGATGCACCAGTACAGCACTGGCAACTTCCGCAGCACCATGAGGGACATGGACATAGCCATAGAGGGCGCTGGCTTCTTACAGTTGACCCTGCCCGACGGGACAATCGGCTACACGCGGGACGGCTCCTTCACCAAGGACCAGAACGGCACGCTGGTCAACGCGGCCGGCTACGCGCTGAACCCGCAGATAACCCTGCCGCAGGACACACTGGACCTAACGATAGCGAAGGACGGGACCGTCACCATAACGCAGCCCGGCCAGCCCCTGGCGCAGCAGATTGGCCAGATAACCCTTGTGAACTTCATCAACCCGACGGGCCTCAACCACATCGGCGGCAACATACTCCTCCAGACCCAGGCTTCGGGCGACCCGATCGAGGGCCAGCCCGGCACGGACGGGCTGGGCGGCCTGGCGCAGGGCTTCCTCGAAATGTCCAACGTCGACATAGCGGACGAAATGGTCAACATGATAGTCGGGCAGAGGGCCTACGAGGCCAACTCCAAGACCATCAGGACCATTGACGACATGCTGTCCGTTGTCACCAACCTCAAGAGGTAGGAGCGGCCATGCGGTTCTTCGGAAGCCTACTCCTGGCGGCCCTGCTGTCCGCGGCCACATCGTTGTATGCGGCTTTGCCGCAGGGCTCGCGGGCGGCGTCGCCGCAGGCTGGGGACGCGGAGCAGTTGGGGGCGCTGGCCCAGCAGTACGCCGAGACCGTAGCCGCCACGCTGCCGGGCCACTTCACGATCCACGCTGCGCGGCGCCCCGTGCTGCCGCCCATGAAGCCCGGGAAGCTAACATTCGAGCCGGAGCGCCTGAGCAAGCAGGAGCCGCTGGGCAGGTTCTTCGTCATATTCCGCGTTTACGTCGACGGCATCTTCACCACCACCACCCGCGTCGAGATGGAGGGCACTTGGTCGGGCAACCTCTACAGGGCAAAAAGCGCCCTGCAAAGGAAGACCGTCATAGCCGAGGACACGCTGGAGACCTTCCAGTTCGAGGGGATGCCCCCGGCCGGCGCCGTCAAGGACCTGCCCAAAGACGTCCGCCTGCGCCAGCCCATGAACATAGGCAGGGTGCTGACCAACATGGACCTGGAGCCAATCCCGCTTATCAACGCCACAGACAGGGTGCGCGTCACGCTGAAGAACGGCGGCCTGCACATCCAGGGCGACGCCACCGCGCGCTCCAGCGGCTCCAAGGGCGACACAGTCCGCCTCGAAATGGACGGCACCAAAAAACTGGTGCAGGGCACAGTCACAGGACCCTGCCAAGCAACGGTGACAGTAGCCAGTTACCAGTGACCAGTTGCCAGTTAAAAGCAGATGCGGCGAAGCCGCGCCAAATTCACTGTCAACTGGCTACTGTCAACTCTCGACTGCCTTTATGATTTCCATCCTCGCCATCGCCATCGGAGCCGCGCTGGGGGCTTTGTCCCGCTGGCTGCTGGGTCTCGCCCTGAACCCAGTTTTCCCCTCGGTTCCGCTGGGGACGCTGGCGGCCAACCTAGCCGGCGGCTACTGCATGGGCCTCTGCATGGGTCTTTTCGCCAGCCACCCCTCGCTGCCGCCCGAATGGCGGCTGTTTCTGGCAACCGGCTTCCTCGGTGCGCTGACCACCTTTTCGACCTTTTCCGCCGAAACCGTCGCCCTGATCCAGCAGGGCAGACTCGCCATGGCCGCCGGCGCCTCCGCCCTGCACCTCTTCGGCTCCCTTGCCATGACCATGCTGGGCGTCGCCAGCTTCGCCGCGTTCAGACGCTGACGGCGGGAGTGGGGCAGTCTGCTCCTCCATCCAAGACATTCCAGTGCTTACAGACCGCCACTTTTGCCGAGGCCCCCGATCAGGCCCCCGGCTCACGCACACTGCAAAATCGGCTTGGACACTTCAAGCCAGAACCACGTGTACAGCCCCTTTTCCGGCTGCTCAATAGCCAAGGGTCAACCAGTCGCCCTATATTTTCAACGCATGTCCGGGGCCTTCGACCACTGAATGGCACCAAACTAGCGGCAGTGGCTGACATACGGCAAACACGTTGCCACCAGCCACTCTGACGCGGGGTAGGCAAGAGCCGCTGCGGGAGCGGTTCTGCGGCGCATCATCAACTGACAGTCAACTAAAAATTCCCTTGAAAAACAAGGGAACCGCGAGAATTTGGGCATGAAATCGAGGGGGACAATCAACTAAACTCCAGGGGCTTCAGTCACATTGCTGAGGGGGCAGTCGCTGATTCCACGCAGATTGGGGCAAAACAGCATCCAAACGTCTGCCCCCTATTTAAGCCAAAACAAAAAAGCCATTGAATTTGTTGGCTTTTCTCCAAATTCGAAAGGTCGAAAACGGTTTGTACCTAATTGAAAATCAGGCCCAATGTGGTATATATCTTGCATGGCGCCTGGAACGATTTTTAGGATCATCGGCCTTTATCCGTTTCGCCTCCAAGGAATTGGCAATGATCCTGGAGATGACCTCCGTCTTGCTCTCCGGTAGCTTGAAGCGCTCCCTTAGAGTCGGGTTCGTCATCTTTCTGCCGTTCACCCAGAGAAGGCAGGCGTGTTGGTAGCACGCCCGCACCCGCTCGTCGCGGTCCATTTCCTCGAAGGGCTTGTGGGCGTATAGCACGGCGGTTGTTTGATGCTCGCTGGCGCGGAAGTCTGGCGCTGGGAGCTGGTGCACCTCAACAAGACCGATGACCCTGTCAATGCCGCTGCTCAGTCTCTCGCTTATCCTGAGGCGGCGCATGACATCCGCCAGATACTCGTTGCGCGATTTGTTGCCGTCAATGAAGTGGTCGGTGTGAATCAGGGGCTTGCCGGGATTGGTGATTTCCACCCTGTCCCTGTATATCTCCACCATGACATACGAGCTGGAGTCCTCTATGTCTTGGTGGATCAGGGCGTTCGCAACCAGTTCGCGCACAGCCGCTTCTGGGTACATGCGCGTGGGTATGCGGAGTGCCTGCCCAATCACTTCGTTTGCAGGCAACTGGCTGTTGATGTACTCGATGAGCCCTTGGAAGCCGACGGCATAACCCTTGCCACCTATCTGGTCGCGGACAATCTGGAGCTTGTTGGTTCCTTGGTACACGACAACACGCGGGGCCTTCAGCCGCAGTCCGAATTCATCCAGATCCTTTGCGAACAGCAATGCGCCGAGGTTGGTGACGTTCCATCCTGCGTTGCCGCGCATAACAAGCTGGTCTTGCTCGAATCTGTGCAGTGCCGCATCATGTGTCGTAGGACGCTGGGATTGCATCAGGTCAAAATAGCTGTCGATGTCAAGCAGCCGATAGAGATCCCCTTCGCTGATGTCTGTCCTGGCGGGGCAAAGCAAGAAGTCCTGCTTGTCCTCGGAAAAGATGGCCCTGAGTTTGTCCTCCGTCATGGTGACTATGCTTTCCCCGACGCGCATCAGACCGGCTCCCTCAAGGAGGCGCACAGTGCCTTTTGGACGCGGGGGGATGGAGAAGACCAAAACACGACCGTTTGGGTGCGCCACCTCTTCCGCGTCGACCCTGAACTTGAGTTTGTCGAACACCTGCGTTTTCATCTTGCTCAATTCAGGGAACGCGCCTGTCCCTGTAACGGCGCGACGCGGCTTGTCTTTGATGCCAAGCACGAATGTCCCGCCGCCCTCGTTCGCCATGGCAACGCAGTACCTGTATAGCTCTTCGATCTTGAACTGCCCCAAGTCCTCCTTGAACTCGAGGTGTTCACCCTCTTGCTGGGTCTCAATCAGGCGGTCAATGTCCTCTGGGCTGTAGCTCACGACATTCTCCCCAGGTACGTTTGGGTCAAAGACATTCCAATGTGTCTCCAAGCTCCGCTCAGTCTGGACGTTGAGATCGGCACCCTGCACATGCATAATTCAGTTGGCGGAGAGTGGGGGATTCGAACCCCCGATACGCTTTGGGCGTATACACGATTTCCAGTCGTGCTCCTTCAACCACTCGGACAACTCTCCCTTTGGTGGTCCCCGCGGCGCGGGATGGACATGGTATCACACTGCTTGGATGGGGGCAAGGAGGCTTTTATACCAAGTTGCATTCAAAGAATGCAACCTGGTAGTCTGCCGGGGACCCGCGCGGCTACGGCCGCGCCCTTCCCCGGACCCCTTGGACCGATCGCTCAGGGCGGAATGAATCCGCCCTTCGCTCCAGGCCAAGCAGCACGTACCACCACATGTTTGATTGCGACTTGGTGTTACACCACTTTGTGCAGCCAGCCGTGTGTGTCTGGGGCGACGCCGTGCTGGATGTTCAGCAGTTGCTCGCGCAGTTTCATGGAGACTGGGCCGGACTGGCCGTCCTTGATGACCCAGGTGCCCCTGGTTGACTTGACCGTGCCTATGGGGGTTATGACGGCGGCTGTGCCGCAGGCGAAGGCCTCTGTCATGCGGCCGTCTCGCAGGTGGTTCTCCCAGTCGTCGATGGAGACTTTGCGCTCTTCGGCGCCGAAGCCCAGCTCCTTGGCGACCTCCAGCAGGCTCTGGCGGGTGATGCCTGGCAGCAGGGTGCCGGTCAGTTCAGGCGTGACCACTATGGTCTTGCCGTTTTCCTGATAGACGAAAAAGATGTTCATGCCGCCCATTTCTTCGACATACTGGCGGTGTATGGCGTCTATCCAGACTACCTGGTCGCAGCCTTCTCCCTTGGCCTGCATCTGCGCGGCTAGGCTGGCGGCGTAGTTGCCGGCGCACTTGGCGAAGCCGGTGCCGCCTGGCGCTGCGCGGACGTAGTCCAGCGAAATCCACACTGTGACTGGCTTTACGCCCTGGGGAAAGTAGGCCCCGGCCGGCGAGGCGATGAGTATGAATAGGTAGTCCTTGGAGGGCCTCACGCCCAGCGCGGTTTCCGTGCCTATCATAAACGGGCGCATGTACAGGCTTTCGCCGATGGCCTTGGGGGTCCACGTGCGCTCCTGCGCTATCAGCAGGTCTGCGGCCTCCATAAAGAGGTCAACTGGGATTTCCGGCATGGCCAGGCGCTTGGCGGAGGCGTTGAATCGCTTGGCGTTGGCCTCGGGTCTGAATGTGCAGATGCTGCCGTTGGGCTGGCTGTAGGCCTTGAAGCCCTCGAAGATGGCCTGGCCGTAGTGCAGCACTGAGGTGGCCGGGTCCATGGGGATGGGGCCGTAGGGCTTCAGCGCGCCGCGCCCCCACTTGCCGTCGCTGTATGGAATCACAACCATGTTGTCCGTGAAGAAGCGACCGAAGCCGGGGTTCTTCATCTTCTCGACCCTGACGTCGTCCGGCGCGGGTGGCGCGGGCTGGAGTTCGAAACGTCCGCTTGCTGACAGCGCGGGGGACGGCGACATGGGCTACTCCTAGACAAACAAAAACGGTGAAAGGATAGTATATCAATTTCGCTGGCTGGCTAGGTGGTCATTGGCCTATTCACGGAAGGCGCAGGCTCGTCGAAGGCCAGGCTGCCCTTCTCCAGGCCTATCACGCGCTTCCTCATCTGGGACATCAGGCTCCTGTCGTGGGTTGCCACAAAAACTGTGGTGCCCTGGCGGTTGATCCTCTCGAATAGGGCCATTATCTCCTGCGAAAGCTCTGGGTCCAGGTTGCCTGTGGGCTCATCGGCCAGCAGCAGCAGGGGGTCGTTGGCCAGTGCCCTGGCTATTGCCACGCGCTGCTGTTCGCCGCCGGAGAGCTGCCTGGGGAAGCTGGTCAGCCTGTGCTGCAGGCCGACCATCTTCAGCGCCCTCCATGACCGCTGCCTCTGCTCGTTGCGGCTGGCGCCCAGTATCTTCAGGACAAAGGCCACGTTTTCGAACACGGTCATGTCCTGCACCAGCTTGAAGTCCTGGAAGACCACGCCCAGCTTGCGACGCAGGACGGGGACTTCGCGCAGCGGCATCTCGTTCAGCCTGTGGCCTGCCACGCTGACATCGCCGGAGGTGGCGGTCTCTTCCCGAAACAGCAGCCGCAGCAGCGTGGTCTTGCCCGCGCCGCTGGGCCCTGTCAGGAATACGAACTCGCCGGGGTAAATCTGGAAAGTGACCTCGTTGAGGCCATAGTGGTGACGCCCGTAGCGCTTGACGACGTTCTTGAGCGTGATCATCCAATGTCCCTGGGGAGCTACTTCTTCAGAAGCTCCGCGACTTCTTTCGGCGGGTCGAACTTGGATTTAGGAATGTCCACGTTGACCTTCACTTCCGTGAATGCAATGGTCACAGTCTGGCCCATCTGGTTGGCGACCGTCTTGAAGGGCAGCGTGACGTCCCCTACCTTTCGGTAGTCCTTTATCATACTGGTCGCAGGCACTTTGCCCATCGGGGAGTCCGACACGGACTCCTGCTTGACCATAAGCCCTGTATCCTTGGAGAAATACACGGTGTGGGGGGCGCCCTTTTTGCGCGTCAGTTCAACCTTGTAGCACACAGCGTCCTCCACCAGATCCGTCCCCTTGGTTGTGGCGGCTGTGTATTTGTCCCTCCAGCTTTCGTTGAGTGTGGCCTCTTCAATGATATCTTCGGCCGCTGCGTCGCTCAGGATGGCGGGGCCCATTATCGCACTGTAGGTCCAGGCGTTGGCGCCGTCGAAGCCGGTCAGCATTTTGTCCATGCCTGGAATGTCAATCACGGAAAGCAGCAGGTTGGGCGACATCCTGTACATTGTGATGGAGGCGTTAATCCCCATCATTTCGTACGTGCCCTTCATTTCCATGCTCTTGATTTTCTTGAAGGCCTCGGCGCCTCCGGTGATCTCGACGAACTTGTCCATTAGCGCGTCGCCCTTGGGCAGATTCTCCAGTCCGACGACTGGGTCATCGGTCATGGGCAGCACGGGGGCCCTCTTGGCGTCCTGGGCCAGGAGCAGCGGCGCGCCAATGGCAAAGGCGCAGGCCAGAATTGTGAGCTTGTTCATGCACTCTCCTTGTGGGAAAAGGACCGTCAGTTGTCCTTGGTTGGCTTGTTGAAATTGTTAATCCACGCCACGGCGCGTTCCAGCGCGGGGTCGTGGCCGGCCAGCAGTTCGCGCTGGGTGGGCTCAATGGCTTCATCCGGCGTGACGCCAAGGCCCTCCAGTGGCTTGCCGCCTTCGGATATGTAGTTGGCCATGATGTACTGGAAGCCGTCGCCGTTGGGCAGGCGCACGAAGGCGGAGGGCAGCGCGGCACCGGCCGTGCGGGCGCCGAATATGCGGGCGCGGCCCAGGTCCTGCATACCGCCAGCGAATATCTCCGACGTGGAGGCCGAGCGCTCGTCCACCAGAATGGCCAGCGGCGCGTCCGTGGCGTTGGGGCGCGGCGACACCACGAAGTTGAGGGTGCCCCCGCGCATCGTTGTCACGCCCAGTTTCAGGCCATTTTGGG
>Ga0268262_10007041_pt1 | contig 10603 bp, 7 predicted proteins | sample TergutNc150P3_FD_190354 | JGI IMG/M metagenome (GOLD analysis project Ga0268262, IMG submission 190354) | Nasutitermes corniger P3 segment gut microbial community from laboratory colony in Florida, USA - Nc150 P3 (SPAdes) (version 2) | ecosystem: Host-associated > Arthropoda: Insects > Digestive...
TTTTTTGCAGGTACAAGCGCTTCCGGAGGATATGCACGCGCTACGACAAGCTCGACCGCATGTTTGTGATGTTTGTCCACATGGGGTTCATCCACGATGCCTTACATTAGTGTCAACACGCCCTAAAGGAAGCGATGGAGGCTGTCGAGTTCGACGTCCCTATGCTTTCCGACTGTAAGGTTGGGCCTAACTGGGCGGACATTAAACCTTTGGAGGATTGACATGGTAAAACAAATTCTACTGTGTATTAGCTTGAGCCTAGGGCTAAGTGCGCAGTCTAGGGCGCTGGTGACTGCGCAGAAAGAAGAGCTGAGTAACATAGTACAGCTGCGCAAAGCTGTTGCGGCTATGAAACCATCTACAAAGAAGGAGACTGTCCTCAAGACAATACTTCTAAACACTCTCGATGAGCACTACAACGACACCAAGCTGCGGCATGTTTGTATGAATTATGTCTTGGAAGTAACTGCACCGTTAGCGGCGAGAGACTTCGAAAAGTGCAGCACAGCACTGCGTAGTTTCAGCGCTGCTATTGATCAGCTTCTGGATGAACACCTACGACTAACTAACGAACTTGTGGCGGAGCTGCTATCGGCTGAGTCTATATATGACAAATACATAGAGGCCACCGGCGGCAAAGATGCTTACAAAAAAATGAAGAATACTGTCCTTAAAGGCTCTATGGACATGATGGGCATGACGATGGAAGTCACCGGGTACAAAGCGGAACCGAATCTGATGCTCACGGAAGTAAATATTCCAGGTATGGGCAAGGCACTGGAGGGTTTCGATGGCAAAAACTCTTGGAGCTACAACCCCATTCAGGGCCCGTCCATAAAGCAGGGCAAAGAAGCTGAATACGCAAAGATAGCTGCAGAATTTAGGCAAGAGGAATGGAAAAATCTGTACTCAAAGATTGAAACTGTCGGCGTCGAAACGGTTGAAGGGGAAGAATGCTACAAGGTGGCCGCCACAGCCAAGAATGGCATGGCAGGGGCCAATTTCTATTCCAAAAAGTCGGGCCTGCTAATAAGGACCAACGCCACAACGGTCACAGAGATGGGAGAAGTTGAGGCGCAAATCACATACAAAGATTACAAAAAAGTCGGTGACCTCCTCCTGATACCCTTTAAGATCATCACTGCCGCCGCCGGGATGAGCATGCCCATGACGTACAGCGAAATAAAAATAAACGTTGACCTGCCCAAATCAACGTTTGAGCCTCCGGCTGAAGTTAAGGCGCTGATAGGCAAATAACCACGCAATCCTCTGTTGCTTTTGTAACTTGTAACTGGCGTCAGTGCGTCCACCTTATAGAACACCCGGCTTCGGCCATAAGTTGCTGCTCTAAGTCGGGGCTGTAGCCTATTCGATGCTTTGCGCCGACCCTGATTTTTAATGTCTCGCCCTTTGCCGTCTTGTACTCCATCGCTATGGGCAGCACTCCGGCGTTTTGGCCTAATATCGTTAGCAGTTTTTGCGGGTACTCGCCTTGGGGCAGCTCTATGACGGCCCCTGTGATGCCGCGCCCTTGAAAGCTGTCCAGCGGCTCCAATTTTTTTGCGTATATCGTGACCTGGAATTGTTCCCCTGCGCCTTCCTCTGCGTTTTCGGCGTTCATCGAGCTATCAACCGTCTCAAGTCTGATCTCACCCGTCACAATGACCAGCTGCTCTGGCACGGCCAAGTGCCGGTAGTCGTCGTACGGACGGGTCTTTCTCCTAGCCACAGTGTCGTAGGACGAGGACATCAACAGGGCCTCAGCTTTGTCCGTTAGGTCCTCCAGCTCCAATAAGGCCCAAGGTTCGCCATTTTTGTTCTTTTTGATTGACGCGTTTGAGATCATCACTGCAATGCTGACCTCCGTCTTATCCTTTATCTTGTCCAGCGCGGCAAGCTCTTTTAGCCTAGCTATGCTGCCTATAGTATGCACCTTTATCGCGTCAATGTATTCTTCCAAGGGGTGTCCGGACACGTATAGGCCCAAGGTCTCTCTTTCGGCTTTAAGCCTTTCGCGGCGGTTCCAAGGTTCGACACCTTCCGGCACGTTCCATGAGTCGCCCAGCGTGGCCATCTCGGCATCATCGAATAGGCTCATGCCCAATTCGGAGCTGTTCCCCTTGCTGGCGTTTTCAATGGCACTGGGCAGTCCTTGCAGAAGGGCCGCCCTATTTGACTCCACGCTGTCGAAGGCCCCGGCCTTGATGAGGCTCTCCCACACCTTTTTGTTGGCCCTGTGCAGATCCGATGACCTTAGGGCGTGGAAAAGGTCGGTGAACGCTCCGCCCTCTTCCTGCCTAGCCTCCAAAACCACTTTCAGCGCGGCCTCTCCCACCCCCTTTATGGCCGCAAGGCCAAAGCGTATCTTCCCGTCCTTCGTAATGGTGAACTCTTCACCGCTTTCGTTGATGTCGGGACCCAACACGTCAATCCCCTGTTCGCGGCAGTTGGCTATGTACTTGGCTACGTCATCGGTGCGCTGGCTCTTGGCACTCAATAGGCCGGCCATGAACTCTGTCCTATAGTTGGCCTTCAAATATGCGGTCTCATAGGCCAGCATCGCATAAGCCGCACTATGGGACTTGTTGAACCCGTACCCCGCAAATTTTTCGATTCTGTCAAACAACATGGCAACCTTGGCCCCATCGAAGCCTCTTGACGTTCCTCGCTCGATGAAGCCGTCTTTTTCTTTTTTCATTTTCGCCGCGTCTTTTTTGCCCATTGCGCGGCGCAACATGTCTGCCTCGCCCAAGCTGAAGCCTGCAATGGCCTGAGCTATCTGCATCACTTGCTCTTGGTATAGTATCACCCCATACGTTGGTTTGAGTATATGCTCCAATTCTGGGAATATATAATCCGCCTGTTCGCGGCCATGCCGCGCTGCGACGTAAGTATCGCCCATTCCGGCACCCAATGGGCCGGGCCTGTATAGGGCATTGAGGGCGATGAGGTCGTCAAAGCGGTCCGGCTGGAGCGACCTCAGAAGCTGCCTCATCCCTGACGACTCAAACTGAAAGATGCCATCCGTGTCACCGTTGCTAAATAGCCTAAAAGTTTTGGGGTCGTCAAAAGACCTTATTTGCACCATGTCAATGGGCGCGCCTAGGCGCTTTTTTATGTAGCCCTGCACCTTGGCTATCTGGGTCAGGGTCTCCAGCCCCAAGAAGTCCATCTTCATCAGGCCGGCTTTTTCCGCATCGTCCTTTGTGTACTGCACCATAACCTTGTCGTCTTTGTCCTTGCACAGGGGGGCGAACTCTGTCAGATCGGCAGGGGCAATTATTATCCCAGCGGCGTGTACGCCTGCGTTCCGCGCTATGCCCTCCAGGCGCTCGGAGATGTCCAAGATGGTTTTTACTTCAGGTTCGTTGTTGTATCGCTCCCTTAGTTGTATTGATTTTTCCTTGGCCTCCTTCACCTTGATGTCAAGCTCCCTTGGAACCAGCTTGGTGAGTTCGTTCCTCCAATGAAAGCTCTTTTCATACACCTTGCCAACGTCCTTGATGGCCGCTTTGGCCTTTAGGGCGTTGATGGTAATAATATTCGACACCCTGTCGCGACCATATTTTTCAGTGACGTAGTCGATGACCTTTTGCCTGCCGTCGCGGCAGAAGTCAATGTCAACATCTGGCATGGATACGCGCTCTGGGTTTAAGAAGCGCTCGAACAAAAGCTCGAACTGCATTGGGTCGATGTCGGTTATCTTTAGCGCCCAGGCTACTATGCTGCCAGCGGCCGAACCCCTGCCCGGACCTACGGGCACTCCCATCTCCCTGGCTTTGTCTATGAAGTCCCAAACCATCAAAAAATAGCCAGGAAAACCCATCTTTATGATCGTCTCTATCTCGAAGTCCAGCCGCGCTCTATATTCGGCTTCCTGGTACATCAGCAGGCCCTTGGACCATAGTGGGCGGCACTCATCTATCCTCTTCTCGAACCATTCCCTTGAGACGTGGATAAAGTAACCATTTAGGTCGAAGCCGCTCGGGACGGGAAAATTCGGCGTGACTGGCTTCCTAGCCAAGGAATATGGCTCTATTTTTGCTGCAATCTCCAGCGTCCTCTCCATCAGATCCGGCCTGTCCGCGAAAAGCAGCGACATTTCCTCAGTGGTCTTTACATAAAACTGGTTCGATGGAAAGCGCATTCTGTTCGAGTCGTTCTTGCTCCTTTGGGTGCCTATGCACAGCAGCGTGTCGTGCAGGTCGCTGTCGTCGTGGTCTAAGTAGTGCGCGTCGTTAGTCAGGACGAGGGGGATGCCCGTCTTTTGGGACAATTCAAACTGCTTCGGGATTATCAGCCTCTCCGTCTCAAAGCCCTGATCCTGTATTTCTAGGTAATAGTCATCCCCGAATAGTTCTTTGTATTCCAGCGCGGTCTTCTCGGCTGATTCAAACGTGCCATTCAAGAGGTGGGCCTGCACCTCCCCTCCTAAGCAGGCGGAAAGGCATACCAAGCCTTTTGAGTACTGCCTCAGCAACTCCTTGTCTATCCTTGGCTTGTAGTAAAAACCCTCTGTGTAGCCAAGGGAGACCATTTTGGAAAGGTTGGCGAATCCTTGGGGGTTCTTTGCCAAGAGCACCAAGTGGTAGCCAGCGTCTCGGTGGCCTGAAGGGTCCAGGCAGTCGTCCATCCCCTCCTGCGAAGCAGTCGAATCCAGTCTGCGGTCGTGGCGGGAGCGCGGCGCAACATAGACCTCGCACCCAAAAATCGGCTTTATGGCCCCCCCTGTCTTTTCGCACTCGTCAAAGAGGCGCATCACGCCGAACATGTTGCCGTGGTCCGTAATGGCCACCGCTGGCATTGAGCAACCTAGGCACTTCCTCACCAAGTCGGGTACGCGCGTCAGTCCGTCCAAAAGGCTGTACTCGGTGTGCGTATGGAGATGAACAAAGCTCATGCGTCCATTTTCTCAGACACCGAGGGGCTAGGGCTAGGGGAAGTGATAATCAAGGCTATTTTATTCTAGACTATAGCGAATGGGAACATTCAGAATCATTGATTCGGTCAGCGGTATCGGGAGCCATTTTTTCTGCACCCGCTGCAGTGCCTCCAACGTAGCTCGTTCCAGCATGGGTTCGGATTCGCTTCCTTTGGCACTTGCACTGATAATCCTGCCTTGGCTGTTCAAATGCACCGAAGCCATGACCTGCCCCTCGATCCCTAGGCGGCGCGCAGCCGCAGGATAGCGTTTTTCGCGCTCCAAGCTAGCTATTAGCAATGAAAGAACAGCTTGTTTGGTTTTTTCGGTCATTTGCGCCCTTGTCTCTCCTTCATGCTCAGAGTGCTGCATAGTTGTTGTAGGAACGGACGCACTTTCAAGAAAAGGCTCTGCAAACTGGATCGGTTTTGATTGCACCTCCGGTAAATTGCTTGCGCCGCTTTCTGCTTGCGATGGCGTTTTCTGAACCAGCGGAGCTATATCCTGTATTGTTGCTGCCTGGACTGGCGGTTTTGTTTCAGGCATTTCGGACACAATTTGAGGCACCTGAAAAGAGGTGGCGAATGGTTCGGCCAGATTAATGCGCAAAGGTTCAGCAGGCGGCACCGGCTTTGTTATTGATTGCCGCACTTTAAAGGTACAGGCATAGATAATCAATATGTGCAACAGCACTGTCCCTACAGCCCCAAACGCCTTACTTGTTTGAAGCGGATTGCTCATGGCTTTTTCCATGTGTCGGGTCTGTATTTATTAAAAAATTGGATTGCCCTTTGCTTTTGGCCGTATCTAAAATTCGCACAAAGAGGCCAAAATGCGCTCTTTTGTCAACATTAAAAACTATAGTTGTGCCTAATGGCAGCTTTTCTAGCCTAGCGGCAATTTCTTCAGGAGCAACTATATCGCCATCAAAAAAAATGCGATTATCCTCCACAATGGTCACAGTGAGGCTTTCCCCATTCAATCCCTTCACGCTAGCACTATCTGCCTTGGGCAGGATAACATCAAGCATTGGTTTGGAAAAAGTGGTGGTCAGAATGAAAAAAATAAGGAGAATGAAAACCGTGTCAATAAGCGGCGTCAAGTCCAGAGAAACGTCCAAGTCTTCTTCAAATGGTTTATGAGGCATAACTATTAATCCTTGCGAAGTGTCGTGGTATATATAAAGTAAATCTGGTTTGCATCAGTTTCCATGAGTCGCAACCAATCTATCACCACTGGGATGGTGTTGGTCTGCGACATTAGGGCCTGCGCGGCGAAAATGCTCCACTGCCCTGTAGCTGTACTCCACAGCCTCTATGTGAAAGCCCTTCAGTTTCAAGCTCAACCAATAGAAAACCACCAAAGTCGGGATAGCGATGGTCATTCCCATGATAGTCGTCAGCATGGCAACCCAGATACCATCTGCAAGCATGGAGGTATCAGCACTGCCAGGACCGGTGGCCAACTCGCGGAATATGGTGGTCATCCCAAACATGGTACCTAAAAGGCCCAAAAGAGGCGCTATAACGGAGATCAGTTTGATCCAAGTGACATCACGATTGATGTGCGCAAAATTGCGGTGAAAAAGATAAGCTACTTCAGCACGAATATCGTTGGAATGTGTGGCGTGGGTTTTTACAATTTCGGCTATAATGCCTATGATGGGGTTCTTTGAATTGTACAATTCGTCAGAATAGAGATTGTTGTCAGATTCTACTAGAACAAAGTGCCTGCGGAACTCCTTGTTAATTAGGAAGATAAGAACCAAGTTTTTCAGAGCTAGATAAGCACTCGCCAGAGACAGGAACGCTAAAGCGACTCCTGCCGAGCCAATTTTGCTGTAAAGAGATGCAAAGAGTCCAGTTGGCATAGATGTTCCTCAAATTATTAAAAAATATTCAAAATGGATTAAAAAGTCAACCATGTTGCCAGTGTCCGCTTGATACTGCCAACTGCTGCACAATGCCAGCGAAAACCTTTCGGGCCGCTTCGCAATCAGCTTCGTTTGGATGCTTTGCCGCTTCATCTAGGCGCGCCCTGCGCTCCTCAGTCATGGGGTGTGGATTGTTCGGCATTTTGGCCATAGCGTCAATTATCTTTGGATCAACTTTGCCTTGGCAAATATAAGTGCCAAGCACATTGCTGCCACCAAGGCAATTTACGGCTTTCTGCACAGATTCGCTGGCATGTTTGGAATAAGGCCATGCCCCCAACGTGCCAAAAAGCCCCACATTCAAGCCTTTGACCCTACCCATATAAGCGGACATAGCGGCGTCTGGCTCGCCTTTATCAACCCAGAAGCCCAAGGCTAGAAGATCATAGCCCACTGGCTCAGGGGCCTTTTCCACAGGTACCAGTTCCGCACCCGGAGGCATAATAGAATGAATCGCCTCAGCGATCATGCGCGTGTTGCCTGTACGGCTGGAATATACAACCAACGATTTCATGGCCGCTTCCTTTCTTCATTCAGTGTAGTGCCCAGTTTTTACACAAGTGCTGCCGCTCTATTGTTTTCATAAAAATTTGCCTCCCGTGATTGCTTGTTCAGCACGATTTTTTCCGTGCATACAAGGTTCATTAATTCAAGATCGTGCGTGATGACCAAAAGGTAGGCTCCATCGCAGCGACTGATTAAAAATTCACACCCGCGCGTACAATCACGTGGAAACCGGGGTCTTCCAGCGTATTCATGGGCGGGATGTACGCTTTGTTGAAGATGTTGTTCAGGTTGATATCCGCAAAAAAGCTCTTTGTTTTGCTGGTGGCGAACGGTTTCCTTATGCCAAAGGCAAAGTTGAGCGTGGCCCAGCCAGGATAGCGCTGGATGGTGGATAGGGTGGTTTCCTCAATCTCCTCTTCGCAGCTTGCCGTAAAACGGCCATAGACATCCGCATGGAAACTAAGGTTTGAGGCAGAGCCACGCTCGTACCTGATGCCGGCGCTGCCACTCCACTTGGGCACACCCGTGGCATCTGTCTCGCCTTCACCCTCGCCGTGGTCAAACGTGCGGTTGATCCAAACGCCAGAAAAGTAAGGCGTGAGGTTCAAAGGCTGATGGGTATAGCTAAGCATCAGCTCCGCGCCGTAGGTTTTGTGCGATGCCACGTTCTCGAACATATATTCAGGGCTGCCAGCCGGGCGGTCAGGGAGGCGCCAGATGTGGATGTGGTTTATGGCGGTGGCGTAGAAGGTGCCAAGGTCGCACGAAAGGCCATTCGCATCGTAGCGTGCGCCCAATTCAAAGTTGTCTGACGTCTCTGGCTTGAGGTTGGGGTTGGGGTAGCAGTAGCCGGCGCTGCCCATCCCTGTGCCTACGTACAGCTCATTTAGGAGGGGGTACCTGTAGCCAGTGGACACCAAGGCCCTCAGCCTAAAGTCCTCGACACCCGAGTACACCACTCCGGCGCTGTAAACTAGGTTGCTGCCGGAATCTGTCCTAACTTCTATCTTGTGTTTGGACTCGTTGTCGTTGGTGTCGCTGAGCTTGGAGTTGAAGGATGTCCAGCGCAGGCCGATGGTGGCCGTTAAGTCGGAATGGAGGCTCCATTCGTCCTGGACGTAGGTGGCGATGGCATACTGCTTGCCCTTGTAAAAGTAGTCGTAGCTTGTGTCTTTGTCATCCGTGAACATGGGATTTCCATTGGGTAAAAATCCCCGGGCGTGCACTCGGCCGCCTAGATTTTTGGATGTGGCGTCCAGGTCGTCATAAAGGTAGTCAACGCCGCCTATGACGTAGTGATTGGAACCAAAGATCCAGTCCGTCTGCAAATTGGCACCGTAAGTCACTTGGTCGTTGAACGTCCTGATGTTCTGATTGACATCGACTAAGACCGTGACGCCACTCTGGTGCTTGCCATTGAAGTTAGAAACCACGTTGTTGGCGAATTCCTTCTTTGTGTTCTGTATGAAGGGGGACAGCTTTAGCTTCCGCAGCGTGTCGGAGATTTTTTCCAACTCGAAAAAGGCGTAGTAGCGGTCGCGCCGCCAGTCGGGGAGATCCAGATTGACGCTGGTTGTGCTAAGTCCATAGACTGTTAATGGCACACCGTTCATGTCTTTTGTATAGCTTCCTTCTTCCTCTTCCGTCACGCCTGGCACCCTGTTGTTGCTCCAGTAATGATCGTAGCCGATACCTATCTTGCCTTTGCTGAGAGCGTAGTCCATGTACGCCGACCAGTTCCTCTGCAGATAGCCAGAGTTCTCTATTTTGCCGCTGCCGCCCACCTTGTCGCCAGCGTCTGTGTAGTCGCCCGAAACCCGGTAGCTGAAGCCATTGTGGCCGCCGAAAAACGATGTGTACGGCACTAAGGCACCGTTAGACCCATCCCAAGTGAATGCCTGTGTACCCTGCACTGGACTGGTTCCGCCCTTTTTGGTGATTATGTTGACTACACCACCTATGGCATCGGAGCCGTACAGCACCGATGCGGGGCCTTTGATAACTTCGATGCGCTCCACATTATTCGGATCAATCATGATCATGCTGCCGTCCATGGACTTCTGCTCGGAAATCTTCATGCCATCTATCAGCAACACAACGCCTGATGGCTCCTCGCCACGTATGACAACGCGTTTGCTGCCGCCGCCGATGCCGCCGTCCGTCACTTGGATGCCTGGGATGTCCTGTAGCAATTGCGCTATGGTGCCCTTTGGCTTGCGTTCGATTTGTTTTATGTCTATCACCGAAACGGAGGCAGGAACGTCCAATAGCTCGCGCTCGGTACGCGTGGCTGTAATCACGACTTCGCGGCTCATGACTTGCTGCGGCGGATCATCTGTCTTGGGCTTATCGGTGGATTGTGCCATTATGGGATTCCCTGCCGCCGCAAGAATCAGCAATATTCTGCGAGTGAAAGCACTGGTTTTGAAGATGCGTGTCTGTTTGTGACTCATACGTCATTGTCCTTATGGTTTTTGCGCGGCCAGTTAATAAGAGCCTGCGCTAGGTTTACTTGCCAAAATTGTCCGGCCAGAGTGAGGTCCACCCAAGATCCGTCCCTAGTTATAAGCCCCGCTTCCTCCCAGTTTGCTAGGAGAGGGGCATAAAGAGAGTGTGCGTCTGTGGTATTTTCCGCTGCACCGCCATGAGTCAGGGCTATGTCAATATCGTCCAAGTTCAGGCGGCACTCTTCCAATTGCCCGAGGATTACGCGCATGACCGCCAAATTTTCAGGCGGAACCGACATCATGGCGACCGGTTTTTCTTTTTTCAGTGTTCGCTGAATGTAAGTTCCCGGGTTAGCGTCATTCAAAATGAACCAGCCTTGCAGAGAGCCTCCGGCCCTTGCGCCGTAATGCAGGCAGTCAACTCGGCTTTTGGGCATGGGATTGTAAAGATTTCTCTCTCTAGATGTCCGCCCCCAATGACTCATTGAAAGCCGCCTACAGCGGGCATTTTGCATGAGGTTCACGCCCCGCGCAAAAAAGCCCCCCTGTTCGGCAAGAGTCGCCGCTGCGGATAATCTTCCCCCCTCAATGCCTTTGGCCAATGCACTTCCTGGAAAAATGTTCAACTGATAGAGATCCACACCGTCAAGCGGTAAATCTAGAAAAACCGCGATATCCTGCTCCCAATGCTGCATGGTCTGGCCCGGAAGCCCATAAATGAGGTCAATGATGATGGCGGCCTGATTGTACGCGGCCAGAGCCTCCAAACTGCGGCATACTTCTTCTTTGCTGGAA
>Ga0268262_10007042_pt1 | contig 10601 bp, 4 predicted proteins | sample TergutNc150P3_FD_190354 | JGI IMG/M metagenome (GOLD analysis project Ga0268262, IMG submission 190354) | Nasutitermes corniger P3 segment gut microbial community from laboratory colony in Florida, USA - Nc150 P3 (SPAdes) (version 2) | ecosystem: Host-associated > Arthropoda: Insects > Digestive...
CTAACGCATGATAGAGAAAAAAGACGATTTGCGTTTTACCTTAAAAAAAAGGAGGGAGTGGAACATGAGCTTTTCAAGCTGTAAGAAGGGAAGTGGCTTTGCCGAGTCTAACCTAATAATAACCTTATTGAAAGGAGTGCACATGACTTTCTTAAAGTCTGTGAAGTCGGCGGTGATGCTTGCGGGCATTGCCGGGGTTTTGATTTTTGCGGGGGGGGCGTGGGCGGAAGCCGCTCTCACCCTTAATCCTAACACAAAACAAATTTGGACGCCCGTGACGGTTGGGTATGCGGCGCAAACGGCGAAGACCATCAACGTTAAGAATTCAGGCGATGCGGACTTTACGGCTTTGACTGTTACGTTGACCGACACGACGGACGGGGAATTTACGTTGGGTGACGGGTCTGTAGACGCGACTTTGGCAGTGGATGACGATTTCAACGTAACAATCACCCCGGCTCAGGGCTTGACGGCCGACACATACAGTGGAAAACTGACGGTGTCGCAAGGAGCCATCACTGCGTCGGTGGAGTTTGAGTTCACGGTGAATGGTGCCACTGCTGCGCCCGCTCTCACCCTTAGTCCTAACACAAAACAAACTTGGACGCCCGTGGCGGTTGGGTATGCCGCGCAAACGGCGAAGACCATCAACGTTAAGAATTCAGGCGATGCGGACTTTACGGCTTTGACTGTTACGTTGACCGACACGACGGACGGGGAATTTACGTTGGGTGACGGGTCTGTAGACGCGACTTTGGCAGTGGATGACGATTTCAACGTAACAATCACCCCGGCTCAGGGCTTGACGGCCGACACATACAGTGGAAAACTGACGGTGTCGCAAGGAGCCATCACTGCGTCGGTGGAGTTTGAGTTCACGGTTGAAGGCAGCACACCCACCCATTCCGTCGAACCGACCTTCTCCACCAACCTCTCCACATCAAAAGTGACCTACCTCAAAGACGCCGCGGCGGCCGCGCTGACAGTTACGGCGGCCGTGACGGACGGGGGGACGCTGTCTTACGAGTGGTATAAGAATTCGGAGAACAACACCACAAGCGGGACGAAAATCACCGACGCGGCGACCGCGAGCTATACGCCTTCGACCGCCGATGTTGGCAATGCGTATTACTACGTTATAGTTAAAAACACGAAAGGCTCCCTGACACCCGCGACCGCAACAAGCCATGTCGCGCACATCGCGGTTGAAGCTCCGAAAGACGCTGAGACCCCGGAGTTTGATGATGATCTTGACGCGGATGATCACATAGCCAGCGTCGCGGTGAACGCCGACCCCTCGTCCGTCCGCGTGTGGGATGTTTTGGCGACGGTGGCCGACGGTGGGACGATTACTTATCAGTGGTATAAATCTGATACCCAGAATGGGGATGGTACTGCGATTAGCGGGGCGACCAGCAGAACGTATACACCGATCGTCACGGAAGTTGGTACGTCCTGGTACTACGTTATCGCTACGAACACAAACAACAACGCGACCGGCAGTAATAAAATGGCTACGGCAAAAAGCTTCGTAGCAAAGTGCGTAGTAGATAACCTTACGCACCCTGCGTATCCGCATATTTCGTCGAATCTGACGCTCGGTCCGGTCAGTTATAACTTGAATACCCCTGTCGAGCAAGTGACCGCGCTGACCGTTACGGCTACCGTGAGCGCCAGCGGGAACGAACTGGCCGGGGAGTTGTCTTACCAATGGTATAGCAACTCTGAGCCGCATAACGCGAATGGAACTGCGATAAATGGGGCTACTACCAATAGCTATAAGCCTTCCGTGGACGTGGCAGGGAATTATTATTATTATGTAGTTGTGTCCAACTTTGCGTCTGCCGCAACTGCGGAAAGCAAAACAGCTCATACGTCAAGCGACGTCGCTTGGGTCAAAGTAATCGATCCTAACGATGTTAAGGGCCCGGTCGCTATCACCTTCGGCGTGAAAGGCAACGTCGGCGGAACGCTTACAGCCGTGGATGGAAACGGCGACGAATTTGTAAGCTTGGAGACCGCCGAAGAGGACGAGGTCATCACTTTTACTGCTGTGGCCGCCGCCGGTTATAAAGTAAAAAACTGGTACGTGGACGACGTTGTGCAGCCTCTCGCGCCTGTCGTTCCGACCACGTTTGAGTACACCGTCACCGCCGTCCCCGCGAAGATCGAAGTAGAGTTCGAGGCTGCCGGCCCGAACGCGCTCACCGCGACGTTCACGGCCTCCGCGAACGGCACCGTCTCCGCGACGTTCAACGGCAGCGCCATTCTGTCCGGCGCGACCGTCTCCAACGCCGGGGATTTGGTTATCACGGCTGCCGCTGCGTCTGACTACGAAATCGACGTTTGGACGCTGTCCATCGGCGGCACTCCGATCACCGGGGCTTCGCTGACCGGTCTTCTGTCTAACGAGAAGAAGACTCTCACGATTCAGGCCGCCAGCATCACCGGAAGCGTCATCGCGTCCGTGACGTTCAAGACGGAAGGTGGAAGCGGGTCTGACGAGGCCATCGCCCTCGAAATCAGACCCCAGCCGACGGCTACGCAGAGTATCGTGGAAGGCAACATTCTTTCCACGAACGTTCTGACGTCCGGCGCGCATGTTATCGGGCAGGGTTCGACCCCGGCTCTCACCGCCGCGATCCAGTACCGCTGGTTCAAGCCGACGTCGAACAGCAACGCCGGGACGACCGACGAGGCCGCGATCGGGAGCAGCTGGGCTACGGCGGCCGACGGCGGGGCGGTCTACACGCTGCCTACGGATCTTAAAGCGACCCCGGCTGTCGGCTCTACCCCGGCTTCCAACTCTACGAATTACTACTACTGCCGCGCCAGGGTCACGGTTAAGGCGGCCGACGGGGTTACGGATTCGGTTATGATGGTGTCGTCGAACGTGGCGATCGTGATAATCACGCCGCAGCCTGTGGCGAACCTTAACGGTGTAACGCCGACGGGTCCGATAACGTTTGTGTCTCAGGATGCGAACAGCATTGCCGGGTCGCGCACTTTAACGGCTAGCGGGGCGGCTATCACACCGAGCGAACCCGTCGCTTACCGGTGGTTTAGGAACAGGACCAACTCGGACCAGGGCGGAGTCGTCATTACCGGCGCGACATCGTCGTCGTACGTTGTTCCGGTCGACTTGGAGCCCGGCTACTACTTCTACTATTGCGAAATCAACAACGCGAAAGGGACGGCGAAAGTGAAGACGTCGAACGTCGTCGCCGTCACTGTGAATCCGAAACAGGTGGCTGGGAAAGAACTGCGCGCTCTTCCGCCGCAGAACATCGTCCAGTTTTCCGGCGCGTCCGTCGATTACACGTACGCTACGGATATGAAACTGACGATTCCGGCTGCGGCCGCGAACCTTGTCGCTCCCGCGATCGGAAGCACGAAGTTCGAGGTGACGAAGATAATCTACGAGGGAACGCTCGGAAAAGCGACGGGCGTAAAGCTCGAGTTTGAGAAAGGCGCGACGGACGCGGCTAAGGATATTACCAAGCAGAAAGTCGAGTCTGCGGGTACGTACATCGTGACCGTCGTCGTTACCGCCACGTCGACGGTTAACGTCACGGAAGGCACTCCTGCGGCTCAAGTCGCCGTTACTTACGTGGGTTCCACGCAGGTGACGTACGTGGTGCGCGAGAAGGACATCGGCAGCATTATGAACAAGACCATCTCCATGCCGGACGCGGTTTACAGCGGGTTCACGAAAGACCCTGTTTTGACTCTTGTCGACGGGGACAGCAAGAAGAACACGCCTTTGGTCGGAAGCATTGTCGACGGTGCGGCCGCTGTGGATTACTGGCGTGTGAACGGCAACCTGACGGACGCCGGCACGGCGGTGGTAACCATCCACGGCCGCGGCAACTACACGGGCAAGACCGAGCTTTCGTTCGCGATCACCAAGAAGGTGATTACGGTCAACTCGGCCGCTACGATAACGGCTAACATCACGACTTCGGCGACCGGTACGACCCCCGCCGTCTCTCGGTTCGACAAGCCTTACGACGGAACGACGACGGTTACGCCTTCGGGCGACGTCAACGTGCGGTTCTCCGGCCTTGTGGACGAGACGCACCAGAATGGAACTGCGGGCTTCACGGTTTCCGGTTTGGCTTTCAACGACGCCAACGCGGGTACGAAGAGCGTGACCGGCACGGTGACCCTCGATCCGACCACGGTTTTGGGCAGGAACTACTCTTTCGCGAACGGCACGGTGTCCGCCTCGTTTACGCAGACGGGCGTGACCATCAGCAAGAGAGACCCTGTAAAGGACGATTTCGCCTTTACGATTCCTGATTTCAGGAGGTTCACGGGCGTCGCCCAGAGCATCGGAGCGGTCGGCTGGAAAGCGCCGGTCGCGAGCACGGGCGATACGCGCACGGTGTACTACGACGCAGGCCAGGGAATGGGCCCCGAGACCAAATTGCCGGTCGAGGCGGGCAATTACACGGTGTCGGTGTCCGTGAGCGGCAGCAACAACTTCAATAACGGAACTGTCACGCTCGGCACTTTCACAATCAACCCTGCGGGCGTCCCGACCGTCGCGGTCACTACGAAAAACGACAGCGCCACTATGTCTGACATCAACGCCTACGTGGGCGAAGCGCTGACTCTGCGCGCCATCGGGTTCCGCCCCGACAGCGCGACCGTAAGGAACGCCGCGAATGACGGCGATTCGACTTTGTGGTTCAAAGGCGGAACGCTGTCGTACATTTGGTTCTTAGACACCGCGAAGGCGAGCCGCTGGGACACGCTGAAAACGAACAACGGCAGAACCGTCGTAACGGGCCCGACGTACACGGTGACGTATCCGAACCAGACTCCCCCCTCTTGGAAGTACAGGGTAGAGGCGACGTATACGAACCCGAGCGCGCAGGTTGCTACTAAGAGCGCGGAAGATGTCGGCGTGGTCGTCGTCACAGTCCACAGAGAGCGCATTGACGTAGCGGCCGCGACCGTCACGGTCGACGCGACGCCCGTCTACAACGGCAAAACGCCGGTCATCGAAGTCGGTAAAGTTACTGTCAAGCTGAGGGTGGACGGCAAGGACAGCACTTTGGTCTATGACAAAGACGGCAAAAAGGACTATACGTTTGACGTGTTCGGCGAAGAGGCCGGAGTCGGCGTAGTGTCCGTGAAAGGCACCAACGGGTTCAAAGGCATGGCTTCCGGCACGTTCACGATCGAGAAGGCTTTGACGACCGAGGACAGCCTGAAGTACACCCCTGCGTCCACGTCGGTTCCGTACAACGGCAAGGCGCAGCCCATCACGGTCGCCCCGAAGACCGGCGACGGTCTGGGCGCGGTCAAGATCACGTACATCAACATCGACGACGAGGACAACCCCGTGACCCTCACGGCGGCTCCGAAGAACGCCGGTTCGTACAATACGCTGATCGAAATCGCCGAGGGCAAGAACTACACCGAGCTTGAAGAGTTCGAACGCCCGTACACGATCACGAAGAGGTTCGCCGTCAAGGAGGACTTCAACTACACGATGCCTAAGAACGGCGCGACGCCTGCCGCCATCACCGCTACGCTTAAGGATCCGATGGGCTACACCGGAACCCTTACGACCGTATACGTGAACGCGGCCACTCAAGCCAACCTTAACGCGGTTCCCACGACGGAAGGCAAGTACGCCGTCAGGGTGCGCGTAGGCGGCGACGACAACTTCGGTATGGTTGTTGTGACACTCGACACGTTGAAGATAGACGAGAACGGCAAAGTCGGCGTGAATGGTTCCGACCGCGAAGTTCCGAAGTCTGTCGAGACGAACGTGGCGGCCGTGGCCCCTGTTCAGGTGGTTGCGTCCGGCTTCACCGCCGGTCCCAGCCCCGTGTCCCTGTCTAAGGACGGCGCGGTCAAGTTCTTCTCCGCGAAGTCCGTGAAGAGCGGCACGCTCTACATCTTCGACGCCAACGGCAACTCGGTGGCGAAGAAGTCCGTCAAATCCGGCAGCGGCGAGATCGGCGGCTGGAACCTGAAGGACAAGAAAGGCGCTGCGGTCTCCGAGGGCACCTACGTAGTTAAGGGCGCCCTGGTAGGCAAAGACGGCAAGAAGGAGAAAGTATCCTTCCCGTTCAGCGTGGTGAAGTAAGGTTTGCTGTAGGGGCGGCCCCATGCGGCCGCCCCCGTATTAAAAGAATGTCTGAATTAGGATGATAGGATTAAAAAGAAAAGGATGATAGGATAAAACACCGTCTTTTATGTGTTGACGTAGCTTTTGACGTTTTTATCCTATAATCGGTTTTAAACATCCTATAATCCTATTCGACAAACGGCGACGCTATGGCCTAACGCGTCCGTCCGTCAGGTCGGTACCGGGACCAACCACTTCCTTCCCGGTACCGGCCGCTTTTTTTTTGAATCGCTTCGGATTTCGCTTGATTTTTCTGCCGGGAATAAGTATATTGATATTGCATGGGAGGGGGCGCGATATGCCGGAATATAGGCCGTTGAACGATGCGGAGATCGCGGCGTTGCAGCGTTTGAGCGATGAGACGTATGCAATTCTGAAGGAGAAGCGTCCGTCGGCGGTACGGGCTTTGAACGCCTACACTAACGCTAAGACGGAGAAGCATAAATTAATAAACGGCGTATTGCGGGGCGGTTCCAACGTGTCTAAGGAGGATAAACGGGAGGTTAAGGTTAAAAAATATGTACGCTATATTGATTTGGCGATAAAAAAATTTAAGAGTCCGTTCGGCGCGACGGTTTATTGCGGCACGGAAGCTGAATATTATAAGAGTTGGAATGTCGGGGATGTTCGGCGAAAAAAGGATTATTTGAGCACGTCTGTAAAAAAGAGCGTAGCCGAAATATTCCTTAGAAGCAAAGAAAATGACGGGAAAGAACCTTTGCTGCTTGAGATATTTATACCCGAAGGGGTGCGCGGGATTTACATCGGTAAAAATACCGCGTATGATAAAAACGAAAGCGAGTTTCTGTTGGGCCGTGGGTTAAGATATAAAGTTTTGGAACGTTTCGACCGTACTTTAAGATTGGAGGTATTGCCGTGAACAGCGAAATATCGACAGCTATAACCAAAAAAGCGAGATACAAAATATTGCCGAATTCGGCGGTTGACGTCAAAACAAAGGAAATCATGCTTAAAATGTACGAACCCCACATCAATAAGAATCGTTGGAAGGAATTTGAGAGGGAGATAGAGAGCGTAGTGGCGGAGGCGGGGCCGGTAACGGCGATCGCCGAGGAGCGTTATAAAAAGAACGGGGAGATAAAAAAGATAATTTTTCGGTTCGGGAACGGGAGAAGGACGTACGTATTGGAACCGTGGCGTGAATTGGAGTGCGCCGGGGATTGGCAGAAAGAGTATCCGGCCGAGTACGAAAGATTGGCCGGGTTGTTGGATGAGGCAAGGCGGGTTCGGACGGACGCCGTGATGTATAAAAAGGCGGAAGTTGAACTGTCATGGCTGGAAAAGGCTTTCGACGGGGTCAAGAAGGTATTTGATAAGATATTAAAGAAAGGCGTTCGTGATTGCTGCGGCGCGGCCGGCGGTGAACCGGTCGAAAAAAATAATAGGGTTCTCGCGCGTAAATAAATTATATTCTTTACTTTCCGTTACTACCCGGGCAAATCAGACAGCGGCGTCGGCGTCAAGGCGCGCCGCCGGAGCGTTTCTATGGGATTGGACAGTGCAGACAGCAAAAACGGCGGCGTCGACGTCCGCTGCGCCGACAACCTCCGCGTCCTTATCGCGGCTATGGTCGAACGCGCCCGCTCCGGGCATCCGGGCGGGGCTATGGGCGGGGCGGACTTCGTCAACGTGCTTTACTCCGAGTTCCTGAACTGGGACCCGGACGACCCGGCGTGGGCGAACCGCGACCGGTTCTACCTTGATCCGGGGCACCTCTCGGCCATGCTCTACGCGGAGCTCGCGCTGTGCGGGCTCTTCACGACGGACGAGCTCGCCTCCTTCAGGCAGTGGGGGAGCGCCGCGCCCGGACACCCGGAGATGTCGGCGGCGCGGATGATCGACAACTCCTCCGGGCCGCTCGGCCAGGGCCACGCCATGGGCTTGGGCGCGGCGATAGCCGAACGCTTCCTCGCCGCCCGCTTCGGCGAGTGGACCGCCCACAAAATCTACGCCTACATCTCCGACGGCGGAGTGCAGGAGGAGATCTCGCAGGGCGTCGGACGGCTCGCCGGACACTTAGGCCTCTCCAACTTCATCATGTTCTTCGACTCCAACGACGTGCAGCTCTCCACCGTGACGGGCGAGGTCACGAACGAAGACACCGGGGCCAAATATAAGGCTTGGGGCTGGAGCGTCTCCGTCATAGACGGCAACGACGCCGCTCAGATACGCGCCGCGCTGTCGGCGGCCTTGAACGAAAAGGAACGCCCCACGCTCATAATCGGCAAGACGGTGATGGGCAAAGGGGCGCGGACAAAGGACGGGGCCCCCTTCGAGGGCAAGGTCTCCACCCACGGCCAGCCGCTCTCCGACGCCGGGGCTTCGGAGGAGGAGACGATAAAGCATCTCGGCGGCGATCCGGGCAATCCTTTCGCGATATTCCCAGACGTTGCGGAGCGTTACAAGGCCGTCCTCGCCGGCAAACGCGCCCGCGCCCGCGCCAAGAAGGCCGAGCAGGCGGCGTGGGAGAAGGCGAACCCGGAGCTTGCGAAAAAGTTCGCGGCGTGCGTTAACCGCGAGGTTCCCGATATAGATTGGGCGTCGATAAAGCACAAGCCCGGCATCCCCAGCCGCGCCGCTTCGGGGAACGTGCTCGCCGAGTTTTCGGCGAAGATAGGCAACATGATAGTCTCGTCAGCCGACCTGTGCAACAGCGACAAGACCGACGGCTTTTTGAAGTCGTCAAAAGTGTTGAGAAAGGGCGACTTCTCCGGCGGCTTCCTGCAAGCCGGGGTGGCGGAGCTGACTATGGCCGCCGTGATGAACGGCATAGCCTCCCACGGCGGCGCGTACGCCGTCTGCGGCACCTTCTTCGCCTTCTCCGACTACATGAAGCCGGCCGTGCGCATGGCCGCGCTGATGGAGCTTCCCGTCAAATACGTCTGGTCGCACGACAATTTTCGGGTGGGGGAGGACGGCCCGACCCACCAGCCGATAGAGCACGAGACGCAGATCAGGCTTTTGGAGAGGATGGCCAACCCGCACGGCCGCCGCGCCATGCTGGTTCTGCGCCCCGCCGACGCCGCCGAGACCACGGAAGCGTGGCGTTTGGCGTTGGAGAACACGACCGCCCCGACCGCCCTGCTCCTGAGCCGCCAAGCCCTTGCCGACATCCCGGCCAAGTCAAGCGCGTCCACCCGTATAGAAGACGCCAAAGGGGCGAGATACGGCGCGTACGCCGTTGTAGATTGCGATAATCCCGGTCTGATACTGATAGCCGGCGGAGCCGAGGTGATAACCTGCGTTGAAGCCGCCGCATATATAAGGAAAGAGCGCGGCATAGAAGTCCGGGTGATCAGCGCAATCTCGGAGGGCTTGTTTAAAGAGCAGCCGCAGGAATACAAGGATAACCTGATCCCCTTCGGCGTCCCGGCGTTAGCCTTCACGGCCGGACTGCCCGTGAATTTCAAAGACATGGTCGGCCCGCTCGGCAAAGTGATAGGCTTAGAAAGATTCGGAGCCTCCGCCCCGTTCAAAGTGCTGGAGGAGAAGTTCGGATACACGTCGGAAGCGTTGGTCAAGCGGGTGTACGTGTATTTGGAGGAGTACGGGGCGTTGAGGGAGAGACTGTCTGGATTAGGATTGGGAAAAGACTGTCTGAATTAGGATGATAGGATAAAAAAACAGATTATAGGATAAAAAGTCAAAACACTGTCTGAACTAGGATTTTTAGGATTAAAAAGACGGATTATAGGATTAAAAGACAGTCTTCTATCTTGCGTCAGCTCCCTTCGACTTCGCTCAGGGAGCTTTCGGGTTGCTCGGATAGCTTTTTGAACGCAACCGAAAAGGTCATTGAGCGAAGTCGAAATGACCTGACGCCAGATTTACCGTTTGTGTTGACGTTGCCGTTGACGTGACATCCTCACCCGCGAAGCGGGGGAGGGTTGGGCGCAAAAAACGCGCCCTCGGTAAACACGGTGGAGGGGGCTATAATATACGGGGCTATATCGGGACAAACAGCGCCCCGCTGGGGCGCGTCTCCCCGCATGAGAGGGTAGCGGAATAAAAACGGGTTTACCCGTTTTTATGGAGCGAGGGGGAGACTTCCCCCCCTTAGTTGAATTTGACTTTGATTTTTATTATTTGACTTTGACTTTGATTTTGACTTTAAAATAAAAAGGAGCCCGAACATTATGAACACGATCTCGAACATCCCCGCCTTAGCGCAAAAGGCCCAGGAGTACATAGGCTTGGAGCAGGATCCGCACTTCCGCTCACAGGTCGAAGAGCTGTTGAAGAAGGAGGATTGGGTCGAGCTGAACGACCGGTTCTACGCCGACCTCGAATTCGGCACCGGCGGTTTGCGCGGCGTGATCGGCGGCGGGTACAACCGGATGAATCCGTTCACCGTGCGCCGGGCGACCCAGGGGCTGGCCAACTACGTCTGTAAGGCGGTTCCGACCGGGGCTTCCGCCGTTATCGCCCACGA
>Ga0268262_10007043_pt1 | contig 10601 bp, 5 predicted proteins | sample TergutNc150P3_FD_190354 | JGI IMG/M metagenome (GOLD analysis project Ga0268262, IMG submission 190354) | Nasutitermes corniger P3 segment gut microbial community from laboratory colony in Florida, USA - Nc150 P3 (SPAdes) (version 2) | ecosystem: Host-associated > Arthropoda: Insects > Digestive...
ATGTCCGTAAAAATGGCGGTCATCTTTCTTTTTTCACCGCCCAGCTTTAACTGGGAAGGATCGGCGATAATCTGATCGATAACCTTGGGGGACAGTATGCGGGAAAACGCGTTTTTTATGAAACGCTTGTCCTTACCCTCTGTCGCGTAACTGTAAAGTGTAGAAGTAAGGTAGGACAACAGCGTCGCGGTAAAAGGCGCTGCCATTGGAACCCACCAGCCCAATTTAAAAGCCAAAAATCCGGCAATAACAATAGCAACAAAACTTAATACAAGGCCTCCGACTGTAGAAACGATACGGCCCGAGTAAAGCACCAGAGCCACCATCAGAATAACAGCCCCCACAATAATAACAATCGCTACCCAGTCGGGCGCCTTAGTTATAAAATCGCCCATGAGCAAATTGTCCAGCATGGTAACATGAACCCCCATGCCCGGATAAGTCGCAGAAATTGGAGAAGGGAAAATGTCAAAAAGCCCGGGAGCGTAAGCGCCGACAAACACATAAGCGCCGGTAAAATTTTCAGGCTCCAGAAAATCTTCAGGCCTTACAGATGTTTTCCCGGCCACATAATCGGCGCTTTGGAGTACAATAGACAAGGGGTATCGGGAATACCCTGTGATAGGATCCCCCTTAAAACGGAGCAAGGTTCTTCCCTCCTCATCTACCGGGATTTTATAGTCCCCCCAGCGTATGAGCATTTTTTCAGCATCATAAGAAATGGCGTTGTCATAGCCTGAGACAAACAGGGGAGCTGCCGCGAGGCTAGGTACTGCTTTGCCGTCAAAAACCGTAAAAAGCCTGGTACGGCGGAGTATTCCGTCCGAATCAATCCGACCCGTGAAGGCGCCGACTGCCGCCGCCGTTCTGCCAAGTTCCTCAATGGGAAATTGCGCGCGAACCTCGATTGCTTCACCAGGGTAGTCATTGGCAATGTCAAATTTGGAAATAACGGAGTCGAAATCTTCTGTTCTAAAAAGCGATTTATTCAGATAAGAAGGCCAGTCGTAAACGTTTCCCGTCTGAGTACTGAAATTAACCCCCTGTACAACCTTGCCGTACCTTTCCGCCGCCCCTGCAAAAGAAGCATCGTCCTTGTCCCTTAGCTCTTCAACTTTCTCAAACGCTTCCATGGAAAGGCGTAGCGCCGTTTGCAACTCACCCCCGGCAGAGGCGGATCTGGACATATCGCGGGTTTTTAACACACTTTCAATGATTTCGTCCTGGTTGGCGCTACGGTAAATTGAAGGCTCAGTGAAAAGTATATCGAAAACTACAGACTTGGCCTGCCCAAGGTTCATGTAATCTACCAACTCCGCATAAGCCTCTCTTGGCCATGGCCAGCCCCAGCCCCGCTCCTGGCGGCCCCATTCGATACTGTGCTGATCCAACAGAACCAGAATTATATCCTGGGATTTCATGGAGCGGTTAGCAAAAAAGTTTATTCTGGGATCATAAAGTTTGTATTCAACAAAATTAAACAGGCCAGCCATATAACCTGCGATAATAGCCCCTGAAAGCGCCAAAATTATAATCATGGCTGCCAGGTTTTTATGGTGTCTTTTGCCAATTTTTTTCATAACTACCTCTACTAATGGTATGATATTCCAGATTACCTGAAATTTCCATAGCAAAATAACAGGCGGCTAATGACTTTTTAAAATAAGTATGCAATAATCTGGAAAGAATGGAACGCCCTCAGAATTTTAATTCCGGCAGGTTAAGCGCTTTTCTTTTAGCGGTGATCGCCACTGTTATGTTTTGTGCAGTGCTAAAAGTTACTTCTTCGGTAGTCCTGCCCTTCACAGTTTCCCTGCTCCTTGCGATTGTTACAATACCCCTGGTAAAATTCCTTGGCAAATTTCACATACCCCGCGGTGTTTCCGTTCTGTTGATTTTTTTGCTTTTTATAGGCTGCCTTTTTTTCATGGGGATGATTCTTTATTCGTCCGGAAGGGCGATCATTGCCCTTTATCCAAAATACGAGGAAAGGCTGACAGAAATCTACATACGGGTAGCCCGGCTTTTCGAACTTCCATATGACGAGCACCTTTCAATACTGGAAAACCTTTGGGGAGAGCTTGGCATAAGAACCCAGGCCAGGAACTTGACCATCTCCTTTTCAAACAGCTTTCTAAGTTTTTTGGCCTCCGCATTTCTGGTTGCCATTTTTATGGTTTTTCTTCTGTTGGAGGCGGCCTTTTTCAGGGAGAAGCTGGACAGGGCTTTTAAGGGGCCCAGAGTGGTTCAGATTAAAGCCATCATTTCAGATATTATGATACAGGTCGCCCATTATCTTTCCATTAAATTTTTTGTTTCTGTGTTTAACGCGATTTTAATTGGCATATGCCTGAAGATCATTGGGCTGGAATTCGCAGTAATCTGGGGGGTATTCCAGTTTATCGCGAATTTTATCCCAAGCATCGGCAGTATTGCGGTGGGTCTTTCAGCCACTGTTTTTGGCGTAATTCAATTCTGGCCTAATCCCGCGCCAATGGTTGCAGTGGGCCTTGTTATGCTGGGCATCAATATCATCTTTGGTTTTATTTTAGAGCCTAAAATTATGGGCGACAGACTTGGCCTTTCCCCGCTGGTCGTGCTTGTTTCCCTTTTGGTCTGGGGATGGATCTGGGGCTTTGTCGGCCTGATCCTTGCGGTACCCATGATGGTAATTATAAAAATCATTTGCAAAAATATACCCGTACTGGAACCTATTTCAATACTTTTGGGATCCCACAAGGCCGCGCTGCCTTTACAAGAAAATAGTGTGCAAAAAAAAAGCCGGGATGATCCGGTTTTACGGGGCCAGGATTGAGCGGCCCCGACGGAGAGAAGCTTCGGGAAATTTTTCGTTTATCTTAAGTATGGATTCTTCCAGGCGGCGTTCTTTTTCTTTTGCCCGGTCAAAAAGATCCCCCTGGCGCAGGTTGTTTTCTTCCGTAAGGTTTGCCAGCCCCGCCCCGATTAGGCGCACTCCCCTCCCCCTCTGATACTTTTTGTGGAACAGATCTAGTACATGCCTATAAAAGTCATTCAGGGTAAGAACCGGATCGTGCAATGTCTTTTGCGCGTTTCCGGTAGAAAAATCGCTGTAACGGATCTTAAGGGAAACTGTCGCGCTTTGTACCCGGCCGGAAATGAGCCGAAACATCAGCGTCTCGCATATTTCAAGAAGGGCAGTTTCTATGGCAAATTCATCCGAGAGATCATAAGCGAAGGTACGCTCGGCGCTGATGGAATGCGAGCCAGGCTCCCTGTCAAAATTTTCGGCTGATTCTCCTCTGGCAGCCCGATAGAGGAAATCGCCAAAGGCGTTTCCGAACATGGCGGCAAGGCTTTCCCTGGAAAGCCGGTAAATGTCTTCGCACTTTTTTAGCCCGTGCTTGTTAAAGATCTCCTGTGTTTTTTTTCCGGCACCCCATATCTTTGTTACCGGAAGAGAGCGCATGAATTTTTCTTCTTCCCCGTTTTTTATCTCGTAAAGCCCGTCCGGCTTGGACATACCCGAAGCAATCTTTGCCACGTATTTATTCGAAGCAATCCCCGTTGAAACGGTAAGGCCAGTTTCCTTACGAATCCTTTCCTTGATTTTTTTTGCCGCGGCCTCCGGAGGGCCGAATAGTTTACCAGTTCCGGTAATGTCAAGAAAAGCTTCATCTATGGAAAGCTGTTCCACAACAGGGGAAAAATCCCCGAAAATTTTCATTACCTCATCTGATTCTTCCCTGTAACGGCCCATGCGGCCGCGAAGAAAAATTCCCTGCGGGCAGAGCTTATGCGCCTGGGTTATTGGCATTGCTGAATGGACTCCGTATTTTCTTGCTTCGTATGAAGCGGCAGACACGACACTGCGCCGGTCTTCCGGCAGCCCGCCAACAATGACGGGCTTGCCCCTGATATCGGGGTTGTCGAGCTGTTCCACTGAGGCATAGAAAGCGTCAATGTCCGCATGGATAAAACAGGGCATATTGGTACTTTAAGTAAAGTGTATTCGGAACTTGGGAAAAGGCAAGTGGCGCTAATTATTTTTATTTCAGGGAATTCCTGTGACCCCGCGACTTCCATATCGTTCAGTCCGCCATGGCGTCGGTTGTTGTTTGCTTTGATTCACAGGGCTAATCAATGGATGGTATTCTGGCGCATAATTATTAACATGAACAAAGGAGAGCAAATTATGAAAGATTTAAAAGTTGTTAGAAAGTACCGTCTTTTGGACAGGGACATCGCTTTATTGGCGCATAAATTTAATGGCTCGTGGAATTATGAGAAAAATCCCTTCGTGCTTTCGGATGGGAATATCAGAATAATGCGGACGGAGCTTGACGCGCTGAAACGCCGCGTTGATTGCATAGAGGCAGCCGATCCTGTATTCAGCGTGCTGCGTATTCATTTCTGCGACTTCGTCGATTCTTTACAAACGGATTTTGATAAAGCCTGCGGCGATCCGGGCATGGTTATTCGCAGTTTCAGCGAAAACTTTTACCGCGTCATCTGCGGGGATTACCGCCCGGATCAGGTCCGCTCGGAAATCTTCCTTGCTGTAATCGGCGCTTTTGACGGTATTTGGCATGATGGTATCCTTCCGATGCTAAGCGACTTTGACGCGGACAAACTGCAGCGCTTATTGTCCGGGCTTAAACACGCCGAAGAGCTCTCCGGATACACAAAAGAGAAGCTTAAGGATTCCCTCAAAGTTCTGCCGGAAGGACGTATGGGCGTATTGTTCACAGAAACGGAGCAACTTCTTGGCAAGTTGCGTTCCGTTACGGAAGATACCATGGTGCGGATCGAAAAGGCCGGCGTAACGCCGAAGACGGGACAGAAAGCCGACAGCGAGAGCCTTGAACTTGACAGGGACGAATACCGGAATTCGCTAAAAAACAATATAGGTGTGGATCTGGACGAACTTCTTGAATGGCATGAGGCTGAAGTGGAGAAAACCCGCGGTGAAGCGTTTGGAATCGCGAACTCCCTTAAACTGGCGGAAGCCCCGGTCAAGTCCATGAGGGCTGTAAGCGGGATACTCTTCAAGTACGCTGGCCCCTGCGAATCTCCGGAAGAGATGTTTCGCCGCGCGGAAATTTACCTGAAGCGCGCCAGGGCCACGGCACACGAATATGTCTGGCTTCCCGAAGAAGAAATCTGCGAGTGCCTGCGTATACCGGAGCATCTAAAAGACTCGTACCCCTGGGGCGGATACGCAAGCGATTACAGCTCCCGTTATCCTTTATACGGTACGATGTTTCTGAATAACCACAATTACAGAGCCGTAACCGACGGCTGGATCAAAATAAACGCGCTTCACGAGGCTTATCCTGGGCATCATGTACAGTTTATCCGAACATCTATAGACCCGCTGCCCGAGACCGTAAAGATGGGAGCCAGGCACATACCGCTCACCGAAGGGATGTGCCACAGAACGGAACGCGCTTTTGAATTTGTTTTCCCCGAGGATCCTTTTTACCCGCTGATGGTAGCCCAGCGCCGCCATCATACCGCCGTACGCATAAAGATCGACCTGATGCTTCGTTACTTCAACAAAACGATAGGCGAAGCTTGCGATCTGTACGAAGAAGAGCTGGGCTTCGACAGAAAAACCGCGCGCGCCCAGGTACAGGCGCATGAGGACATGAAGGGTTACTTTACAAGCTATTATTACGGCATGAAAAAGATCTGCGAATGGGAAAGATTTTACGGTTACGACAAGCGCGAATATACAGAGCTGCTTTTTTCGGTCGGACGTGTCAGCCTTGATACTTTTGAGAGTATCCTGAAGCTAAGCGAAGAAGACCGGCACAGCTATCTGCATGACTTCGGGAGCCTGCTACAGTTTAGCTGATACCGTTTTCGGGCTTAAAATTTCCCATTTTGCATATAAGGGCGATTCCATATACTTGGCTATGTGTTTTGCACAACTTTGATTAACCCTTCGCCCACCGCGTATATGGCAAATTTTGAAATGCTGTCAAAGCCTGTTTTGTCCAGTATCGAGGTTATGTGCTGTTTGATCATTGATTCCGAAATGCCCAGATTCTTTGCCATTTCATCGCGCGCCATGCCCTGGCATACGAGCCGGATTACGGCTATTTCCTTTTCCGTAAACTGGGCGGCAAAGGGCAGGCGATCCGAAAGGCTTGAATAAATGCTGTACCCTTTCATGGTGTTGCGTATAATGTGAAACAGATGATCATTGCTCATTTCTTTGTCTATAAAGCTGTGCGCCCCGGCTTTCCTTGCTTCTTCGGCAAAGGTAATTTCAGGCAGGGCGGTCATTACTACAACTTTTATTTCAGGAAATTCCTCGCGTATTTGGGCCGTATAGGTTATGCCGGAAGAATTATTTCTGGTTACCACGTCCATCAGTACCAGGTCGGGCTTCAACTTTCGGCACAGTTCCGGCGCGTTTGCGGCATCGTCTGTTGACCCCGCGACTACCATATCGTCCTGACCGCCGATAACGTGTTCCAGCGATTCGCGGAGCATTGTCTGGTCTTCTACAATAAGAATTTTAATCATTTACCTGTTATACTCATTTTTTGAAAATTTTTCCTATCCTGTTTATCAGGTCCTCATTTTTAATGGGCTTTTTGATGAAATCAACCGCCCCCATTTCACGCGCCCGCAACAGGTCTTTCGGATCGTCCGAAGATGTGCAAATTGCCATTGGGATATCATGTAAACCGCTCATAGCCCTTATCCTGCTGTAAGTATCCCACCCGTCCATTCCCGGCATCATTAGGTCCAATAATATCAATTGGGGAACAAGGCCCTGGTAAAATAAGCCCAGCGCTTCTTTTCCCGATTGTGCGGTAATTACATCATAATCGTTTGATAGCACAGTTTCCATCATTGTAAGAAGGATATCGTCGTCATCCACTACAAGGATTTTTTGCTTCTCGTTTCCGGCAGTATCCTTAAATTTGTCCGTTTCCTGTTTTAATGATTCAAAGTTCCGGCTGTTTTCCATGCTCATATCGTTTACATGGTTTACCGAAACTTTTATCTGATTAACGCCTGTCAGGATCTCGGTCATGCCTTTTACCGCTTCCTGGCTTGTATTTATGAACTCGTTTGTTTCCCTGACCAGAGTCTTGCCTGATTCGGCCATGCCATCAGAGCCTTTTTTAACTGATGCGGTTATGTCCCTCAAACGGCCTATGGATTCCAGTATTTGCCTTCCTCCGGATTCCTGCTCTTCCATAGCGTTTAAGATGTTCTGCTCATGCTCGGAAACTGTTTTTACGCTCGAGTCTATTGCCCCAAAACGCGCCAGCACATCGTCAGAGGATTTGGTAATGTTGTCTATGGACGTTTTTATTTTTTTAAGCATCGCCGCGGTGGTCTTTGACTGCTGCCCTGACGACTCGGCGAGCTTGCGGATTTCACCGGCTACCACCGCAAAGCCTTTGCCGGTCTCTCCGGCATGAGCCGCTTCAATCGCGGCGTTCATCGAAAGCAGGTTGGTCTGGCTAGCGATATTGTCCATTACCGAGTTTATTTCCAAAAGCCCTTCCGAATCACGGGCTATCCCCTGTATCTCCTGCGCGACTAATTGAAGGCCTGTCTTGCCGTTCTCCGACGCTTCGGTTAAATCAGTGACGTTTTTACGGTTTTCAGCCAGCGTTTGGGTTACCGAATGAATGTTTGCCGTCATTTCCTCAATAGCGGTAGACGACTTGTCTACGCTTTCAGTCTGTTCTTCTATCATCTTGTTCAGGCTGTCGATATTGAGTTTAATGTCCTCTACCGCCTTGCCTGCCTCTTCCGCACCGTTTTCCTGCTTGACCATCAGGTTTTCCATGTTGTCAAGGTTGGATGAGATCTGCTGAACGGCTGTCGAGGTTTTACCCATACTGGCGGCAAGCTCAAAACTGGTATAGTTAAGCCCGTTGGTTTTGTATTTTATTGTCCCCACAAGGTTTCTGATTTTTTCCATTGTAAGGTTGAAATAGCCCGCCAATTCACCAATCTCGTTATCCACGCCCGTTTCGATCCTTCCGGTTAAGTCTCCTTCGCCCATTGAGATCTCTTTCAGGATAGAGTTGATTTTGCCGAGGGGTGAAAAAATCTGCCGAAGTAAAAACAAAACCAGCGCAAGGCCGAACATCACGGAAATTCCGCCGATAATTATCTGCTGCCTTATGTTCGCAATAATGGTATTATGGAGACGCTCTCCGTCATAATCGCAGGCTGCTATTCCCACCATCTTTCCGGCTGAATTTTTGATAGGGATGTAGAACGAAACCAGCCACCCCCATCCTTCCTGGTTTACCAAATTGCCGTATTCAGTTTTTCCGGAAGTCCATGACCTTCTGAACGCATCGTCATAACCGCTTGTATCTTCTTCATCTCCTATATTGGAAAAATTTTCGGTATCGTCCGGTTTCGTGCTGCCGTCAATGACAAACTGCCAAACATCGTCTTTTACAGGAGCCATTGTGTACAAGTATTTACAGCCTGAAAAATTTTTTAGTTCCAGCAGTTTAACCCTTGTTTCCTCATAAAATGGGTCGTTTGGATCCCGCGATTTTGCCAGCGCCTCAAAGGAATCCCCATCAACAAGAGCGGATGCTTTTTCTACTATGAAAATCCCTTGCGCGGCAAATGTATCCGTCACGGCTTTTGACATCTGGCGTATTCCAAGAATTGCTGTTATCAAACTCAGCGCTACAATGAAAACAGAAAAAAATACGACAAACTGGAATTTAAGGGAATAGAATAACTTCATGCGCATCCTCCTTTTTTTATATTTTTTACCTTACAAACCCAAAAATTCTTCAATGATTTTCAGGGCATCGCCGAATTCGGCCATTAACACATCATCGGATATTTTTTTTACGGTTTCGCTGGTTTTGGGATCCAGTGGTTTTTGATTCAGCTCCGGCAGAATGCGGCCAATTTCTGAGGCGTTTTGGGATTTCAGGGCTTCGGCAAGCTCTTTAAATAACTTGGAATAGGGAATGGGAAGCAGATGGGCGGCGCCTTGGGGAACATCCTGATATTCAGGCTCGCCAGGTTCCAGTGCATCCTGAATATTCTTTACAAGCACCGTAAGAAGTTCCACAAAAACGGGCAGTCGTTTTTTTATTGACGCTATATCCCCTGCCTTACCCGCGGCTTCAAGAGCGGCTGCTTCCGCCGAAACTTCCTCCGCGCCTAAACTCGCCGACGCGCTTTTCAGGGCGTGAACCTGGGTTACAAATGCTGGCAGGCCGCCTGCCGAAGGCAGATCCTCTTCCTGCGTTTTTTGCAGAAAAGGCAGCCTGTCTTCCGCGTCTTTGCTGAATATGGACAACACTTGTTTATAGGCGGTCACGGTCCCGCCGGTCAGGGCAATGCCTTTTGCCGTATCAACTCCCGGGATGCTAAGAAATGGGGAGTTCTTGTCCGGTAATTGTTCATTGCCCATTGCCATTTGTTCTTTGTTGTTTTCTCTTTTTTCTTTCGGTATCCAGCGGCCAATCATTTCATCCAGCTTGTAAACATCAATTGGTTTAGCAAGAAAATCGTTGAAGCCGTTCTCGATAAACATTTCCCGCATTCCCACAACGGCGTTGGCGGTTAACGCTATAATTGGAACCTGCTTACGCAAGTTCTTCTGAGTTTTGCCTTCGGCAAAACTCATGGCGTCCCTTTCCTGCTGTTCTTTTTCCCATTTTCGAATGATCGCCGTCGTTTCAATTCCGTCCATTTCGGGCATCATGTGATCCATGAGTATAATGTCGTAATCGCATCGCTTCACCATTTCGATAGCCTGAAAACCGCTGAGGCAGGTGTCTACCGTTGTCCTATAAGGCGCAAGGAGGCCTTCGGTTACTTTGAGGTTGGTGGCGATATCATCTACAACCAGCAACCGCGCGGCTGGGAATGTGTAGCGAATCATTCCTGAACCGTCAGTGTAACCCTTACTGTTCGCCTTGCCGTTGAGAATATTGGCAATCGATATGGATTGCACCGGTATAGATATAAAACGCACACCGGGTACGTAGGCTTCTGTTCCCCATTCCACCATCAAAGCCAGCGACGGCTTTTTCCCTCCACAGAAAACCGCATCGCTCTTTTCCATAAGCGGCTCGATCTTCTCAAAGAGGCCATAGCCGGAAAAGACATAGAACCATTCTTCAAGGGGGGAACCTTCGCCCTGCGGGCTCGGTTGAGCTCCCCGGTACAGGGCCACAGCAAAATCATCCTGGTTTGTCACCATGGTATGCGGGACGTTCAGATTTTCCAGAGTCCAGCATATCGATTTGGCGTAGTTGATTCTGCCTTCATAGACCAGTACCCTCTTTTTTTCAGGCTCCTCTACCACGGCAAAGGGCGCTTCTGATTCAATACCCTGAGGGATAACTACCGTGAATACGCTTCCCTTGCCGTATTCGCTTTCCATGTTTATTTCCCCGCCCATAGCGATACAGAGGCTTCTGGTAATTGCCAGGCCCAGTCCTGTCCCTTCAATACCCTGGTTTTTCTTTACGTCCACCTTTACAAACTCGTCGAAGAGTTTCGCCTGATCCTCCTGCCTTATCCCTTTTCCGGTATCGGTTACGGCCATCCTGAGCCAAACCTGTTTATCGCTCCGCCTGTCCATAGTAATGGACAGG
>Ga0268262_10007044_pt1 | contig 10600 bp, 11 predicted proteins | sample TergutNc150P3_FD_190354 | JGI IMG/M metagenome (GOLD analysis project Ga0268262, IMG submission 190354) | Nasutitermes corniger P3 segment gut microbial community from laboratory colony in Florida, USA - Nc150 P3 (SPAdes) (version 2) | ecosystem: Host-associated > Arthropoda: Insects >...
CCCGCCGTGGGATATCCAGCAAAAGGGGACCTACGGGGCGGTCCACCACTATGACCTGATGACCCTGGACCGCATCAAGTCCATGCCCATCGCGGACTTGGTGGAGGACGACGCCCACTGCTGGCTGCGCTGGACCAGGGGGAATATGCCCGGCGCTATAATGCCCTGCGGGAACGCTATGAAACCGAAAAGGTTCGCGGTGACGACCTTGCCGCTCAACGTCGGGAGCGTGTGGCTAAGCGCGCCCGGATCCGCAAGTTTATGGAGGATTTACGTAAACGGGAAAACTTGATCACCGACTTTGACGAACACGCCTGGAATACCCTTGCGGAGGCGATTACGGTACACGGCAAGGATAACCTGGTGGTGCGGTTCCGGGATGGGTCGGAGATAAGAGTGTAGGAATAAAGGGGAAAATCACAGAGGTCGCCTGATGAGGGCGGCTTTTGCTTGTAGTCGAATAGTTCGTTTTTACCGGAAGGCAGCCTGTTCAGTTTAGGTTAATTCAGTAGCTGGGTGCAGGTTCAATCGGTTCGTTCAGTAGTTGCTTTCTTGTGGGTGCATCGGCGCTCGGTTCGTTCAACAGTTGCCCTCGGAGTGGGTGCAATCGGTTTCGGTTCGTTCAGCAGTAATCCCCTGCGCTGCGGGTCTGGCAGAGCAACGGGCGCGCTGAAGCCCCTGAATCCGCCCCGCCGCCTGCCCCCGAAAACCAAAAAGACCACCTATACGAGGGTCTTTTCGGATACTGACTGACAGTATATGTGACGTCTGATTATGGCACGGGCGGCAGGATTCGAACCTGCGACCTACGGTTTTGGAGACCGCCACTCTGGCCAGCTGAGCTACGCCCGTATACAAAAAATTATAACACATAACTGAAAAAAATCGTCACAATTTAACAACATATTTTCGCATAATTTGTAGACTTGCGAATGTAACGCGCTTGCGCTAAAATGTATGTGATGATCAGAATGGGCAGGTTAATTTGCGTATGAAAGTTTTAATGCTAGGCTGGGAACTTCCGCCATACAATAGCGGCGGTCTTGGCGTTGCTTGCTTGAACATGGCGAAAGCTCTGGCGCGGCGCGGCGCAAAAATTGACTTCGTGCTACCCTATCGCGCAAAACATCCTGTCGCTGAAAAATTTATGGATATTTTGCACGCTACCGACCTCGCGCCGATGATCGACGAAAATGGTCAGTATATTTCGATGGGAGCGTATTCCGGTTGCTGTGTTTTGTGCGACGGTTCACGCGAATGCGAACACGCCGTTTCTTATGGTCAAGGTTTCGTCGAGGCGACCAAAAAATATGCCGCCTATGTCGACAAGTTAGTCCGTCGCCGCAAAATCAAACCGCACGTGATCCACGTTCACGATTGGTTGACCATGGAAGCGGGTCAGCGAGCCAAAATCGCGACCGGCGCACCTCTCATCGTCCACGTTCACGCCACCGAATTCGATCGCGCGGGCGGTCAATACGGCAATCCCCTGATCCATGAAATCGAATATTACGGATTACAGATGGCGGATCGCATCATCGCCGTTTCCCAAATCACGAAAGATATCATCGTGCGCGAGTATCACATTCCGGCGGACAAAGTCGAAGTTATCCACAACTCCCTCGACGTCGAGGAACTCGCCCGCACCACGGTCGAAACCAACAACTATGTTTATGCTAAGGAACTCAAAAAGCAAGGTTGGACGGTCGTCACCAGCGGCGGCACGCGCCTCACGATCCAAAAAGGTCTGATGTACATGCTCGAGGCGGCGGCATTGGCATTGTCCCGCAATCCAAAAATTCTCTTTTTGCTCGGTGGCGACGGCGAACAACGCAATCAACTGATCGAACGAGCGGCAGATTTCGGAATCTCCGATCGCGTGATTTTCACCGGATTCGTCCGCGGCGCACGTTGGCGCGAACTTTACGAAGTCGCCGACATTTTCGTTATGAGCAGTGTTTCCGAACCCTTCGGCATCACGGCACTCGAGGCGGCGCATTACGACAACGCCCTCCTGATTTCCAAAACCTCCGGCGCGGGCGAAGTCCTGAACAACGTCATGCGTTTCGATTATTGGGACACGCGCAAACTCGCGGACGAAATCGTCAACGTTTCCCTGTCGCCAGCACTGCGCAGCGAACTCTCGGACAACGTTGCCCGCGAATACATGAAATTCAGCTGGCACGACGTGGCGGAAAAACTACTGCGCGAATACGGCAAAGTTGCTTTCGTCGACGAAAAATCCCCCTCGCGCTTAAACATGGAGATTTGCTATGCCTAAGGCGATACAATTGTACCTGCACGTCCACCAACCCTGGCGCGTCCGGCATTATTCGGCGTTCGACACCGGTGCGGATCACAATTATTGGCACGAAATCAATCATCATTCTGGCGCAAACAACGCCCGAATCCTGCGCAAAGTCGCCGAAAAATCCTATTTCCCGACCAACGCGGTGCTTCTCGAAATGTTACAGAAACACCCTGAATTCAAATTATCTCTCTCGATCACCGGCACGTTCATCGAACAATGTGAACAGTACCTGCCGGAACTTTTGGAATCCTTCCGTGCCCTGGTTCGGACGGGTCGCGTGGAAATCGTGGGCGAAACTTATTATCACTCGCTGGCGTTTTTCTATAACCGCAACGAATTCAACCGCCAAGTCGACATGCACGCCCGCAAAATCTTTGAAGTTTTCGGCGTGCGGCCGATGTCGTTCCGCAACACCGAACTCGCGTACAACAACGACCTCGGTCATTGGGCGGATTCGCACGGTTACAAGGCAGTTCTGGCGGAAGGTTGGGACAAAGTCCTTGGTTGGCGCTCGCCGAATTTCGTCTATCAACCGTTCGGCGCGCACAAAACGAAACTGCTGCTCAAAAATTACAAACTATCCGACGACATGGCGTTTCGTTTTAGTAACCGCGGTTGGAGCGAATGGCCGTTAACGATGGAAAAATATGCTTCATGGTTGGATGCCGACGACGCGCCGCTCGTCAACTTGTTCATGGACTATGAAACTTTTGGCGAACACCAATGGGCGGACACCGGAATCTTTGATTTCCTAAAACAATTGCCTCACGAATGGCTGAAACGACCCGAACACACTTTCATGACGGTCAGCGAAGCCGCCGACGCGTTCGACGCGCACGACCAAATCGACGTGCCGCACACCACAACCTGGGCGGACACCGAACGCGATCTCTCGGCATGGCTTGGCAACCGCATGCAACAGGAATCGCAACACTATATTTACAGCCTCGAACCCGCCATCATGGCAACCCGCGACATCAATCTCATCGGCGATTGGCGGCGACTGACCACCTCCGACCACCCCTACTATATGTCCACTAAATATTGGAACGACGGCGACGTTCATGCCTATTTCTCGCCCTACTCCTCCCCCTACGACGCCTTTTTGTACTATATGAACGCCCTGCGCGACGTGCGCCATCGGTTGGATGAGATCCAGAAAAAGCAGTAAACTTTATCTCTGCTCGCTGATTTTCCAGTAGCCTTTGATGTCGCTGCCTCTACGCTGAATGAAACCGCGCGCTTTGAGTTCCTTAATGGCGCGCGACACGGTGCTTCGTGCGTGGTTGGTCTTTTTTGCGATTTCGATTGATTTTATGTAAGGATTTTTTGAAATTTCACGCAATACCGCGATTTCGGTGTCGTTTAACGGTATGATTTCTGTCCCATTATCTGTCCTATTTTTATGTCGCTTTAACAGAGGTCGGACTGTCCCATTATCTGTCCCATTTTGCTTCGATTTTTTCCAAAAGAATATACACATACATACATTATATCATAAACGATGTTATATCGAGCATGATCGAGGGATCTTGTCGTAATATAAAAGATTTCTCGGCTCCGCTTCGCTTTGCTCGAAATGACAGTGGTAGCGTACTATAATCTATAGTCTTGCATTCCTGAGCCTAAACAGTTATAATTTTAGTATGATTAAATGGTGGGAAATTTGATATGGCGCGGCCGATAATTTTGAGCAATGGCGAGATGGCGGTGGGATTGAATACGGTCGGGTTGGTGCATGATCTATATTATCCGTATGTGGGCTTGGAAAATCACACTTCGCAACGGGCGAATCGCCACAAGGTCGGGTTGTTCGTCGATGGGGCGATTCATTGGTTGGACGATGGGACTTGGTCGGTCGAACAGCGTTATTTGCCCGCGAGTATGGTTGGGTGGACGACGGTGAAAAATGACGCGTTGGGTGTCGCGGTGAGTTTTCAGGATTTTGTGGATGCGGATTTGAATGTGTTCGCGCGGAATATTCACGTCATAAATTTGTCGGACACGGCGCGCAACCTGAAATTATTTATTCATCAGGCATTTATTATTTCCGAAGCGACCGATGGTCACGATACGGCGCAATATTTGCCGGCAAATGCGATGAGCGACCTCGATTTCCCCGCGATTTTACATTACAAGGGCAAGCGGGTTTTTCTGGTCAGTGGTGAAAATCCGCGAAGTGGGAGTCCGTTCAATAGTTTTTCGATTGGGACGTTCGGTGATTTCGGTGATGAAAAACGCGAGGGCGTGTGGCGCGATGCAGAGGACGGATATTTATCGGAAAATCCGGTGGAACGGGTGCAGGCTGATTCGATTTTGCAGTTCGATTTGGAACTCATGGCGCACGATTCGGCGCGGGTGCATTATTATTTGGCGGCGGGAAAATCGATGAAGGAAGTTGTGAAAGTTTTTAATAAGTTTCGTGGTGAAACTTTGACGGAGCGGTTGCTTAAAACTGATCGACATTGGGATAAGTGGTTGTGGCCCGCCAAGCAGATTGCCGAGGCGAATGTTGCGCCCGAATATCACGATAGCTTTATTTCTTCCCTGTTAATCCTGAAATCAATGATGGATCGGCGCGGGGCAATTATGGCGAGTTTGGATACGGAAATGTTACGGTATACGCGCGATGCGTATGTGGATTGTTGGCCGCGCGATGCGTCCTATGCGATGTGGGCGTTTTTGCGACTCGGTTATTATGATGAGGTCAAACAGTTTTTCCGGTTCGCGCGCGATGTTTTATCGGAGGACGGTTATTTTTGGCAGATGTATCGTCCTGATGCGTCGATTGGTCCGAATTCGCACGCGTGGTTGCATGATGGCGAGGTCGTGCCGCCGATCCAGTCCGACGAAACCGCCACGGTGCTGTTTTTGTTTGCAAAAGCGGTGCAAGTGGCGTCGAAAAATGGGGATAATTTAGAGGATTGGTATGATTTGTATGATACTTTGGCGCGGCCGATGGCGAATTTCTTGGCGGAATTTATTGATCCGGAAACGAAATTGCCGAAAGCGTCGTACGAATTGTGGGAGGTGCGTTTTGAAACGACGACGTACACGACGGGGGCAACATTTGGTGCGTTGAATGCGGCGGCGGATCTGGCGCAATTGTTTCGTGAATCGGACAGCGAGAAAAAATGGCGCAGAGTGGCGGCGGGTATTCGCGAAAATGCGAACAAGTTATGGAATCATGACCGGGATTACTTTCGTCGGGGTTTTCGACGTTTCGCGGACGGTCGGATTGATTATGATGATACGATTGATCTGGCGTCATTTTATGGTGCGTGGGCGTTCGATTTGTTTGATTCCGCGAAAATTTCGCGGGCGTTTAACACGTACATGGCACGGTTTGGTGTGAATATTCACAAGGTTGCCGCCCCGCGGTTCGAGCACGATGATTATAATGGTTACGAAAATCCGTGGTTCATCACGAGTTTTTGGTTGGCGCAGTATCAGATTTTGCGCGGGTTGGAGGGTGATCGGGATTTCGCGAAAATTGTGTTGGATTGGGCGAATTGGCAGATGCGGCAAACGAATATTTTGCCGGAACAGATCGATCCGAATACTGGCAAAATGTTGTCGGCGGCGCCATTGGCGTGGTCGCATGCGGAATTTATCAATACTTGTTTGGATTTCGGCGGTGCGGAGGGTGAAAAATGAGATTCGCCCCGAGTCGGCGCGATCGCCGCGTGTTTGGCAAAATCGCGAACGAATATAATCTAGTTTATTTTGGGTCGGTTGATCCGAGAATTGATACTGATTACAAGATGATACGCGGGTTAACGGTAGCCCCCAACATGCGCGACGAAAATTACACGGTGGGCAGCGTCGATGGTTTTGAAATCGCCTTCTTGCAACGTTCGCGCAAGGTCGAGGTTGCTTATGATAAGTGGCGGAATTGTCGGTGGACGATTTTACAGGTCGCGATTAAAGACACGGATCTGCCCCATATTTTCATTGATGCGCGCGATCGCCGGACGGCGTTTGGGGATCTTTTGATGTCGATGCTCCGGTTGCCGGAAATTCCTTGGCAAAATTTTTCGCCGAATGATAAGTTTTCCAAAGTTTTTGCGTTGCATTCTCGCCCGTACGCGATTCAAACTATTCGTAAAATTTTTACGCAGGAAATGCAGAAAACTTTTATTGAGAATTTTTCACTCTTTGATATCGAAATTGTGGATGATAAAATTTTGGTTTATGCGGCAAACCAGAAAGTGTTGGATTTACAGATGTTGGATCATATGTTGCGCGTCGGATTGTTGTTGGCGCGGAAGATTAAAAGCACTAAAAAATGACGATAAAATAGTTGCGAAATTTTGAATGTATGCTATAATGTTCGGTAACCGTCTAATAATTTTAATATAAGGAGTAAAATGCTTGCTATTCGTTTGAATCGCATCGGTCGCAAAGCGCACGCCATTTACCGCGTCGCAGTTCAAGAAGCCAATCGCCACCCATCATCGGGTCGCGTGGTAGAATATGTCGGATCGTATGATCCGCACACTAAAATTGTCAATTTTGATAAGGAAGCTGTCGAAAAATATTTGTCCAACGGCGCACAACCAACCACGCGCGTGGTGAAATTATTGGTTGATGCGAAAATCAAATTGCCGAAATGGGTTAAAACTGCCCCAACGGACAAAAAACGCGCCATCCGCAATCCGGAAAAACTGCGCAAAAATCAACCGAAAGAAGAAAAGGTTGTTGAAGCGGTCGTGGAAGAAGCGCCGGTCGTAGAAACTGAAACAGTCGAACCGGCGGTCGCTGAAGCCGCAGAGCCGGTTGAGGAAGCAAAAGCCGAAGAAACACCGACTGAATAGTTAGTAAGTTATTTAAAAAGTCAGGTTGTTGCCTGGCTTTTTTAGTAGTGTTTACCGATAGAATCTTATCGATTAATACTCACGCTACTCTCATTTCTAGGTCTTTGACGCGTAGTTCTAACCTTTTAGTTTTCTTGGCGTATTTTTTTAGTTCGTCGCGCAGGCTCGCCAGTCCTTTTTTGATAGAACTTAATTCGTGACGGTTATAAAAATCATCATTTGTTAGTGCCATTTGCCCTCCTCTGCCTTAATATTGTAGTATAATTTGCGTTGCAACGAAATTCTTGTTAAAATGTATAGGTAAATTTAAGGAGGAGTGACAGATGATAGAGCAACAGTTTATTGAATATGTTGTGAAACAGTTGGTTGACAACCCCGACGCTGTTAAGGTCGAGCATGTCGTTGATGATCGCGGTACGTTATTAAAGTTGATTGTGGCGCCGGCGGATTTGGGGCGCGTGATCGGCAAACATGGTGCGACGGCGCAGTCGTTACGCGCATTATTGCGAGCATTGGGGACGAAAAATAATAGTCATTACAATTTGAAAATCGTCGATACTGACGCGGAAGATGTGGATGAAACGACGAAAAGTGCGGTCGAAGAAGTCAAAACTACGCCAGAAAATGACGCTAATGACAACATTGTGGAAAAAGTCGACACTGAAACTGTGGAAAACGAGAGCGATCTTGCAAAAAAGACCCGCGCAGAGCTTGCGGATTTGGACGACTTTGATATATAATAGTTGCAGTTCTAAAATATTGCGAGAACTACACATGAATTTGCGAGAGATTTATGAGTGCCAGAAAGCCACCACCACGAGGGTGGTTTTTTGGTTGGAGCAGTTTAGGCGCGAAAAGCCGCCGCGGTGGTTTCCGATTATCTGCCGTGATAGGAATCTATCGCGCCGCGATGAAGTGCATTGATCGCCCTGATGCCGAGTGCTTTGATAGGGTGTTGTGATCGCAAGGTATTGATGTCGTCGTTGCTAGCTAGGCTGTCTCTCATGCCCATACCGCCCTCTGCGGCGGCGATGTCGAGTTGGAGTTTGTTGGCTGGGCAGGTATAGTTGGGGTTATTCTTGTTGGGACAGTATTTGGCGCAATCGGGACTGACATAGTATAAACAGCGCGTCGCCAGAGCGTCGCGATCCAGTAAGCGCTGCTGGTGCTCTGCGCTCAATCCATTATAAACCCCATCCGAGGTGTTGAATCCTGTGTTTTCAAACTTCATAGAATCCTCCTTTCAGAAGAATATTGTATCAAATAACAGATGTGAATGCAACCTCATATGGAAAAATCGGCGGAAATGTGATAGAATAATGAAATGAAGTTGATACAAATTGTCACATTGTTCCCCGAGATGTTCGATGGTGCGCTCGGGTCGTCGATGATGTGGAAAGCGCAAAATATCGGTGCGGCGAAATTCGAGGTCATTGATTTGCGGGGGTTTGGTTTGGGGGTGCGGCGGCGGGTGGATGACACGCCGTACGGCGGCGGCGACGGGATGTTGCTGATGATTGAACCGCTCATGAACGCGGTCGAGTTTGCGAAAAAACGCGACGAATCGGCGGTGGTGATGTTGACCTCGGCGCGCGGTGAAATTTGGCGTCAGGAGATGGCGCGTGCGGCGGCGGACGATGAACGCGGACTAATTATTATTTGCGGTCATTACGAGGGGGTTGACGAGCGCATTTTGTCGGTGGTGGATCAGGAAATTTCGCTCGGAAAGTTTGTGATGACGGGGGGTGAAATTCCGGCGATGGCGATCGTGGATTCGGTGGTGCGGTTATTGCCTGACGTGTTGGGCGGTGAAAAATCTGCGGAAATTGAGAGCTTTTCGGATGGTGAAACTTTGGAATTTCCGCAATATACGCGACCGGCGGAATTTCGCGGAATGAATGTGCCGGAAGTTTTGTTGAACGGAAATCATGCCGAAATTGCCAAATGGCGCGCCGAAAATTCGCGGAAAGGTTAAATAAATGCGGGCGCTAAAACTATACAAATCGGATTACGAGGGTCAGAAAAAGGCGTTCGAGAAGGAAAAAACGCGATTGTTAAAACTCCTAAATCCGAATGCGCGGATCGAGCATATCGGTTCGACGTCCGTGCCGGGGCTCGATGGCAAAGGTATTATTGACATGATAATTGTGGCGCAGACCCGCGCCGAAATGGAAAAGTTCGCGGAAATTTTGGTGCGAAATGGATATTTTTATGATTTCGATACGATTTATCCGCCCGATCGAACTTTTTTGGCATCGCGCGAACATGACAGCACGCGCGGTGATTATCACGTGCATATTTTAGTGGCGGGTACGCGCGAGGAACTTGACGCGCTGAAATTTCGCGATATGTTGCGCGCGGATGAAAAATTGCGTGATGAATATGAAAAATTGAAATATGAATTGCATGATGCGACGAACGCCAATCGGCGCGACTACAAGAGGTTGAAGTCGGAATTTATCGTGAGAGTTCTGGGACGGTAAAAATTGCACGAAATCAAGAAAGCGCCACAGAGGTGACGCTTTATATAGAGGTGTGTGGTGGAGATAAAGCAAAACTTCGCACAATTTTGATTTTTTATGTTTGAACTTTTGCTCAAAAGTATCATAGCATATCGCAAACGTTAGCGCAATAGTAAAGTTGTAAAAATATGTTGTAGTTTTTACAATATCTTGGATTTACAATAAAACATCCTTTGGCTGGCGGTTAGATTGCCGCGTCGGGCTGCGCCCTCTTCGCGATGACAATCTTATTTATTTGCGGCGTGAGCGGCTTCAACCTCGGCTTGCTTGGCGGCGAGTTCGGCTTCTTCCGCGGCTTTAGCGGCGGCTTTTTCTTCGGCGGCGAGGCGGGCTTCTTCTTTGATTCTGATTTCTTCGGCTTCTGCGGCGGCGTCATGAACATCGTTGATTGATTTGTCGAAATCTTTGCCGGTGAGGCGCGCCGACTTGCCCGCGCGTTCGCGCAGGAAGGTCAGATATTTGCGGCGAACTTTACCGCGTTTGACGACTTCGACTTTTTCGACCAATGGTGAATGCAACAGATACGACTTTTCGACGCCGACGCCCGAGGTAATTTTGCGGACGGTGATGCGGCTATTCAATGAATCCTTGCGATCGGTACGGATCACAACACCCTCGAACATCTGGATGCGGGTTTTGTTGCCTTCCTTAATTTTCTGATACACGCGCACAGTGTCGCCGGTGCGGACATCGACAACTTGCGCTTTCTTCTGTGCGTCGGAAACTGATTTAACTAAATCACTCATTTTTTTCACTCCTAAAAACAGTTAGAATTTTACTATGAATATAGTTTATCATAAATTTGAGCGTAGTGCAAGCCTATAACCTCACCGGCAAACTTTTCTCACTGACCGTCACCCAATTCGCCGCTCCGCCGCCGCCTTGGGTTTTGATGACATAGGGGGTGAGGAAGAGATTCGGGGTGTAATTGATGATCTCGGAGGGAGTAA
>Ga0268262_10007046_pt1 | contig 10600 bp, 6 predicted proteins | sample TergutNc150P3_FD_190354 | JGI IMG/M metagenome (GOLD analysis project Ga0268262, IMG submission 190354) | Nasutitermes corniger P3 segment gut microbial community from laboratory colony in Florida, USA - Nc150 P3 (SPAdes) (version 2) | ecosystem: Host-associated > Arthropoda: Insects > Digestive...
AAAACGCTTCGATGCTGTTTCAGCGTCTTTACAAAGCACAATGACTGCGCGTGAACCCATGTGTTTCTGCTCGCAAACTACCTTGCCAACGCCGCGCACCTTATAGTAATCAAACGCCTGTGTTGGATATTCAAGATGGTCGGGGGATTTGCTTGTCTCGCAGGGGGACATGGTAGGCGGCAGGTATATTAGCCAGTGAGGGTCAGCGGCAAAGCGGCTCATGAGCTCCAGCGCAGCAGTGGAATTTTCAGCGTCAATTTTAATTGAACGGCGCAGCCTGGTATCAAGGTATTTCTGCCCAAGAACATCGTCAATGTTCAGCATATCGTCATTATCGAGATCGCGGGGCTTGTCCAAAAATGGCTTTAGCGGCGAATAATATTCCTGTTTGGCATTTACCTGTACGATCTCTTTTTCAGGATAGCGGTATGCGGTAAGTTTGCCACCGAACACACAGCCTGTGTCGATGCACGCGGTATTGTTAAGCATCTGCACTTCCGGAGTGGGGATGTGACCGTATACGACCAGAGCTCTGCCGCGGTATTCATTTGCCCACAACAGCCGCACCGGCAGGCCATACTCATCCGTTTCTCCGTTGGTATCGCCATAAAGGCAAAATTCCCGTACACGGCCCGAACCACGCCCTTGGTATTTTTCTTTAAGCCCGGCATGGGCGACAACAAGCTTCCCGTTATCAAATACATAATGGCTGATTAAGCCGTCGAGAAATCCCTTTACCTTTGCGACAAATTCTTCGTCCTGCGTTTCCAGTTCTTTCACAGTTTTATCAAGCCCGTGGGAAAGCTGTACATCTGAGCCTTTTAGTTTTCTATGCAGCTTGACGTCGTGATTACCGGCTACACACCACGCGTCGCCCGTTTGTACCATGTTCATCACAAGGCGGATAACTGAAACATTTTTAGGCCCTCTGTCGCAGACGTCGCCAAGAAAAACGGCTTTGCGGTTTTCAGGAGGCTTTGCGGTACAATTTTCAACATCCACTTGATAACCGAGCACTGACAATAATTCGCATAACTCATCGTAACAACCATGGATGTCACCGATGATATCAAACGGCCCTTTTTCGTTTTTTTTGTTATTCCATAGCGGAGTGCGGATTATTTCGGCGCTTGCAGCTTCTTCTTCGCTTTCCAGGACATAGACATACCTAAAGCCCTCTTTTTGCAGATGCCTTATGGATCTCCTAAGCTGCTCGGCCTGGCGCGTAATAACATGGGCGCCAAAGTTTCTGTCGGGGCGCTTTTCGTTGCGGCTTCTGCAGATCCTTTCAGGAATATTTAGAACAATGGCAACGGCAAGGCAGTTCTGATCTCTGGCAAGTTTTAGTACAGGCTCCCGTCCTTCCTTATTTACGTTTGTGGCGTCTATGACGGTCAGAAGCCCTAGATCAAGCCGCTTGTTGGCGACGTAAAAAAGCGTATCAAAAGCCTGAGCGGAAACCTGCTGGTTATTTTCATCGTCCGAGATGAGGCCGCGAAAATAATCGGAAGAAAGCACTTCGGTAGGTTTAAAATGAGTTTTTGCAAAGGTAGATTTACCGCTGCCTGAAACGCCAATCAGCGCTACCACGGAGGTTTCAGGAATTTCTATCCGCATAAGGTAAACACCCCCATCTGTGTCGGCGCGCCGAGTGCTTCGTCAGAATCGCCGATTTCGGAGAACCGTACCGAGTAACCATTTTTCCTGGCGGCGTTCTGTGCCCATTTGTGAAACTCGGAGCGGGTCCATTCAAAACGATGATCGCCGTGCCGTAGCTCTGTTTCGTCAAGATGTTCATATTTTACATTGTATTCACGGTTCGGCGTGGTAAGAACCACGACAGGAGGTTTGGTGTATTCAAACAACACCCGTTCAAAAGCTGTCAGGCGCGGTGTGTCCAAATGTTCAACGACCTCAATGACGCAAGCGGCATCATAACCTTTAAAACGGGAATCTTTGTATGTAAGCGAGCTTTGGAACAACGAAATGCGCTTTAGCAGGCTTTCGCCGGCCTTATCAAGATTTAATCTTTCACTGGCATGTTTTAGCGCGTAATGCGAGACATCCGCGCCAGCGATCCTTTCAAATTGTTTTTCTTTTATCAGCAAGGACAAAAGATTCCCCTCTCCGCAGCCGATGTCAATGACGCTTTTCGCCCCACAGCTCTTAAGCGCCGCGATCACGCTGCCAAGGCGCTGGGTGTTGAGATTTAATTTCCTTTCGGTTGGTTCTTCAGGCGGTGTATCATCCGAAAGAGCATCCGGGGCGTCTTCGGAAACAAGCCGGGCGAAAGCCATATTAACCAGTGGGCGCATATATTTTAAATAGCGGCTTGTAATAAATTTCTTTTCAGGGTGATTCGGCAGCCATTCTTCCGCATGTTGCATTAACTTTTCAACTTCTTCTTTGCCAAACCAGTAGTGCTTTTGCCTGTCAAATACGGGAACAAGAACATATATTTGCCTGAGCAGATCACGCAAACGTACTTTGCCCTTGATGGTCAAATTCACATATTTGATTTTATCCCAGGCTGGAAAATTCTCATCAGCATTAAAGACTTCATAGCTTACTTCGTATCCCAAAGGTTCAAAGACCCTATTCAACATTCCGATATCACCCCTGCACGGCAGCATGGTGATGGACGCGGTCAGATTCAAAGCAGAGTCTGATAGCGATTGACGCTCGTCCGCGCGACCTGACATGGCTGTGCCAAAAACTTTGGAAATTGCCGTGCTTAAAAAAGAAGACGAAACATAGGGCCGATCATTTACATAGTCAAACAACCCTCCCCCGCCTGACTCCGCTTTGCCTCGGGCGAGGTCTATTGGGTCGATGTCCAAAAGAAGAGCCGCGGTTGTTCGTTCGTCCGATATTTCAGGATAGAAAACATAAGCGTTACCATGGCTTAGTTCAAACTTTTGCGGGCGGTATGGGTTTTTATGAAGCAGATAGCCGAGTTCTGTTGTATTTTGGCCGGTGTAGGTTATGGTTAAGAGCATTGGGTTTATGATAGCAGGAAAAGCGGTATGTGGATATTACTTAATTAGGCGAATCATCGATGCCTCGTATTGATTTCTTTATGTTTTTATGATGATATAATATTGAGTATATTAGCTGACAACGGTTCAAAATCTACCAAGGGCAGTCTTGTGATGGAGAAACAATGGCATTCAATGAAAATACAAGAGTAAAGATACCTGCGATTCTTCATTTGACACGGCTGGGTTATAAATATGTGTCTTTGAAGGATGCTAATTGGGACAAAGATGCCAATATATTCACTGAAATTTTTACCAAAAGTATCAACAGAATCAATTCGAATGAAAAATCCCATAAACTCGCAGTACAAGATAGTGATGATTTTTACCCACCTGATACCAATTGCGATGGTATGGTCGCCGAGTCAACTTATCATGCCAAAACAAACCGTAGCAAAAAAGCAATAGATTTTCAAAAACTTATAGACAGTCTTAAAGATCTGCTTGATTATGACGATTTGGGGCGGGCGTTTTACAATCGGCTTATATCAGATTCCGGACTAAAACTTATTGACTTTACTAACTTTGAAAATAACAGTTTTCATGTCTGTACTGAATTAACATGCAAAAACGGTGATGACGAATTCCGTCCTGATATTACCATTCTTATTAACGGGATTCCTTTGGTGTTCATTGAAGTTAAAAAGCCAAATAACAAAGACGGTATTTTAGCGGAACGCGACAGAATCAATGCGAGGTTTCAAAACAAGAAATTTAAACGTTTTCTCAATGCGACTCAATTCATGATTTTTTCTAATAATATGGAATATGATGACGAATCTATAGTCCCGATTCAAGGGGCGTTTTACGCTACTGTCTCAGCAACAGAAGCGGTCTTTAACTGTTTCCGTGAAGAAGACATAGAAGTATTTAATAAAATTAAAGCTGTGGACGACGATGTGGAAGATGCAATATTATTGGATAATAACCTTGCGGCTGTTAAGAGCTCTTCAGAATATCTGTCAAACAAGGATCCTACAAAGCCTACAAACAGAATTATCAGTTCGTTGTTGAATCCTGAAAGGCTTAAATTCATACTTAAATATGGGCTTGTTTATGTTGAAGCCGCCGAAGGCTTGTCAAAACATATCATGCGTTATCCGCAAATTTTTGCAACAAAGGCAATTGAGAAAGCTATAAATTCCGGTACAAGAAAGGGCATTATTTGGCATACTCAGGGAAGCGGTAAAACTGCGCTTGCTTTTTTTAATGTTGCATATTTAATATTTTTTTTTCAGAAAAAGAAAATAGTTCCGAAGTTTTACTTCATTGTTGACAGGATTGATTTAATGACTCAGGCAAGGGATGAATTCTCAAACCGCGGCCTTCATGTTATAACAGTCAACGATAAAGTGGAATTTAAGAATAACATAAAAGCCGTTGGCGCTATTAAGAACACCGACGGCAAAAATGAAATAACGGTCGTGAACATTCAAAAATTTTCAGAAGATTCACGGGTTGCCTCTCAGAGCGATTATGATATAAACACCCAGCGTATTTATTTTCTTGATGAAGTTCATCGAAGTTATAATCCGCATGGCAGTTTCCTTGCAAATCTCTTTTCAAGCGATAAAAACGCGATCTATATCGGATTAACAGGTACGCCTCTGCTTAACAAGAAGTTAAAACCTGTTGATGGCGGAAAATCTATTGAATATAACAGTAAGGATATATTTGGCGATTATATACATAAATATTACTACGATCTTTCGATTAAGGACGGGTATACGCTCAAGCTAATTCGGGAGGGTATCGAAACAACTTACAAAACACAGTTAAAAGAGATTCTTGACAAAATAGAGCTATTACATGGAAGCGCTAACAAACGAATCGTTTATGCGCATGATAACTATGTTAATCCTCTTGCTGATTATATCATAAGCGATTTTAAGAAAAGCAAAATCCGTCTTGGAGATGACAGTATTGGCGCTATGGTGGTCTGCGATACCAGCGAACAAGCCAAAAAATTGATTAAGATAGTGAATAAAAAATATCCTGAAATATCGGCGGTATTGATTCTTCATGATGTAGACGACAAAGAAACTCGCAAGAACAATCGTGATGATTTTAAACTGGGCAAAATCGATCTTCTTATTGTCTACAATATGCTTCTTACCGGATTTGACGCAAAGAGATTAAAAAAAATGTACTTAAATCGCGTTGTAAAAGATCATAATCTTTTGCAGACGCTTACCAGAGTGAACAGACCATATAAACAATTCCGCTATGGTTTTGTTGTGGACTTTGCCGATATACGTAATGAATTTGATAAAACCAATGCCGCTTATTTCAGGGAACTTAAAGAAGAAATCGGCGATGAATGGGAACAATACTCAAGCCTGTTCAAGTCCGCAGAGGAAATCGAGAAAGAAATTTCCGAAATAAAGGAAAAACTATTTCTTTATGATACTCAAAATGCCGAAAAATTCAGCGAACAAATCAGCGCTGTTAATGATAAAGCGGAACTGCTTGAAGTACAACGGGCGCTGGAAAATGCCAAAGTTCTCGGAAACCTGATTAGACTTTATGACCACAATGATCTTGCGGATAAACTTGATTTTAAAAAAATCAAAGATATGCTTAATGAGGTAACGAATCGAATTGCCCTTATCAATCAAAAAGAAGCGCTGGAAAGTGATGCCGATCATACCAACCTTATCAATTTAGCGTTGGAGGAGATAATATTTAGATTTGTCAAAGTCAGCGAAAAAGAATTACAGCTTGGCGTGGTTGACGAATTCAAAAAACAGGTTCAAAAGACGCGGGAAGCCATGCAAGATAATTTTGATCACCAAGGAACTGTTTATATTTCGCTTTATAAGGAATTGGAGCGTATTTTCAAAAAGAAAAAATTATCTGAAATGTCAACAGAAGACATAAGCGAAAATATTATTCTCTTAAAAAGTATTTATGATCAAATTACCGAACAAAATCGCAGAGATAATCTTTTAAAAGCCAAATACAAAAATGACGTGAAATTTACAAGAATTCACAAACGGCTCATTGAAAAGAAAATTCCGGAATGGAACAACAGGGAATTGGCTATCAATCAGGCTCTATTGGGCATAAAGGATATTACCGATTCTCAACTGCTTTTAAACCACACTTTGCTAGATAATGAGGCATTTTTTGCAAAGAAAATTCAGCCTACAATCATTACCCAATTCAAAAATGTAAAACTTGATATAGACGCTGACGCTGCAGTACAGATCGATAACCTGATTGTTACGGAATACATGAATGAATACAGGAGCGGCGCAGCCTGATGAATACGATAGTCACAGAAAAAACAAAGCAACTTGTAGATGATTTAAAATCAATTTGTGCAAATCACGGTTTAGGCAACGATGGCAATGAATACAAAATAATCACTGAAGTATTCCTATATAAATTCATGAATGACAAATTCTTCTATGAAATTCGTAAACTTGAACCAAAATTTTCCAAGACTGAAAATCTGGAAGACCTGCTAAAAAGAATGTCCCAAAAAGACTATAAATTCTTATTGCTTCAAGTTCCCGCTGGTGTTGCCAGTCTTAAAAAAGAACACTTTTTATCAAATCTTTATAACAACCAAAATAAAGAGCAATTTGCAAAATACTTTGATGATACCATGAGGGACATTGCCGCCTTCAATGCGGATATTTTCTCCGTGGGGACATCGGGCGGTGAAAAAATTCGATTGTTTTCGGGCATTAGCAATTATGTTACCGAAGAAGCCAAGCGCGACGGTTTCTGCCGATCAATTATAAATAAACTCTTTGAATGTAATTTTGGGGAAATATTTCACGAGAAGTATGATTTTTTCGCCACGATCTTTGAATATCTCATAATGGACTATAACAAGGACGGAGGCGGTAAATATGCCGAATATTATACTCCTCAGGCTGTCGCCAGAATTATTTCCGCAATATTGGTGAAAGAAAAAGTATCCAATGCCCTCTGCTATGATCCATCAGCCGGTACAGGCTCTCTCTTGATGAGCCTTGCCCACGAGATAGGCGAAGACCGCTGTACTATTTATTCGCAGGACATCAGCCAGAAGTCCAGCACCCTTCTGCGGATGAATCTGATACTGAACAACCTTGCCCATTCTCTTCAAAATGTTGTTCAGGGAAATACCCTAACCGAACCTTACCACATGAAAAAGGGAATGAATTTCAACTATATTGTTAGCAATCCTCCTTTCAAGCTGGATTTTTCAGACTGGAGAGATAGCATTGACGCAAGTAAGCAATCCGCAGTTGAAGATGAGAGCGCGGAGATAAAGAAACTCAACAAGCGTTTTTTTGCCGGTGTTCCAAAAACACCCAAAAAGGACAAGGATAAAATGGCTATTTATCTTCTGTTTTTGCAGCATATCATTTCTTCATTAAAAGCCAATGGTAAAGCCGCAGTTGTAGTGCCGACGGGGTTTATCACCGCCCAAAGCGGAATAGAAATGAAAATACGCCAACGGCTTGTCGATGAAAAATGGCTGAAGGGCGTAGTTTCGATGCCTTCAAATATTTTTGCTACAACAGGGACAAATGTTTCAGTGCTTTTTATCGACAAACAAAATAAAGATAATGTTATACTTGTTGACGCCTCAAAGCTTGGGCAAAAGATAAAAGAGGGTAAAAACCAGAAAACTCTGCTTTCACCTGACGATGAGCAAAAAATCATTTCAGCTTTTAATCGCTCATTAAGCGAAGCCGAAATGGACGACTTTGCGGTCGCTCTTTCCTATGACAAGATCAAAACCAAAAATTATTCTTTTGCGGCAGGGCAATATTTTGATATAAAGGTAGAGTATTCTGAACTTACGCCCGAAGAGTTTAAGCAGAAAATTGCCGATTATTGCAGTAAATTAAACGATTATTTTGAACAGGGAAAGAATTTGGAAACCGAGATAATAAAAAATTTGGGAAATTTGGAAATGACGGATAGATAAATGAAAAAAGTGAAGCTGAAAGATATACAGAAAGATAACAATTTTATTACACAAATAAAAGATATTATATTCGCTGCAAGGCAAAAAGCTTATACAGCAGTAAATTTCGCTATGGTAGAAGCATATTGGCTAATAGGCAAGCGAATAGTTGAGGAAGAGCAGCAGGGAAATGAGCGAGCCGCTTATGGAGAGGAGATTATCAAAACGCTATCCATTGAACTTTCCAAGGAATTTGGAAGCGGGTTTGGAGAACGTAATTTATGGGATTTTAGGAAATTTTACTTAACCTTTCAGGAAACTGAAATTGTGCACACACTGTGTGCACAATTGAGCTGGTCGCATATCAGATTGATAATGAGAGTTGAAAATAAAAAAGCTCAGAAATACTACCTTAAAGAAGCTACAGAAAACCATTGGTCTGTTAGGACTTTAGACAGGAATATTTCAACGCTTTATTATCAACGACTTTTATCTTCGCAAACAAAAGAACCTGTTGTACAGGAAATGAAGGAGAAAACAAAAAATTTTCAACAAGATAAATTAGAATTTATTAAAAATCCTACTGTGCTGGAATTTCTAGGATTACCTGACAATAGAGGTTATACGGAAACCGCCTTGGAACAGGCAATTATAAACCAAATGCAAAAATTTTTACTTGAGATGGGCAAAGGTTTTGCGTTTGTGGACAGGCAAAAATTGATAAGAACCGAAACGGGCGAATTTTACATTGACCTCGTTTTTTACAACTTTATCCTGAAATGTTTTGTACTTATTGAGTTAAAGACCCACAAAATAACGCATCAGGACATAGGACAACTGGATATGTATGTGCGTATGTATGACGATTTAATGAAAACTGACACAGATAATCCAACAATTGGAATTTTGCTTTGTACCGAAACAGACAATACTATTGCAAGATATTCGGTTTTAAAAGAAAACAGGCAGCTCTTTGCAAGTAAATATATGCCTTATTTGCCAACCGAGGAAGAATTAAAAGCTGAAATAGAGCGGCAAAAAGAAATTTTTACGATGACGGCCCTCAAAAGGAACTAAAATGAAAAAAGTTAAATTGGGAGATATTGCAGAAATTAACAGTAAAACATTTCCAATAAATGATTTTGATGAGATTTTGTATTTAGATACAAGTTCTGTTACAAAAGGTGTTTTTGATGATTTTGTTCGTTTGTCAAAAGATGAAAAAATACCTAGTAGAGCTAAGAGGGCAGTAAGAGATAAAACAATAGTTTATTCGACAGTACGACCTAATTTGCAACATTTTGGAATTTTTGAAAATCCTCAAGAAAATATTGTTGTTTCAACGGGTTTTGCTACTATTGATGTAAAAGATAATTTAGTGGATCCGAAATATTTATATTAGACTTGTTTAATAACCACTTAAGCAACCCGATCATAGTTTATAATGCCACAAATTAATTTCATCCTTAGCGAATGCCGATTGCAGCAGTGACCCCGGTAAGGGTACGACATACACCTGAATACTTTTATCCTGCCGTTGATATGTTCAATGACGACACGCCGCCTTGCAAGTCGCCTGTTATACGCTTTTTCCCTTTTCGTCAGCTGGTGGTTTTTGCTTGACTTTATTGGAATAAAGCTGTTTGGATGATACGCATCTATTCCCTGGTATCCAAGATCGGCGTCAAGCGGAATAGAATTGCTCACCGATTTCCCAATGGTATCTTTGTATACCTTAAAATCATGCTCGCTGCCTTTTGCCTCTTGCACGTCTATGATTTGAAGGCTCTTCCGCTCTATTATAACCTGCGTTTTTAGCGTGTGGCGTTTTTTTTACCCGAATAATACTCCTTTTGGTTCTTTTTTGGCCGGTTTATCGGGCTTTCCGTCACATCCACAATGATATACTCAATTGAGGCTGACTTTCTCTTAAGCGCTTTTTTCCCTGGCAGTGCGAACGTGCCGTCTTTAGTCAATGTGTCTTCTACCCATTGGATAGATAGACAGATCGTGCCTTTGCATACGCCGTATTCCGCCGCAATGCTGTCCATTGTTCGGTATTCCCTCAAATATTTTAATGTAACGTACAGCTTGTCTTCGGGCGTCAGTTTGGGCGGCTTTCCGCCACTTTCATGCATCGCATTGAATTCTTTTTGCAGAATTGAAAGCATTTGGGTAAATGTAGCGGGTTTCACCCCGTACAGCCGTTTAAAAAGAGCCTCTTTGGCATTCTTTGCCTTCTTTCCCCTACCCATTTGAAAATTATATGGCTATCAAGGTTATTAAACAAGTCTATTATAATTTGACTCAAGATAATTATACTAACGCATTACATACAATAGCGACAAATAATGTTTCTTCTTATCCATCCATTAATCCAAGTGATTTGGAAAATTTAGAATTAGAAATTCTAAAAGACAAAAAAACCCAAACAGCCATTGCCCGTGTTCTTTCTTCCATTGACGAAAAAATTGAACTTAATAACAGAATAAACAAAGAATTGAAAAATTTGGCAAAGACAATTTATGAATATTGGTTTGTGCAATTTGATTTTCCAGATGAAAAAGGGAAGCCTTATAAATCTAATGGTGGAAAAATGATTTATAACGATGAATTAAAAAGAGAAATTCCAAATGATTGGGAAATAAAA
>Ga0268262_10007047_pt1 | contig 10599 bp, 10 predicted proteins | sample TergutNc150P3_FD_190354 | JGI IMG/M metagenome (GOLD analysis project Ga0268262, IMG submission 190354) | Nasutitermes corniger P3 segment gut microbial community from laboratory colony in Florida, USA - Nc150 P3 (SPAdes) (version 2) | ecosystem: Host-associated > Arthropoda: Insects >...
TGAAAATGCGAGTGTGGGAGCGCGGCAGCGGAGAAACACAGGCTTGCGGCACAGGAGCCTGCGCCTCGGCTGTGGCAGCCGTTTTAAACGGGCATTGCGATAAAGATACGGATATAAAAGTTCAGCTGCCGGGAGGTGAATTGATTGTTAGATATACAGATGAAGCTGTTTTTATGACGGGTAATTGCGTGAAGGTTTTTGAGGGTGTGGTGGGACTGTAAGCTGCATTTCATGTTTTATGTTTCATATTTTATGTTTTTTGCTATATTTAGGTGATGGACACAAAACCTAAAAATCCGTTTTTAATACATAGGACAATTATACTTGCTCAGGGCAATAGCGAGAGAACATAACGTAAAATCTCCTTATGAATATTCTTTTATGCAAAAACACGGTTTAAAAGCCGCCAGCAGCGTGAAATTAGCACTTAAATCTCTGACGGATAAAACTTTAATTTTGAGTTTTCTGAAAATTTAAAACCCTGCAATTGTCCAATCCAGTTTGCCGAGTTCCGTTTGGGAGCGGCCTCGTTTATAAAGCAATTCGCCAAGGGCGAGTTTAACTACGTTTCGTTCCATCCATCCATCAAAATTTGAAAGGATGCTAAAAGTTTCTTGCGCCTTTGTTTCAAATTTAAGAGGTGCAATATTTGCATCGCTCCAAGCAATCGTTAAATTTTTAGGAAAATTTTTAGGATTGTAGTTTTTTTCATTTTCAAGTATGGAAACAGGATAAATTATTTTAGATGTATTTTCTGCCGTATAAATGGAATAACCATAAGGAACGCCGTTTTTGGTTACCCCTGTGCGACCTGCTATAAATAATTTTGACGAAGGCATACTGAGCGTTAGCATTCTGGTTGCCATTTCAGCAGGCTTTTCGTTTTGCCAAACGTGGTCCATATAGCCATATCCGCTCACTTCAACTGTATCTTCTCCAATGCCCACACGTCCCTTAATTCTGCCATAAGGAATGTGCACAAACAAACCGAACTTATTCCCATCCACACTGAATACGCCATCTCCCGGAACAAGGCCGCTTATAGCACTTGTAAATGTCACATCTAGGAATTTTTTGCCGTTTTTATTGGCAGAAAACAATACTCTATGCCCTGCGCCGGGTGTTTTTTCCATTAAATACTCACCCTTATTTATAGAAATGCTGTTAGCGTTTTTATCCTCAACAAACCTATCCGTTGAATATTGCCGCCCCACGCTATAGCTCTTGCCATTAAAATTCCATATTGAAAAATCAGTGCCTATTTTAAAACCCTGGGTTGGCACATACATCCAAGTATAGTTCACATATATTTTTGTGCCATTATCAAGCACAAAAACATAGCTCCACATTTCGTTGTATTTATCGCTTTTTTGAGGATGCCTAAAAAAATCTGCAACAGCGGTTTTTCTCTCTTCGCCAGCAGGGTTATTTACAGCGGATATGCCAAACGATATTAGGCATAAAATGGTAAGTGCGATTTTTGGTAACTTTGTCATAAATAGAAATATAGTAAATTTGCTATATTATAGTCTGTGATTTCAATAGCGATGACCACATATAACGGCGAGAAATACATTCGGGAACAACTGGATTCAGTTTTGTCGCAAACAGAGAGTGATTTTGAGGTTGTGATTTGCGATGATGCTTCAACTGATTCAACTTTATCAATATTAAAAGAATATGAGAAAAAAGACAATAGGTTTCGCATATACGAAAATGAGAAAAATTTAGGTTACAGAGAAAATTTTAACAAAGCGGTTTCTCTTTGCAAAGGGGATTTTATAGCATTCAGCGACCAAGATGATATTTGGCTGCCTAATCATTTGCAAACATTGAGGGAAAATATAGGCGACAATTTTGTGTGCGCAGGCAAGGCGCAGAGATTTTTCGAAAATGATGCTCCTTTAAATTTATTCCAGCCAACAAATTATCAGGCAAAAAATCTCAGTTCTCAAATTAAAAGATTAATTTACCAATGCTACGCTTTTAATATGTATCAGGGAGCTTCGCAAATGATAAGCAGGCAAGCGGCAGAAACATATTTTTCAATAGAAAAAGATGAATACGCTCACGATTGGGCATCAGCAACCAACGCAATAGCGGAAAATAAATTTATCTATGTAAATGAAGTAATAACAAGATGGAGAAAACATTCAGTACAAGTCACAAGCACACACCATAGCCGAAAAGTTCGTAAAAATCGTTTGAAAGCGTTTGTTAAATATATGCTTGACAATAATAAAAATTTGAATGAGGAAGTTCTAACTATTGTGCAAAAGGCATTTGAATTTCACTCAAACAGTTCCATATTTTACCGTTTGCGAAATATAAACCACGCAATAAAAATTTCTAAAATTATTTATGGTAACTGTTCAAAACAAGTTATAGGTTACCTTTTTACCGCTTCGCTTTAATCTGGTTAGGGTTGCATTTTGTCGTCTCGCAAAAGCGAGCGCAAAATTTTGCTTGCGCCAACTGCCCGCTTTTTCCAAGCTAGAGACAAACTATCAGTAGTTGGGGAAAAGCCATTTTTCCCTTTATAAATTTCCCCTCTTTCAAGACCGCCTGTTAAAACAAAATCTCTAAAACCCAAAAAATACGCATTCTGGGAAAAAAACAATGCAGGTTGTTCGGCAGGGCGTTCTTCTGTGAGCAAATCGTAGCCCCAAAAATGATTTTCATTTTTCACCTGTGCCAAGTCTAAAATTGTAGGTGCAATATCTAACTGAGAAGCAACATCATCGCGAATTTCTAAGCCCTTAAAAAGATTTGTGTCGGGTGAAAATATGCCTAAAAAAATTTGCGCGGCAGAAACACCAAGTGGCTGCGGGTATGCGTAATCAACAGAATCCACAGGGGTATCGTGGTCGCCCAAAACTATTATCACCGTGCGCTGAAAATCGGGACGAGTAGCGAGGCAATCGAGCAAACGCCCAAATTGGTTATCTGTGTATCGCAGCGCGTTTCTGTACCTAGTCATTGCATTATCAGGTTTTGGCGCGAAATTATCTGGGTAGCCGTAAAATGGAATATGTGTTGCAGCAGTGTTATATACCAAAAGATATGGTTTATCTGTAGGTAAATTGTTCAGTATGTGAATTGTTAAATCCATTCCCAAACTGTCTGTAGTTCCTTCAATTTCCGGGTCGCTTGTAGTTTGCCAGTCATTGAAAAATCTTGTCACAAATGGCAAAGTATGGTCAAAAATAGGGTTGGAAATGGTCATATAGGCTCTTGAATAATTAGTCAATAATTCAGGGAAACCTGTGAAATGATTTGAGGCGTAAAAGCTAGGCACATCTCGGTTTGGATGCGAAGGGAAACCCAAATAAGTTGATGTTGTTCCTCTAACTGTGGGATAACCGCCACTGAACGCATTTTTAAACCAAAGCCCTCCGATTTTTGTGAGTCTCCATAAATTGGGCGCAAGTGTTGTATCGCCAAAAAGCATTTGGTTAAAAATTCTGCCTTTATACGATTCTCCAAAAACGAGAATTATATTATATGGAATTTTTGCTCTGTATTCGTGTGCTGGCGCGGTTCGGAATGCAGGAAATTCCAGATTATGTACAGAGAATTCTGGCGGAAGAAATACGTATAAATCTTTGATATTTTCCTCTGTGATTTTATAGTTGTCCCTGAACCTCTCAAAAATTTCCAAAACACCTATATGCAAAATTGGTGCCGTTAAAGTGTGTTTGCCGAGCGTGAAACGCATATCAACAGGAGCGTTTATTATTGGGATTGTTTTAGTTCCCCTTGTTCCGCTTAAAAACAAAATGAGCGGAATTGCAGAGAGAACAAGCCCGGAAATTCCAAGAAAAAGCGGAGTTCTTATGCTGAAAGGTTTTACGCGGCAAAGTTTTGGAAGGAAAATAGCAGTCAAAATGCCACCAATAAGCCCAAAAATTAACAATGCTAACCAAAGCACAGTTCCACTTGCATCTCCTTCTAGCATGGCAGTAGCTGTACTGTCATTAATATTTGATATGTGAAAATATGTCCGCAAAAATGAATATGAAAGCCGTTGGTGGCTAAAACGCAAAACCTCGTAATCAACAACGGCAATCGCAAAATAAAAACCCAAGAAAACGGCAAGCATACGAGTAGGAACTAAAGCACTCCTCCACTTCCATTGCCACAATGCAAAAAAAGAAGACATAAACAGAATGGCTCCCAGCGCCATGCAGAGTTGCCAAAGTTCTTTGCCTTGAAAAAGTTGCCGCATTGAAAGCCCAAGAGCATCTGGCAATGCCCAAAAAAGCATGAGCATTAGGGTTTGCAATATCATGGCGGCAATGGTTATAAAAATGAGGGGCTTCATTATAATTAATGTCCTTAAAGTTTTAGCGGAGGTTTATTTTCATATTCCTTTAATCTTTCTTCTATAGACTTTCTCGGCGCACGTTTTATGAACCGAATTAATTTTTGCAAAAATGGTCTCCAACTGCCAGTAGTTACGTGTATCGCAAATGGTTTGAATTCCGATTTTATGCAACTCGGCAAAAACACATCACTTGGATAAATAGTCATTCCATCTTTCAATTTTTGCAATTTATCTTTATATAAAAAACCGTATTCCTGTGCGGTGTGCGCTTGCACATAGGGGCATATATTTTCAATATTCAATTTTCCATTCGGTAAAATAAAATCGCTGTTCTCATAATAACTCATGCAGCTCTTTAAAAATGGGTAGTTTGCTCTCGCGCCAAAAATTGCAGCTTGCAAGGCAAGCCCTGGCAAAGCTATTTTTGATTTGTCTTTTTTTGCACCATTTGCATCCAGCATTTTCCAAGATTTATTTTTTTGAAAATGCACGGTAAATTCTATATTTGTGAAAAATTCATTCTTTAAAAATTCATCAAAATTTTGGAAAAGATAAACATCGCTGTCTAAATAAATTCCACCCTCGCTATAAACTGCAAAAGCCCTGATGTAATCGCTTGCAAAAGCCCATTTTTTCAGTTCCACAGCTTCACGCACAAATTTAATTTTCTCTATTATTTCCTTGCATTTTTCCATATTCCAATGAATAATTTCATAATCCGGGCAATGCTTTTTCCACGATTCAATGCAGAGTTTATGCAAATGAGGCAGAGCATCGTCGCTAAGCCAAATATAATGAATTTTTTTTGGTATTGTTAAAAAATTTTCGCCCATATTTTTTTCCGCTCTTCAAATCTGAATACAAAAAGCCCTATAAGCAAAATAACTGCAAAAACTAATAAACTCAATATAATTTTAAACACATCTCCTAAAGTATAAAAAATATTTTTTATCAAAAAGAACAAGCCAAAGGAAAACAAGTAAAGCATAGTAATTTTAACAATTGAAGCGGTAATGTCTTTTGGATTAATTTTTGACATAAACATAAGAGTCAAACCACTGACAAAATGACATACACTCCAACTGGTTACAAAACCCCAAATGCCAAAGCGATAAGCAAACAGCAGATTACAGGCAACAATTATAATTTGATTTAATGCTACAACAACTGAAACTTTAGCATTTTCTCCTTTTGCAACAAGTACTTGCATAAAAACAATATAATGAATAACTCCAAAAAGCCCAAAAGCATAAATGGAAACTGCAACTGCGAACTTATTAATTTCTTGCGATGAGACATTAGAAGCAAAAAGCAGATTTCCAATTTCACCGGAGCAAAAAAACATTAAAAATACGAAAGGAGCGAATAAAATAAGAATAAATCTATAGAAAGAAAGACTTTCATTTGCAAATTCATTTTTACAATTATTTGCAAAATATTTTGCTAGAACAGGGGTTAAAACCGAAGCGACTACGCTAAAAACAACTGACAGCGGAACAGAATTCAGTTTTTGGGCGTAATCCAGAATAGCAACATTGCCTATACCAAACCCCGAACTGAATTTTCTTTCTACGATTGTAGTAACTTGCCCTAGCAAATTGCCAAACCAAAATGGAACGGCTGCAAGAATATAAGGTTTTATAGCCAAAAAAGATTCTATTTTTAAGCTAAAAAATTCTGGGCATTTTCTATGCAACAAAAATACAACAGCGGAAAGAAGCAAAATGTTGCTAAAATAACTGGAAATTAGCAAAGAATAAATACCTATCATAGGGGCAAAACAAACGATTAAAATTACTTCTATAATGCTAGATATCATTCCAGCAATCTCTGGAACATAAAAAGACTCAAAACAATTCAATGCTCTACTCCAATAAGCACTAAGCTGTGAAAAAATCATAATAGGAAGGGTTAAACGAATCATAAAGGCAAGTTCTCTAAGCGAATTTTCAGAAATATTTTCAGAAAAAACAGTGGCAAGCAATTCTGCCTTATAAATTCCCAAAACAACCATTGTGAGAGAAATGAAAAATATGCCCCAAATTAAAGTTCTCGCAGAAGCAACAGCATTTTCCAAATTCAAAGTTTCCCTTATATGCACGAATTTCGCTCTGAAAATCTCGCTTAAAGCACCAAATGTCAAAGCTGGTAAAACAGTTGTCGTTGTCATTGCCAAAACAAAAAAATCTCGTTCTTTGCTGGCTCCAAAAAAACGAGCTGTAAGCAATACCGAGGCTATTCCCAAAAAAGCCCTTACAAGCCTAAAGCCCGTTAAATAAAAAGACGTTTTTTTTACATTAACCATTCAACAACCTTATTTCACTCATGGTATTCAAAGATATAAAATTTCAAGGAACTATAATCTAAATTGCCTGCACCTTATACCTCAAACCCTATAATCTCAGGTACACTGTAACATTTGTTGAATTTTATATATTTAGAATAAATGATTTCTGTAATAGCTTGCTCAGTAAAACCTGAAATATGCAAAAAAATGTTTGATAGCGTTAGTCAAACTATTGGCGTTGAACATGAAACTATAGCTTTTGACAATAGAGAAAAAAAACTTGGACTTTGTGCGGCCTATAATAAAGCTGCTAATGAAGCAAAAGGAGATTATTTGTGTTTTGTACATGAAGATATTGTAATTAAAACGGATAATTGGGGAAAAGAGTTAATAAAATTTGCCGAACATAATAATTGCGGTGTTATTGGAATTGCTGGTGGAAAATGTGCTAATCGAAATTTTACTAATTGGGGTCTTTCAGAATGTAATTTAATTAAGATTTATGATGGCGCTAATTCTGGAAATAATTTAGATTCTGAAACTAATCTTTTTTATCATTATTCAAATCCTGATAATGAAATTTTTTCAAAAGCAGTTTGTTTAGATGGGGTATTTTTATTTGTAAAAAAGGATATTTGGGAAAGTAATAAATTTGATGAAGAAACTTTCAAAGGATTTCATTTTTACGATGCTGATTTTTCTTTTTCAGTATCTCAAAAATATCAAAATTATGTCTATTTTGGAATGGATATTTATCATCTTTCTGGGGGGAATAGAGAAAGGACTTTTTGCGAAAATATGTATCTGTTTCAAAAAAAATGGAAATGCAAGTTGCCATATTGCCTGCCTGGGTACAAAATTTCTTATGAACAAGAATTAGAAAAAGTTAAGACTATATTTTTTCTGTACAGAAAAAATTGTTTTTCCATAATAGAAATTTTGAAAAGAATTTATAAAATAAATGGACTTTTATTTTCTATATCCATTCCTATATTCTTGCCCATATATTTTTTTATATGGGATTTGAAATGCCGATTAAAAAAAAATAAAGCGTAGGTTGCGCATTTACTATTTCAGCCAAGGTCAGATAGCATAGAATTCCACGGTGGCGGCTATTATGGCGAAGTGATTTTTTTGCTCTGCTAAAGAAAACTCAGGATTTCATAGGCATTTATAACAGCAAATCTTACATAAACCCAAAAATTTTGGAATCTGGGATAAAAATTTACGACATAAACGAAATTTCGCCGCAAGAAGTTATAGAAAAAGAGCACTTGGCGAGGGATTTGGGCATGGTTATTAGCTACTGTATGGCTTTGGAGTGGTTCATGAAATCAAAAGAAGCTTTTTTCCCTCTTGTTGAGGGAAATGTTGGTTTTTCCTGCATTTCTAGCAAGTTCAAAATCTTTTTCTTTTAAGCATCCGTAGCTTTTTATTTTGTTTTCATTATGCCGTAAATCTATATCGTCTTTTTTTATTTGCTTGACTTCCCCGCAATCAATATAAGAGACATGACTTAAAAAATCTGGGTAATCATTAGGCTGCAATGTTATCTGAAAATTCTTCTTCTTTGTTTCGGTGCTGGCTTCCGTGTTAATAAAGCAATAGCCAACCCAACCATCGTCTTTTTCGCTTAGTATGACTATACGCTTGTCATGCGGCATATCATCAAACGCGCGAACATCAACTAACAATAGCATTCCTGGAAACAAGGTCATCTGGCAAATGCCCTTGTGAATGCTTCGCTTTCTAGTATTAGCTTGCGTTCACTACTTGGCATTCCAACCTCGTCAAATATGCTTTCCATATTGATTTGTTGATTGTCTTCGGATTTTTTCCAAGCAACGCCATGAGACTTGTCTGTTAGTTGCCCCATAGACAGCCCCTTGTTGTCTTCAATAGACTTGTTCAGCTTTTCAATGTCGGATTCAGATAGATTATCCAAATCAGCAGGTTTTAGCGGAGCAACCCTATATCCTTGCACGGATATAATTTGAGCATATTTGGCAAAATCGGGGTTCTTATTCCTTACGCCCTTGAAAATATCATACAAATAAGACGGCACAGGACCATATTCCATTTTTATGTAATCGTCGCCTGTTATGAAACGACCCCAGTCTCTCATGTGGGAAATATCCGCAAACCACAAGATTTTGAAAATTTTATGGAACTCCCGCTCTGCCTGGTCAAGCCTGCCCAAGACGTAAAGCAGTGAATGAAGCAATCTGGATTCATCAACCATAAAAATATCTCCTATTATAGGTAATATAGTAAATTTAATGAAACGAAAAACGGTGTTTTCTTTTCTATATTTGTTGCTATGAAAGTCCTATTCGATTTAACTGAAATTCAGCCAAGAGCAGATAATATAAAATTTCACAGTGGCGGCTATTATGGCGAAGTGATTTTTTTGCTCTGCTAAAGAAAACTCAGTTACTTTAAAATCTCCAACGCAATCTTATCCCATTCCACCAGCGGAGCCAAAAAAGCAGTTTCCCCATGTGTTGAAAAAGTTGGCAATGGGCTTATCACAAAATGTTTTTTACGCGCAAGTTCCACAAATATTTGGCAATCATACGGGTGTTTTGTGCGTGTCCAGCGGTCAAATATGGCCGAGTCCTGTTTTAATGTCTTTACTGTGCTAGCAAATGTCATAGTTGTGGAATGTGCAATTTTCCAATGAGAATATTTGCCAATAAGCACGCGAGTTTTTTCTCCTCCATTTTTTACGGCAAAATGCTTATTATCGTATTTGTCTGGATGGTCATACAATGTAACGTAAGAATAAGGCTGTGAAAGTCCATCTAATAAAACTTCGCACGAACCTGGTTTGTGCAAATAATCGTTTTCAAGAAAATATACCGGCGTGTTATCGTCTAATTCCAAAGCCATTTGATAAGCTAATCTAAATGTGCCAGCTCCATGCCCAACCGAAACAGCGTGAATAGATTGTTCGGGAACATATTTCTTTATCATTTGCATAGTTTCATTTGAGCAATTATCCGCTATAATTGTCCATTTGCAGCTTTCAATGGGAAAATTTTTTACAGCATTGCGCAAACAGTTTTCATTATTTATATATGGCGGCTTTGTTTTGGCATAACCGGCATCGCTAATCCTATAGTAAATAGCAAGTGGCAGTTTTAATTCATTTCCATTCCTTGATTTTGAATATCTATGAAATTTTCGTTGTATTTTTAACAACAAATTCGTACGAAATTTTAACAAGCTATTAATGACTATATTCATTGTGGGTGGTAATATAGAAAATGTTATTACCCTACGCATAAGAGTTTTGGGTTTATTTTTCGGTTTCATAATGTGAATATTACAAAAATGCCGTGCTTTCAAAACTTCGGTATGTTCAGCGACTTGACTAATTCGCTATGGATTTCTGGTTTCTTTTCCAGCACTATAGCAGATAGCATTTTCTTCAAATCGCGGTCATCGTAAATGAACTTGCGCCGCTCTATGTCATTTCTATGCGCCTCGCTCTTCATATTCACCAGATGGAAAGCAAACTCCCAAGCGAATAGCTCCTCTTCTTTTGTGGCAACTGAGTTGGCTAGCTTTTCAGGGTTTGTCAAATTCTCAAAATTGAAAACAAGATGCCCAAGCTCGTGCGCCAATACGAGCCGTATCTTCTGGTCGCTTATTTCCTCGCTCTCGCTAGGCAGGCGGATTACACAGCCGTTGTCGTAAAAGGTTATTTGAGACTTCTTTATGTCCGTTGTTGTTGCATAAGTCAAGACGTGGTAGTTTTTGCCTTTTAGCTTCAGTATGGCAAACTCTATTTCCCGTATAGAATGGGCGAGGTAATTGTATTTCTCCACCTTGCCGACTATTTCCGCTGCTTCTTTCGCTGTTTTCTTGCTGAGTTCCTTGTACTTGTTTTCCATTACCAAGAAACCCTCCAATAACCAAGCAGCGCAAGCTCTTCCAGACCCGCAAGCTCTTCGTCTTTGGTTTCCGGTTCTTCACGCCT
>Ga0268262_10007048_pt1 | contig 10599 bp, 4 predicted proteins | sample TergutNc150P3_FD_190354 | JGI IMG/M metagenome (GOLD analysis project Ga0268262, IMG submission 190354) | Nasutitermes corniger P3 segment gut microbial community from laboratory colony in Florida, USA - Nc150 P3 (SPAdes) (version 2) | ecosystem: Host-associated > Arthropoda: Insects > Digestive...
TATGCTGAAAAAAAGACCGAAGCTTATTTCTTTTCATCTGGGTGTTTTAACGCACTATATCTGCGATTACTTTTGCTATTCCCACAGCTCATGTTTTGGTAAAGGGCTGATTCAGCATATCATTTACGAAGTAAAGCAGAAGATTCCCGAAAAAATTTACAAAACCAATCTGAATATAAAGGCTTTTACTATTGAGGAGCTGGACAGATTTGTAAAATGGTACGAAAGCTTCCGCGCATCCATCGAAGATGACGAATCTGACTTTCACATTGCCACAATGGTAGCGTCAAACTTCTTGCAGGCTGCGTATTAAAACACTATTTTATTCGAATAAGTCCGACTAAGCTCGAAGCCACCACGCGAAGCCCTGCCGCGGGCTAGAATTGGAGACCGCTCTCGCGGTCAATTATAAGAGTGGCATGGTTGCACGCACACTTTGGTGTGGCTTTTACGATCTCACGCCGTGCGCCCTTGCAAGGCTTCGCGTAGCGGCTTCAGACAAACAATGAGTTATTCGAAAAAAAAGGTTTTTACATTCAGTAATGTTTTGCATTTCAGCTAAAGCAGGCAAGATTACTTGGCTTGGTGTGATGCCGCGCCAACGAAGTTGGCGACAGAACCGAAGGTAGACCGTGTTTAAGCAAGCTTATTGCAGAATCTGGCGCTTAATTGACTGGCTAAATGCGGCAATGAGGCCGGACGAAACCCAAATGGAAGCCTCTGGAATTCTCCGGCGACAGGAGACGATAGAGTAAAAGTTAGCCCCAAAGTGCATTGATTGCCTGCCCACTGAATCGTAACTGCCGTGAAAATTCACTGACACAAAAGCCTAAAAAAGTCAGTGGGCAGGCGGCTCCGAAGCCGGGTTCTACAGGTAGCTTTCATTTGGTGTTTTGCCCGGTCTCTTTACCTGATTTAGCTTATTTTAAGCGCCAGATTCTGCGGTAAACTTGGATTTCTAAGACTCCCTTAGTCGCTTGCTCCAAGTTCTTCTGTACTGCCCTGATCTTTTTCGCGTATCTCAACACGGCGGATTTTTCCCGATATGGTTTTGGGTAAGGCGTCAACGTATTCGATGATGCGCGGGTATTTATATGGCGCGGTGATTTTTTTTACGTGATCCTGCAGCTCTTTTGTCAGTTCCGCCGAGCCGGTATAACCTTGCGAAAGCACGACGGAGGCTTTTACCGCAAAACCGCGCTCGCTGTCGGGTACGCCGGTTACGGCACATTCGGTGACGGCGGGATGCTCCAGAAGAACGCTTTCCACTTCGAACGGCCCGATGCGGTAGCCTGAGGATTTTATTACATCGTCGATACGGCCGACATACCAGAAGAACCCCATTTCGTCCTTGTATGCTGTGTCGCCTGTGTGGTATAGATCGTCGTGCCAGACCCTTTTGGTTGTTTCGTCGTCCCGGTAATAGCCGGAAAACATTCCAAAAGGTTTGCCGCCGACCGCTTTGTCGGTTCGGATGCAGATCTCCCCTGTTATACCGGCAGAGGCTTCTTTCCCGTTTTCATCGGCGATGATCATGTGATAGCCGGGCGCGGGAAGCCCCATAGAGCCAAGCCTTGGCTGTATCCACGGGAACCCTGTCCAGCAGCTTAAAGTGGTTTCCGTTTGCCCGAAGCCTTCAAATATTTTTATTCCTGTCGCTTTTTGCCAAACCTTGTACACTTCCGGGTTAAGCGCCTCTCCGGCTGTAGTGCAATGGCGAAGTGAAGAAAAGTCATATTTCTTCAAATCTTCCTTAATAAGATAACGGTACATGGTGGGAGGCGCGCAGAAACTGGTTACTTTGAAATGGCCTATTTTTGTAAGAATGTCAGAAGCGATGAACTTGTCAAAATCGTAAGTAAAAATTGCGCTGCCTGCCAGCCACTGGCTGTACATTTTGCCCCAAAGGCTTTTAAGCCAGCCAGTATCGGATATGGTAAAATGCAGGCCGCCTTCCTCGCAGCGGTGCCAGAAACAGCCTGTCATAATGTGGCCGAGCGGATAAGTAAAATCATGCCAGACCATTTTGGGATAGCCTGTTGTACCGGAGGAAAAAGCCATCAGCATCATGTCGGTTTTGACATTGTTGCGCTTAACGGGCGTTTCCGCCGCGGCTTCCCATTCTGCGTCCAGGTCTATCCAATGGTTGTTCGGTACATTGCCGCCAAACACGGCCAGTTTTTTTATTGTCGGGCATGCCGGCAGCGCTTCTTCCATCGCCTGAATTACTCCGAAACGCGGTGTCGTAACCAGCATCTTAATTGAAGCGGCGTTTATCCGGTATTCCAGATCTTTTTTTGTTAAAAGATATGTAGCGGGAACGGCGACTGCTCCCATCCGGTGAAGTCCCATTAAAATAGGCCAATACCGCCAATCACGTGACATTGTAAGCATTACCATGTCGCCCTTTTCGATTCCCTGTGCGATGAAAAAATTGGACGCCTTTACCGAAAGACGCCGGATATCCTCATATGTAAAACGCTTTTCCCTGCCTTCGTTTGAAACCCACAGGAGCGCCAACGCGTCCGGGTTTTCTGCGGCCAGCGCGTCAAGGCAGTCAAAGGCGTAATTAAAATTATTTGGAACGGTTAGCTTATAGTTCTTCTGCAAATCTTCCAGCGTGGCGAAATCGTCCCGGTGGCGGCCTGTAAATTTTTCGTATAACGGCATATTTGTAACTCCACTTGATGGTTTTTATTTAATTACGACGGCTATAAATTCTGCCGGGTGCTTGCCTGTAGCTTTCATAGCGTGCGGTATGCTGGAATCAAAATACACGCTGTCGCCTTCGTTAAGCTGGTATACCATTTCGTTAAGGTGAAATTCCATGCTGCCTGAAAGCATATAGTTAAATTCCTGCCCCTCATGTGTGTGCAGATCAACTTCCTCGCCGGAATTGGGCTCTACCGTCACGATAAAAGGCTCGGCCTTTTTGTTTCTAAAAGTAAAGGCAAGGTGCTTGTAGTCGTAGGCTTTGCGGCGTGTTATATCAAACCCTTCGCCCTTCCTTACAAGGGAGCATGTGGTCAGTTTTGGCGTCTCTCCGCTGATAATGTCCACAATATCTACACCCAGTATGTTTGCCGCGTTAAAAAGAAAGCTGAACGAAAAATCATGCTCGCCGCGTTCAAACGCAAGGTACTCATCAGTGTCAAGCTTCAGGTCTTCGGCAATTTTCTCCGTCGAAATGCCCATAATGCTTCTGAGCCCTCTGAGCCTTCCGCCAATTTCAATTAGTTGTTCTGTCATGGTAATTTAAGTGAATCAGATTTTTTGTTTTTGTGCTAGGAGTTTGTAGGGCTTTACCCATTTTGATTGAAAAAATGCGAAAAAACGCAGTTTTTGAGCATTTTATACTTTGCAAACTCCGTCGGAGCCTTGCTCCGCAGGAGCCCAATAATCGTAAAATTTTGAGGCTATTTGCCGCAAAATTTTTCAAGTCCGACAGGCTCCCAGGGACTTTATTTTCTTCCCGTCTCTGGATCGGTAGGGGTTCTTCATATTTTTAAGATAGGTCTGATAGGCGGCGCTGTTTTCATAGTATCCGTCAAGACCCTTGAATGAGGAGGATTCGTCGCAGCGGTAAAGTTCCATCAGCGTGGGGAAAAGCGGGGAGGCCATGATCTCGGCGGTTTTTGTAATGGGCAGCCGTTTAAGGGCGGCGGGGAGCATGTGGTTTTTTACAAGATAAAAAATGTCCTGGATTAGCGAAGGCTCAAATTCAAGGCGCTCCAGAAAGCGCGCCGCCGCTTGTGCGCCCAGCTCCGCGTGGCCTTCAAAGCGATGGTTGGCGAAAGAAGCGGAAATTGGCTTGCCTGAGTCGTGCAGCAAAAGGGCTAAAGAAAGGCGCAGATCAAAAGCGCCTGACGCGGCAGGTTTTCTGTAGCGGAATGTTTCCAGGGTGTGGTTCCAGACGTTCCCCTCCGGGTGGAATTCCTTGGAATGATCCACGTCATCCAGGGAAGCGAGTTCAGGCCAGAACCCTTTCAGAAAGCCGGACTTCTTAAGCAATTCCAGTCCCAGCTCCGGCTTTGCTGAAAGTAAAAGGCTGCAAAGGAACACCCTTTGCGCTTCCGGCCCGGGCGGCAGGTTTTGCTCAAAAGAGGCGGCGGAGGTTTCCGCGGAAAAGCCGTAACGGGCAAGGAGCAAAGCCGCCTCCATAACGATGCGGTTGTGCAATTGCGTGACGCCTAAGTCAAGGTTGGTTTCTGGCTTGTGATTGCGAATTTTTTGCAGTAAAGGATATACCCCAAGCGGATCCTGGAAACGCTTTGTCGGCCAATCGTAAGTTAACGAAAGAATGGGGAAAAAGACTTCACTTTGCTCGTTACTTTCAAGGCAGCGAAAGTAGCATGTTCCTCCGGTAGTTTCAGCTGCGGCATCGGCAATGCCTACGCCGGGGAAACGCAGGTTATCGATGTAACGCGCAAGGACAGCAATGTCTGCGTTGGTTTCGATCCAAATAAAAGGCAGGCTCGGAAGTCGGAAGTACAAATCAAGGGCGCTGTACCCGTGGAATTTTACCGTATACCCGGCAGCGGCCAGGGAAGAACATATTTCTTCTATTGAATCTTCACCTGAACTATCGCTTCCGGGGCCGCTTACATTCATTTTCCGGCTAACGCTCCCAAAAACTCTTCCAGCCTGTAGGCTGACGCTTTTTCCGCAAGATGGAGGGCTTCGACCGCTTCCGCGATTGTTTCAACGCGCTTTTGCCTGACGGCAGAGGTTTCCGTTTTTTTACCGAAAGCTTCAGGAGTTTCCAAATAAAGGAAGAATGATGCCAGAAGCAGCGCTTCTTCAAAAGCTTCCTTGTTGAACCATGTTACGTCTTCAAAGCGGTTTACCGACAGAATCTTTCTAAAGTCGCTTTCATTGTAATTTTCAAGAATTATGGAAGCGGCGATGGTGCCCGGCGTTTTTGCTGTTTTGCTTGTTTCAGACATGGGTAAACCTGTGCGGGTCAGAAGCGCCATGGCTATCTCCGCCGCCTGCCGCGCCTCAGCGGAAGGAATACCGGCGCTTTCCCAACACTCCGCAAGGAGGCGATCAAGCTGCCAGTGAAGCGCCAAAGCCGCCGCTTCCTTGCCCAAATTGTCATTCGCTGTTGATCTTAAAAGGGCCAGAGTATTGTAACCCAACGCAATAAGAAGCAAAGCCGGACGCTCAGCGATTTTCTTTTTCAAGCTGCGGGCGAATTTATGTTCCTTCCCGGTCTGGTTTTTCGCCAGGGCCAGAAGGTTTTCAAAGAATAAAGACCATTCACTAAAAGCGTCTTTGCTTGAATTGGCTTTCCGCTTTGTTTTTCCGCCGGATTTTAATCCGCCGGATTTTAATCCGCTGGATTTTAATCCGCTTTTCCCCCATGGCTTGAATTTTCCGTCCGCGCCGTCCAGATATTTTTCAGCCGCCGCCGCAAATTGATTAACCGGCTCTCTGAATGATTCAATTAATTCTTGGGGACTGAAAATTGGGGACTGGGGAGTGGAGGCAATTGCTTTTTTTGGCTTTTCGTTGAATATTGTGGCAAGTGTTTCAAAACGGTTTTTTGAAAGTATCTCCCTGACGGGGGAGTAAATCTCTTTCAGGAAAATATCCAGCAGGGTTTCGTCAAGGCTCCTGACACCCCGGCCGCCAAGTTCGTAGTTCAGCACTGCCCACCGGGTTTCCCAGCTTCCCGTTTTGGCATCAGGCGTGTCTTCCCTTTCCTGGATATCAAGGAAAACCTGGGTTTCGTAGCCGTTAAGGCCGGCAAAGAGCCCACGTTCGGCTATGTCCTTGGAGGACCGGACATACCAAAGATTGCTGCGCTGTTCCCTAAAGACCGTAAAGTAGCGGCTTTCTACGTGAAGGCCAAAAGCATCGCGAAGGGTGTCCTGCCTGAACGTTCCGTCCTTTTGGGGAATCGCCACCGCTCCCCTGTATATCCAGCCTGCCGTTTGGTAATAACTGTTGTTGTAAAAAATTAAGGCCCGCTCTTCCCCGGCGCTGTTGGAATAAGCAAAAACATTTTCATTAATATTTCCATTTGGATCATAAAAATCATAAAGGCAGAAATTCGCGCTGCCGGAAAAGACATGCCGTTTTTTCATCAGGGGGAAGATTTCCCATTCGTGGCGGTTCACAAGGTTCCAGTCCGGAGTTTCGTCCTTGTAAGAGCGGCGGTATTCCATGCCGTATTTTTCCTCAAAGCCTTCGATCTGGCCGTGGCCGAACATCGGGAGCCCGGGCATGGTTACAAGGAGGGTGCAAATTCCGAAATATTTATCGCCCTTGCCGAACTGGGCAACCGCGGTCTCTTCGTCCGGGTTGTTCATAAAGTTAACAAAGCGCTTTAAAACTTCCGGATCAAATTCCAGGGTGTTCTTAATTGTCGAGCGGTATTTTTCGTTTTCCTCGTTTTTAAGCATGTTCATAAAGGCCGAGTTGTAGACCCTGTGCATTCCGAGGGTGCGGACAAAGTAGCCTTCCATCATCCAGAAAGCTTCGGCGAGAAGAAGGGTATGCGGCGCTTCCGCGGCGCAGCGATCCACAACTTCGCGCCAGAACTCGTTGGGAATGCGGTGGTTGAATTCTTCGGTGGTGATGGCGTTTTCGGCGCGGCTTGCTATCGCGCCTCCGTGGCCCGGCGCGGGGTACCAGAGCCGCTGGATGTGCCGCTTCGCCAGCGTCATTGCCGCGTCAAAACGCACGATGGAAAACTGCTGGCACACGCCGATTATCGTGCGGATTACCGCTTCCCTCGCTTCCGGGTTGAGGAAGTCGATCTGGGCGGTGTCGTTCCATGGCATGGACGTGCCGTCGTTGCCGTGGTAGATGTAGCGGGTTTCGCCTGAATTGTTGTCTATGCGCTTAAAGACCACCGCCGCGTCGCTACGGCTGAAGTAATGATCCTCGATCTGGACTGTAATGTCGCCGCAGCCCGAAAGATTTTCGCAGGAATAATTGTAGGTCGGGAAAGGCGGGTAGGGGAGCTGTAAAAAGCGTTCGGGGTGTTCCGCGATCCAGCGGCTGTCGATGCCTGTGTGGTTTGGCACCATGTCGGAGCCAAGGCGTATTCCCCGCTGCATGCAACGGGAGCGTAAATTGGCGAGCGCGCCCCATCCGCCAAGCTCCGAGGCTATATCGTAATCGTAAAGGCTATAGGCCGAGGCCGCCGCTTCGGGGTTTCCTGTCCACTGTTTTATGGTCTTGCTTGCCTGGCTGCGTTCCCAAAGGCCGATGAGCCAAAGGCCGGTAAAACCGCGGCGGGCAAGCTCGTCCAGCTCTTCGTCGGGGATTTGGTCCAGCCGTGTAAACTCTTTTCCGTACTTTTGGGAAAGCTGGAAAAGCCAAACCAGCGTGCTTTTCGCTATAAGAACTGTCCTGGGCATCCAATCCTGATCCGGCGAAAATTTTTCGTATTCGTTTTCATAAGCGCTGAAGTCCAGCACCTGGGAAGGGCCGGGGCCAAAAAAAACGGGCTTGTCTTCTTCGTTTATTATATCCAGGCTTGTAAGAAGCCGCCCTGAGTATTTGCCCAGAAGCAGGCCCCAACGTCTGCGCATGTATTCAAGCTGCCCAAAAAGCGAATCGGGGGAAGCAAGGGCAGGCGCGCGGAGCAGATCCCAAAGGTTCATGCCGTCCGGGCCGAAGACCGGGAGTTCCGAAAGATGAGCTTTAAGTTCATCAATTGCCACCGGGTAAACCGTCTCTTTTGCCAGGGGAGTTTCGTCAAAAAGGAAAAGGAATTGTCTGAAAGCGGGGTTGAGGTTGGCAATGGCCAAAAGGAGCAGCTCCTCAAGGGAAAGGTTCTGACAGCTTTCACCGCCGTCGCTTCCCGCAAGGTACCCTGGGATATCGGTTTTACCCGCGTACACGTCTCTTGGCGGAAACTTTCCGCAGAAATTTTCCATCAGGTTATTGGTTTTCTCTGCGCCAAGTTTCCCCTCCAGCCTTGTCATGGCGGTTTCAAAAACATCAGGCTGAACCTGTTCGCGGTAAAGGGCCACCAAAAAGTGAAGAATCTCGTCAATCAGGCCCATGGCGTTGAGTTTCCCCGCCTGAATAAACTGCTCCGGGTTTTTTAGCGGATCTACCCTGGAATTTAGCTTCTGGGTTAGCGCCCTGACTTGGCGCATATCCGCAAGGATCACGTTTCCCGTAAGGGAAAAAAGGCTCCCTTCAAGGCCGTATTCTTTTCTAATCTCGTTCCGGATGTGGAATTCCATTAAGGCTTTTCTGTCCGTCGCCCTTATGGCTGTTTTTTTCGGCTTAAGATTTTCGAATTTTGAAAGACCTACACAAAGCTTTTGCATTTTTTAAGTATAGTCCAAATATCCAGGTTTGTCATGTCTTGATAGAAACGACAGTGACAGGCACTTTTTTGACCCGCCGCCAGCGCTCTATGGGCAGACAATCAATTCATTAAAAGAGCCATAGGCAAGCCATAGGCAAAGCCATTGACAAATCAAGCCTCATCTGAGTAGATTAATAAACACATTCTGGGGGTGTAGCTCAGTTGGCTAGAGCGTTTGAATGGCATTCAAGAGGTCAGGGGTTCAATTCCCCTCACCTCCAGAAATTTAAATGAAAAAAATTTGGACAAAAGCTTCATTCAGCAACGAAATTACCGAAAGGGAAATCGCTCACCGGAAGCTTTCGCGTGAAGCGGCGGCGGAAAGTATTGTATTGCTGAAAAATGACGGTACACTCCCATTACAGACAGGGCACATTGCGTTATTCGGCGCGGGGGCCGCCGCGACAATTAAGGGCGGTACAGGAAGCGGTGAGGTAAACGAACGCCATTCCGTTACAATTTGGGAGGGCTTAAAAAACGCCGGGTTTACGATTGCAACAGAAAATTGGCTCAAGGGTTATGTGGAGCTTCTTAAAAGCGAGAAAGAAAAGTTTTATAAAGCCTTTTTCAAAAAAATGCAAAAGGCCATGTTTGGCAATGACGATTTGCGAATTAACATTATGTCTGACGGATTCCATTATCCTGTTGGGCGATTGATTACCGACGGTGAAATATCCGCAACCAACACTGATGTTTGCATCTATGTAATTGCGAGGCAGGCCGGAGAGTGTTCTGATCGCAAGTTTGAAAACCACGAATACACACTTGAGCCTGACGAGATTGCGAATATCAAACTCTGCGCGGCGAAATATAACAAATTTATCCTTGCCATTAATATCGGCAGTTCCATTGATATGAGTCCGCTTGACGAAGTCAACGGCATTAATGCGATTGTTTATTTCTGCCAACAGGGTATGGAAGGCGGCAACGCTTTTGCTGATATTATTACCGGCAAGGTATCTCCGTCCGCTTGCCTGACCAACACATGGGCAAGGAAGTACGACGATCTGCCATTTGCTCAGGAATACAGCTATCTGAAAGGCGAAATCGGCAAAGAGTTCTATAAAGAAGGCATTTATGTAGGTTATCGCTATTTTGACAGCTTTAATGTTGAACCGCGTTATGAGTTTGGCTATGGTCTGACCTACTCGGATTATGCTATTGATCGCGTGGATGTAAAGGTTAATGAATCTACCGTCACGGTATCCGCAAAAGTTACAAATGCCGGAAAACAATATTCAGGGAAAAAGGTGGTTCAGCTTTATATAAGCTGTCCGAGCGGAAGACTTGTTCGTGAACGCCAGAGCCTTTCAGCATTTACAAAAACCCACACCCTTGCTCCGGGTGAATCCGAAGAAGTATCGCTTTCTTTTGATTTGACAGAACTTGCCGGATACGACGAAAGCGCCTCCGCCTACATGCTGGAAGCCGGTGATTATGTACTGCGCCTCGGTTTTTCATCACGGCAGACAGAATCCGTGGCGGTCATTTCGCTGGATCACACAGTTATTACCGAACAGTGCGCGAAAGTCTGCCCTCTTAAAGATAAACTTGAGGAATTGTCCGTAAAATTGGAATCACAACACGAAGTTAACGGTAATTTGCTTTACTTGACTGTAAATTCAAAAGATATCCGCACAGTAACTAATGATTATTCAAAAACAATCACGATTGACAATCCAAAAGTAAAATCATGGTTTAACAAGCTGACGCTTAACGATAAATTGGTTTTCCTAATGGGGTCAGGAGTTTCGCCAAACGCGGCGGGCCTGATTGTGCCTGGCGCGGCGGCTTCCACAACCACTGAATATCTTGATGAAGGTGTTTGCAATGTTTCACTGAGCGACGGTCCGGCAGGAATACGTCTTCAACGTACATCGGTTATCACGAAAAAAGGCGCGGTAAAAGCCGTAGAACCAATGATGGAAATGCTGCGCTATGCCGGCGCGCTTGTGAAAATGATGTTGTTCGCAAAGCCCAATCAGGGGAAACCGGTGTATCAATATGCCACCGCGTTTCCTGTAGGCACTGCCATGGCTCAAACATGGAATGTGCCTTTGTTGGAAAAATTTGGGGACGCCATCGGCGTGGAGATGGAAGAATTCGGCGTAACATTCTGGCTTGCGCCCGGAATAAATATTCAGCGCAACCCTTTGTGCGGACGTAACTACGAATATTACAGCGAAGACCCGGTTTTGACAGGGAAAATGGCAGCAGCGGCTATTAAAGGCGTGCAAAGCCATGATGGCTGTTATGCCACC
>Ga0268262_10007049_pt1 | contig 10598 bp, 23 predicted proteins | sample TergutNc150P3_FD_190354 | JGI IMG/M metagenome (GOLD analysis project Ga0268262, IMG submission 190354) | Nasutitermes corniger P3 segment gut microbial community from laboratory colony in Florida, USA - Nc150 P3 (SPAdes) (version 2) | ecosystem: Host-associated > Arthropoda: Insects >...
ATTGGGCGTGTATTAGGCGACCGTGCCTCTTCTGAGGATTTAGCAGATAGGGATGACGATTAAGGAGGGATTCTAATGGTCGGTCTGGCTCTCATAAAGTTCATGATGGCAGCGGCAAAGCTGTCGGTTTCGCTGTTTCATTTCCCGCAAATTGATGAAGGGGTCTTCGTGCATGTTGACCAACTCGCAACCTATATCGGGAACAATGCGGTGAATCTGGTGTATTTCCTGTTGCCTGATGGGATTATTCGTACACTGATGGTGGTAATAATCGCCGTCTATGCTGCTTACTGGTTGTATCTGTTTGTCATGTGGGTGCTCAAAAAAATACCAGTAATCAGCGTAAGCTAACCGGGGCCCCGTCACTCTTTCTAGCGCGCTTTAGCGCGCGAAAGGGGAGGGGCCCCGTTCGTGTTCGACTTCCGCCCCCTATCTAACCAGAGCGGAAGTCTGGCGAAAAACCGCCATCCCGCCAAAACGCGTTCGACAAGAGCAGAACGTCAAATAGAACAAACAGGAGAATGTGCGAATGAACTACTACGGCCATAGTAGCTATCGTGACAACTGGCAAGGAATGGAACTGGTGTACTCCTGCGATAAAATCGAAGTGACGGGGCAATTCGACTTCATGCGCTGCCAGCCTATGTTGGACTACATGAATCACTTGTACCATTACGGCGGCATGGCCCCCTCGGAGGAATTCCCCTGGAAGTACTATTTGGATGAAGTACGGTATTATGAACGGTTTGCCATGAATAGCTACCGGCACAACTTCACGTTGTGCTTCAAGGATGGGTTCAAGGGTGAGTACCGCTTCTACTTTGCGATTGCGTACAATACCCCAACTGGTTGCATAGCTGATTGGTGGAAGCTCGAGCTTAACCCAAACAAGGTGATGGCGGATGCAACCGACTGGCTGAGGGAATTCTTGTGCAAGCTTAAGGGGTATACTCGGGTCGGCGGCTTCATAAACTCGGTGGAGGTCAAGTCCGTTGACTTTGCGATAGATTTCCCGGTGGAGCGTGACTGTGTAATATATGACAGAGGGGCCCGTGGGCATAGGATGTACATGCGCTCTAATCTGGACAGAACCGACTACTACGGGGAAGCTCGCAAGAATGGTGCTGTGACGGTGTACAATAAGCAGCTGGAAAGCAAGCTAGATAAGCCGTTAACCCGCATGGAGGTTACGGTAACGGAATTTAAGTATGAAGGTGTGGCTGAGTATTTCAATGCCTTCTCGGTGCTGAAGTACGGGCAAATGGGTATGAATGATTTGCCGGAACTCTCGCAGAATGACAAGGTGCTATTAGATTTACTCAATATGCACCCTGAGTATTTTGCAAGGTTGGGCAAGGATAAGAGGAAACGGCTGAAGCCGTACTTGCAGGATTTCAAGCTGCCGTTTACACTGAGCCTGAAGGGCTTTGAGCACGTGATGAACTGGTGCGCCAGTTGGTCGAATATGGATATAGGGAGGATTTTTGGCGATGGATAAGAATAGCGGCAAAGAAGCAAGGGTTGCTGAGGGTCTTTTGTGGTTGCCTATGGTCATGCAGATACCTGCGAAGGAATTGCTGGGTCTGGAGCTTGTCGTGCGATACGGGGAAATGGTTGCGAATGATGATGAATTCATATTGCAGGTCTTTGTTCGCGTGCAGGAAAGGAATGCGGCTATGGGTGAAGATGGAGCAAGATTTGAGCTTGTTGTTCATAGGGAGGCATTGGATGACGGCTGAAGAAAAGCTCCTGGCTATCGGGAACTTCCTGTACATGGAGGGCATACGGGTTGAGGATGCCTTCCGGGTAGCCCTAAGCTACAGGACAGGGCAGTATAGGGCCGTTGACCAGCTGGACTTGCTGGACTTAATCCAGCTCATGGACAGGTGGGAGTACTTCAACGAGCTGGAAGCCACGATAGGCAACATACTGTACGACAGGCACAAGATGCGGCCTCGGCGAAAGCGGCCTTGACATGGGGGCCTCCATGGGGTACAATGGGGGTATCCTAAAGAAAGGCTGCAAGGCATGTTTTGCGCGTTGAAGCGTCGAGAAGGCCTCTAGGAGGCGATTCCGGCCCTGAACTTCGCAAAACATATCACCTTGGAAATAGAGGCTTGGCCTCCCCGTAGATACTATGCAATGCGTAGTATCTGCTTTCTTTTGCCCACGCTTCGCACGACCAGAAGAAAAGGCGGTGAGGCCGAAACCCCACCGCCTGCCGGGGTTAGTCCTCTAACAGGTCGTTCACTGACGTGATGTAACCGCCGTATGCCGCGTGGAAGATGACCCTTTCTGCGGCATTGAACCAGGGGGGCACTACGGTCATTGGGTCTTCGTTGTCGAATGCCTCCCATCCGAGCATCGCGGCTGAGATGGCAAGGTGGGTAGGTAGTCCGAGGTCTGCGAGTGTGATTTTCATGTTGGGGTGCCTCCTAGAGCGGTACTCAGCGGGTTTCTCTCTCGCTGGCATGCTCCGGGCACCTCGGGCGGCAGGTTCAGTCAAATTTCCTGAAAATAAAGGGCTAAAAGAATTTTCCCACGAATGAGCCGCAGGCGAATTTAAAATTTCGCGCCCTGGGCGCGCCCAATGAAAATTGTTTTCGCCCAACCGACAGCGCGCAAGCGTAAATTTGACGGGTTCTGACGCCAGGGGTATAATTGAGCATCCAGAGAGAGAGAAAATACCAGCTAATAGCAGACGCCCCGTAACCACTCGCCAAAGGGAGCGAAATTAGGGAAGGACAGGGGAGGGGCCAGTATTACCCCTCCCCTGAAATTGACGTTGTTCCGAACATCGAACATATGCTGCGGTTCCGGTAGAACGTTTACCCTCGCCTTCGCAATATTCTCATTACCGTGTTAATCAAACCTGCGGCAAGCGGGATAATGAAGGCCCATCGCAGGTAAGGCGTGGTGAACATGAATATTGCGGCAGACTTGAGCATCTCGAATATTGCGTTAACCGCTTCGAGTATGGGGGCAAGGTCTTCCATTTTGGTACGTCCTTCCTTTTTTGTTTAGCTGGCTCTTGGGCGTGTGCGTGGTGGTGGTGGCGTTGGCGGCAGTGTGTTTCCCTTGGTTCCTAGTAGCCAATCTACAGACACGCCGTAGAAGTCCGCTAGTATACCAAGCGTTTCAAGGTCTGGTTGATTTCTGCCTGTTTCGTAGCAGGCGAGTGTGGATTGCCTGATTTTAAGCTCCGCCTCGATTTCTCGCTGGGTGAATCCGCTGTTTTTCCTTGCTCTGGCTAGCTTTGATGGGAATCCTTCTGCGTACACCTTTATCACCTCCTTGATTGTATTATATCATATTGCACAAGTCTGTTGAGCGTAAATCGCAATATTTTGGCGATTTTCCGATATTGCAAAATGCACTCAATTATTGTATAATATCATCAACGGTTAAGGCAGTCGCTCACCAACACAATTGTCCTCCGACCCCGGCTGCCGTAGAGATTAGAGGAGGATATGGCAATGGACTACGGTTATCGCGTACAGTTCGACCAGCTCGGGTCGCCATGGATGGGAGGCAATCTCTTCTACTTAGATGCGCACGAGGCGCGCGTGGCCGCAATGGTTATGGATAGTCTGCTACGTGAGCATTGGGCCATAACTGTGTGGGAGGCCTACCAAGTACCGGGTGATGAGTTTGTTTACTGGCGAATGGTTCCTTACCTCAAATGGAAGGGGGTGAACCGGTGAAAAAGAAGCATCTGTACTCCCTTCAGCGTCCTAATGGCAGCGCGGTCAAATTCGAGTGCGACTCCAAGTGCCTCGATAAGGCCATGGAACAGGCCATGAGCACTAACATGATACGTGGCACCTACCGGCTGGCAAATGACGCGCTAGGGTATATCTTCGATGTGAACGGGAACGGAGATGAAGCGGCTTACTGTGATTGGGTGGTGACGCGCCTTTGAAGGGCTATCAACTCACCTTCAACAATGGTGAAGTGTTTGGCTACGATTTCGAGGCGTTGCACGATTGTGATACATGCCCAACGCCGCATTTAGAGGGTATTCTTTCTTATGTGTATAACCGCATGGAAAAATACGCCGTCAACTTCGTAGCCCTAAGCATGGAGAAAGGCTCACACGCTCATATTCACGCCTATGTCCAACTTGTCTACAAGCCCGGTACTATGGCCGCATGGCAAAAGATGTTCCCCGGTGTCCACGTGGAAGACTGCCGAGGCACCCCGCAACAAAACATGGATTATCTTGCCAAGGCCGGCAAATGGGAAAACGATGTCAAGCACGGTACCTTGAAATGGGGGCCATTCACCTACGGAGAAATGCTAGGCAGTGAACAGGGGTGTCCCGCTGATTACGTAAAACTAGCAATGACCGCAAACTCGTTCGCGCAAGTATTCCGAGGATATCCGGACGCAATCCGGTACTCATATGCCATCAAACTAATAATGGATGAAAGACGAGGTACTAACAATGGCGGAAAACAAACCGAACCCGGAGACGACCCCGCAGACCTATGCGGCCCTGCTTGAGCAGCTGCCGCCCCAAATGGTGATGGGCTATTTCAGCGGCAAGGCCAAGAAGACTGACAAGCCCTTCACCGCAATCCGTGTTCTGACACCCTGCCGCTCCACTAGCAACGGCGAAGGCTATGACATAAAGCTGTTGTTCCTGCCGGAGGGCGAAAGGCACAAGGCGCAGCCTGGCATCATCGGCAAAGTGGTGCGCTGCGTGACCGACATCTTCGGCTTTCAGTCCGATTTCGAGTTCTGCGATGCGTAGGCGCGATTTTGCCTCCCGCGCTGCAGTGTCACTCCTTTGATTGGTGGGGCGTGGTTATTGGGGGCCACGCCCCGCCGCGACTTTAGAAAGGATGGTTTGCAATGGTGCTTGTAAACGAGCAGCTGAACGAGCTTGGAAATGTAGCTCAATCCGTGCTGGTTATCGTATTCTCTTTGGGTGCTCTCTCTGGTGTGATTGTGTCCTCTTGCCTGGAATTGGGTACGGGCCTTCTGTCTGTGGTTATTGACCGCCTGCGCGCCAAGTACAACCTGCCCATCAAGGAGAAGTAGCCGTGAACCGCTTCAACCTAAACCGTACGGGCAAGCGTTTCCTGCGCAGCTGGGCCACCTACCCGTTGCGCAGGATGAAGTACAAATACATGAACAAGATTTTGTGGGCTTTAATTTTCGTGATTATAGCTCTCCTTGTTGTCCTCGGCAATGTCTTGAAGCCGGAAGCCGCTGAGGTCACGACAACGGCGGTTTTCGAGGCCGACACCTCGGGCTTGAACGCCATTGCCGCCGCCATCAGTGAGCAAGCCGCAAGGATAGATGAATACGTGGATACTATCAACGTGTCTGATGTAAATGACACAATGGGCCGAATGTCGGCAATGATGAACGCCCCATTTGACGGTGCGCCCGTGATTATCTTTATTGCCCTGGGCTTCGTGCTGGTGGTGATTGTGGGAAAGAAGGTACTTGCGAGGTGAAAAAATGCTTGTGGCGGCTGGCGGCTTCTGTCTTGGTCGCTTTGTGCTTGGCCCCTGTGTTGACTGGATTATCAGCGAATGCGATTGAATTGACTTTAAGCGCGGATTCTTTCCCGCCGCTGGTGACACCAACGGACAATACGCCTTATAGCTCGATTTACAGTTATGCAACGTGGCCTTATACGTACGAAATGCAAATAAGGAATATATCAACCCTTGTATACGAAGATGTAAGCGAATCGTATTTGTGGGCAGATACTGGCTGGTTTACCGCGAATGTGTTGAAGCCTCGATATCAGCCGTACGTATATAATGGCGTGAGTGTGTATCCAATGGCGCTTAGTTCGGCACCATCGGCCAATAACGCGATTAAGAGGATATTAAACAATCCTTATCGTGCATATATGCGAATGCAGCCAATAGCTGTAGCTAAAGGGTATAAGTATACAGTAAACATTACGGGATATTCGCCTGTAATAGGGTGTTTCCCGCCTGGTAATGTCACAAGGTTTGTAATGTATGGCATGAATAGTGACGTTGGGACAATGGAAGATGTTTTCAGGGTAAATAATGATGATTTGTTTGGCAACACAAATTATCCAGCTCCTGGGCCTGCTAGGCGAATAGAATTGGAATTTGAGATAGTGCCGGAAGAAAACGGGCTTTTGTATGTTGTGCAAGGCGTGGAGGCGTTCGTTCACCCTGTGGGTTCGCAATCGGTTTCAAACAATATGTTTGCGCTTTATCCGTTTGAAACTGTCACGGTAGAGGCTGAACGGGATGAAGGGGCATGGCAGGATGAACAGCGCAGTTTTTGGGACAAGGTTCTTGCGTTCCTGCAAGGTATTTGGGATGCTATCATGGCTATCCCTCATGCTATAGCGAATTTCTTCCGGCAAGTGTGGGACGTCCTGCGCATGATTGTGAACTGGATACTTACGGTGTTGCGGCTGATTGGCCGTTACGTGCAGGTGCTGACTGCCGTTATTACGGGCTTGCCTGTTTGGATATCAATAGGGGCTTTGGCCTTGATAGCTGTGTGCGTGATATACGTCATTTTAAATAGAGGGAGCGGAACATAGTGGAAGTGGTTACGGCGGGATTTCAGGGTATGTGGCAATTCTTGAACGCTTTTGAAGTGTTCGGAATTCCTTTCGTCTACATCATCGCTGGCGGCATTATTCTGTCTTCAATAATTTACTTCATTAAAGGCGGCGGGGGAGAGAAATGAACAAACTTTCTTCCGTGCTGGTTGCTGTCGTGTTTGCACTGTTGCTTAGTGTGCCAGCTGGGGCGTATACTGTGGCGCAGTCTCCGCCGTCTGGTATGGCTGCTGGCGGGCCGTATATCCTCTTGAATGTCAACGGAACCATAGGCTATGTCTATCCCACTGAAGCCCAGATTAGCATGATGGGAATAGGCCCTGGGGATACTCTGGCGGTGAACCTCTCGACCGCTGGCGTTCCATCCTATCCTGGCACAGGCTTCCGAGGCACCCGCTTGTATACCATGGTCTTCTATGCTGCTCCTACCGGCGATAGCTCTATGCAGGTGCTCTCGGCGTACTTGGTCTATAGTACGGCCTCCACCATCGGCATAACCTTCCCGGTTACGGTGCGATGGGCCTGGCTACAGGGCGACACAAACTACTTCAACAATAACCAGCCCGTGCTAATTGGCGGTTCGCCCGTGGTGCTGGATACCAATATTCCTATGTTCAGCCCTAAAAACTCCAACTTGGATATGCAGTCCCCGCAAGGCGTTTTGCTGCTGGTCTTGGGCTGTGTGTATGTTGCTCACTTCATCCTCGAAATTGCTTTCATGATTGGGAGGTATAGGAAAGGTGCAAGCTCTTATTGACACCATCAAGGCCCTTGTTGGTGACTTGGGCGATTCGTACAACATGGTATATGCCGCCCTGGCGTTCGTGGCATTTCTGCTCGTTCTGGTGCTTGTCCTGTCGGCGATCATTCGCGTAGTCGATAGGCGGTAATAAATTAAGGAGGTGTTCTCATGACCTTGGCAAGTATTGCGGATGCTGTTGCGCAGGTGTTCGCTATGATGTCTTCCGCCCTCACTTTTTTCGCGTCGCCGATAGGCTTGGTTATTGTCGGCTTGCCCGTGGCTGGCGTTATTGCTGCCATTATTGCGAAGCTGATACCTAGGAGGTAGGCGATGGCTGACGTTATCGCGATTGTGGCAATGATATGGGAAAGCCTGCAACATATCATGTCCACATCGGCCCCGGTGATTAACTGGCTTGGCCTCGTTACCTTCTTTGGCTGGGGCTTCGTGTACCCGTTTATGGGCATTGTTCGCAGGGTGTTCCTGTACAAAATACTGGAGGCTAAGCCGGATGCTGTTGAGAGGTATTATTAGCTTGTGGTCGCCGATAGGCGATATGGCGGCGGTTCTCTCCTTTGTCGAGAGTGCTATAGCCAAGTTTTCAACGGTAGTTAACGGCTCGGACCTGTTGGGCTTCGTGTTAAATGTCGTGCTCTTCATGGAGACCATCTCGCTATTGATAGCCATCGTCTGGCCTTGGTTTCAAGAATACTTCGGGTATCTTATGGAGCATCCGGTCAAGGTCAATGTGCATTTCGGCGCTAAAGATTTAAAGCCCGAAGGTGCATCACCTGTTACCTATGATACCCCGGTTACTGTGGACGCTTCCGAGAATGCCCCAGCCAGTTCCCCCGGTGGCGAACTAGTCCCGGTTGCAGGAGGTCAAACCGATATGATACCATCTTCAAACCCGCCCTACATAACCTACAAGGGCAAACGGTATGCCCAGGTGTCCGGCAACGTGTACCAGGATGACGAAGCTGTGACGCCCCAGGCTCCAGCAGATGACAGGCCGCAGATTATTGACACTGAGGGCCATACAGTATCGGAATAGCCCTATACTACGGTTTAGCCCCTTAACGGGTTAAATAAGCGCGCTTACCTTATGGAAAGGAGGTATTCGCATGGCTTCCATTGCTGACGTGCTGACTGGCCTTGGTCAGGTTGGCCCCTGGTTCTGGGGTAGGTTCACCGACCTTATCGACCTTATCGCCAACAACAGCATCCTGCTTGTGGCCGTCATTTTCGCTATCGTGGCGGGGGTGATCGGCGTCATCCTGAAGGTCGTCAGGAAATTCGGTATCAAGGGCCGCCGCTGACGCGCGGCCCGGCGCGCGTCGCGGCGCGCGTATGCTCCCATGTCCGGCGAATTAATTGAAAGGAGGTGTTTTAATGTCTGCTTTGCTTGCTAATATGACGCTGTTCTATAACTTCGTTATCGGGCAGCTTACGGACATCATCGACATGATTCTGGCCAACCCCCTCGTGTTCGCCCCTGTCTTGTTCGCCATCCTGGCGGGCATTGTGATGTTCGTCATTGGCGTTGTGAAGAAGCTCGGAATTCGCGGCGTCAGTTCGAGCGGAAAAAAGAAGGGTCGCGGGCGGCGGTAGTATTTTAACGGTTGAAGGGTTTGAAGGTAGGCATTAGAGGTCTTGGCTTCTAATGCTTACCGCTGCCGAGAGGTATATACATGGAAATAATGTCCTTTTTCTTCCAGCTTGTAAAGGCTTTTGTTACTTTTGTCCGGCCTGATTCTGGCACGGTCTTTTCTTCCTCTGTCCTGGCTGTCCTGGGTATTTCCCTCTTCGGGGTTATGCTTGGTGTCCTCATGCGTCTAATTAGGAGGTAGTAAATGAAACAGAGTAAACCAAAAAAGCATCGTATGCGCAAATTTTTGGATAAGCTCTTTAATAAAAGGATTAAGCGCTTGATTGCTGATGCTCAATGTGTTATCGTGGCTGGTGATAGGGGTACTGGCAAATCGGCTTTCTTCTGCCTTGCGGAGGAACTATTTGACAGCGTGGTATCTAATTACCCAATGACCTTTGCACACGCTCTTAGCCCCCGTATAACCCCTACAGGCTCCGTATACTTTGACAAGGCCCAATTATACAGCCTCGACCTGAAAGGAACTTGCTGCCTAATAGATGAAGCCCGTACCGTCTATCCGGCCCGTGGCTATGCTAAATGGACACAGGACGATGAAGAGTTTTTTAACTTCCTTCGCAAACGCAAAGCCTCCGTATGGCTCGCTACACAAGCCTATGACTGCCTCGACCTTAATGTAAGACGCGGTGCTGACTACTGTATATACTTAACCCCAACTATGTTCCGTGGTCTTTCCCGCTGCGAAATTACTAAAACCACCTTGGCAAAAGTAGCCGACCGAAACACCGAAATAGTAGGCCGTGGCTTGAAAAGAGGTTTACGAAAAGTCAATTGGGAAGTTTGTGAATGCTTGGTAACAGACAAAATTTTCTTCTACCATAAATTCTACTGGGGCAAATACGAAACCCTGTATACCCACGTAACCCCGCCAAACGCCGTTTCTACTTTGCCCATGTGGGCAGACCTGGCTAGAAAGGAAGATGTAGCATGACAGAGGCTGAAATTAAACACCTAGTGTATACTCATTGCGATAACCTTCTCATGGGCTACCGTAATGAGTGCGAGCACGTATTGACGCGGGCCTATTACCATGATTCTCTTTGTGCGATGTCTGATTTAATTAGCTTTTTGGGCTGGGAGCCTTGTAGCTGGAGGCCTTGGGATGACTGACGCTGAAAAGCTCCTTGCAATCGGGAACTTCCTGTACATGGAGGGCATACGGGTAGAGGATGCATTCCGGGTAGCCCTGAGCTACAGGACAGGGCAGTATAGAGCCGTTGACCAGCTGGACTTGCTGGACTTAATCCAGCTCATGGATAGGTGGGAGTACTTCAACGAGCTGGAAGCTACGATTGGCAACATACTGTACGACCGGCACAAGATGCGGCCTCGGCGAAAGCGGCCTTGACGTGAAGGGGGAAGTGGTGTGCTATTCTGGATATTGCTATGCGCTATTCTTGCTTTTGTATTGCGCATGGGTTTCTATTTCGCTTGACAGGAAAGGACGCATGGGGTACAATGGGGGTATCCTAAAGAAAGGCAAAAAGGGATGTTTTGCGCGTTGAAGCGTCGAGAAGGCCTCTAGGAGGCGATTCCGGCCCTGAACTTCGCAAAACATATCACCTTGGAAATAGAGGCTTGGCCTCCCCGTAGATACTATGCAATGCGTAGTATCT
>Ga0268262_10007050_pt1 | contig 10597 bp, 14 predicted proteins | sample TergutNc150P3_FD_190354 | JGI IMG/M metagenome (GOLD analysis project Ga0268262, IMG submission 190354) | Nasutitermes corniger P3 segment gut microbial community from laboratory colony in Florida, USA - Nc150 P3 (SPAdes) (version 2) | ecosystem: Host-associated > Arthropoda: Insects >...
GGTGTTGTTCGTATGGTTTATATGTGATCTTGTCACTTTTTCCTTTGCTCATGTGGGAATTTTATCATTCTTTTTTCTCTTTGGGAATTTATTTTGAGGCTGTCCTTTTTACTTATTGGACAGCCCCAGACGCAAGACCTTCGAGAATTACGAGGGGTTATGTTTTTTGAGAGCGAATGGGGAGTGAGGGACGTTGTTCATTGCTCCCTGTTTATGAGGGAATAATAGTTTTAGAAAAACAAGGAGATGTTATTATGAATAATGAAGAAAAAAAATCCAATGAAAAAGGCAAATCATTATTAATGAGATTAATAGAAATAGTAAAAAAATTATTAAAAATAATTAAATTATTAAACTGTAAAAAATTATTAAAAAATAATAGAGTTAATATATCAAAATATATAAAAATGTTGGAAATTAATTTAGAAAACATTGATAATGAGTCAGATTTAAAAAATAAAATTAATGATATTGAAATTAATATCAATAAGTTAGAATTATATATTCTAAAACTTAAGAATGACCTGTGTATTTTAGATAAAAATGAAAGTAAAAAAAAAGAAGTACCCAAAAAAGGAGTTAAAAAAGGTAAAGAGAGAAGTAAATAATTTTTTTATAAGAAATGCAAAAGGTGCCTGACACTAAGATTCGGTAGTGTACTTACTTGAAGTGAGTACGCTACCTATAGCGTAAGTGAGACAAGATACGGTTAGTAAGATAATGCTGTTCGTGTGCGTACCGAAGGTACGAGTTCGTGTGGTTCGTGGTAAAAATTCTTAATTATTAAACCGCAGCGGCTACTACTTTACCAACAAACTCATCAATGATCCGGGCGGGGCTTTTATTATCGGTTCTTGCTTTTGTTAAAAGGTAAAAATATTTCTCTATGCAACCGATTTCTCAAAATTTAATACTGATACTTCAGTTCCTGCAGATGACGAAAACCGGTCAATCATTTTCTCAAGCTGAGAGGTTACTGTCCCGCTGTACCATGTGTTGTCGCATTCTGTACAAACATGAGCCGGAACATGGCGGATAACAATAACTCCCTGATCAATATCTTCGGTATAGGTGACATGTGTTTCTTCCATTTCCGCTTTGCAAATTCCGCATTTCATGGCTTGATCTCCTTTCTTCCCTTTGTGTTCTTCTCTTCCTTAGTGTTCTTTGTGTGAAATAAATAAATCTTTATTTGTTACAAAGCAGCTTTTTTCATTACCATGTGGGAACAATCTTTTTGTGTCACAACTGGGCAATAATTTCCGGGGAGAGGCCGGTTACAGCTTGTATCTGTTCTGTCAGAAAACCCAATGATTTCATCTTTCGGGCATTTTCGAGTTTTTCTTCATTGCGTCCTTTGTTTTCAGCTTCAAATAATCCGGTTCGCCAGTCAAGTTCGCTCTTTATCAGAGTAGTCATTCGCGCGTATTCTACTTCATCTTGTGTGATATTTGATAAAGTTTCTACCGCCATCGCGATGCCCTCCTCACGGTTGATTATCTTAATAATTTTATCCCTTTTCTCCTGGTCTGTCAAATACTGAAAAAATACCGCCCATAATTCTGAGTTTGTCATCTCTTCAACAGGCTTTTCAACCACGGGTTCTGTCTTTACCAGTTCTACAGTAATTATTCTGGTCTTTCCGCCAAGCGAAACATGTGTTTTTGGATCATAGTATATAAAGTCGTGTATAAGTTCTTCGTCCGGGAAAAATTGATACTTTGCCAAAATAGCGATTTGATATGTCTCTTTCATATCATAATAGGATTTTCCTTCCCCGTGGATACTCTGTCCGACAAATAACCTTGCTACATAGTACTCAAGCCTAACCTGTTCGCTTGCATTAGGATTAAACGACATTTCAACGTTAACAAGTTCGCCTTTCTCTGTTTTACAGGCCACGTCAAAGCGAACATACCGCTGCCTTGTATCGTCAATAGGCGGTTCGTTGGCAATAATGGTTTCCACCTCGACAATATGCCCGATAAGCGCTGAAATCAATCTTGACAGAGCGCCTCTTGACGATGAAGTGTCTTTGGTAAATACGGCTTTGAACACCTGGTCGTAACGGATGTCCATGACACTCTCCCCTTCCCTGAGAGGGAAAGGCCCCCACTCGTACCGAATGGGCTTTTGATTGTTGTTTTTCATGATTATCTCCATATAGTTTTATCCCGAACCTTAAAAAAAGGTTCAAACTATATATATGATCGCAGATGTAGAAAGCATTACTTTCGCGGGAAGAATTTTAAAAATTTTCTAACAAAGGCATTTTTCGAGAAGAATTTCTCACAAAGAAATATTCCGCGAACAAATCTCACAAAGATTACTAATAGGAAATGCAAAAAGGGCCTGTCACCCAAATTCCTTCAATAAATATATTATGAAAGCCGCTTGATTATTTTCTTTGCTAAAAGCTCTTTGATTTCTCTGTGACGGGGAACGGATTCAGCGATACCGGTTTTTGGGTTTTTATACCAATCATGGTCGCTGCCATGTCTGATAAAAACCGCGCCGTTTTGTTCAATGATCTTGATTAAATCAAGACGCTTCATGCCGGAACAGCAACTAAACCTGTGCGTTCAGGCACAGCGGAATGAATGTCATCGAACTGCATAATATCACTAAAAAGTGACACAAGCATTTTTTCCAATTCTTCTATACTATCACCTTGTGTCCAATAATCAGGATATTGGTTAAGAAAGCCTATATATCCGCCTTCCTTTGCTTCCCAACAGGTATATGACAACTGCATTTGTTACCTCTTTTTAATTATATCACATTTTTGATTTTCTTGTAAACATACAGTGGACAGACGATTTTCGTACCAAAACTCCGTGTAACTCCGTGACCTCCGTGGTTTTATTCTTCTAAAGTATAAATAATAAACTTAGATTACGAACAACGACACTATCCACTAAATAATATCTCTTGACAATACTATCGCAACGCGATAATATCATTAGGAGAAAGTTATGAAAAAGAAACTTGAATTAATTCCTCCGGGAACAATCTTACGCGAAGAGTTTATGGAACCTCTGGGAATTACATCATACAAATTAAGCAAGGAAATAAAAGTACAGCAAACCGCCGTCAGTCAGATAATCAACGGTAAACGAAGGATAACGGTTGATATGGCTTTGCGGCTTTCAATATATTTCGGAAATTCCGCGCAATTCTGGCTTAATCTTCAAAATTATTTTGATATTGAATCAGAAATGGAAAAAAAGGAATATCTCATTAACGAAATAGTTCCTTATAACATGAACGTTGCGGAAAAAAAGGCTGTTTACGCATAGCTTCCGGACAACAACCTCTGATTCTTCTTTGTGTTCTTCTCTTCCTTAGTGTTCTTTGTGTGAAATAAATAAATCTTTATTTGTTACAAGGCATCAGAAAAAATTCTTCCCTCATAAATCCATAATATAAGTCTTAATCGGCGGAAACCCGTTAAAACAAACAGAAGCGTAACTTGCCGTATACGCCCCCGCGGAAAGGAAATAGAGTTTGTCGCCGATTTTTAAATCTACGGGAAGCTGATATTTGTGGTCTTCGTAAAGAATATCCTGGCTGTCGCAGGTTGGACCGGCGATGATTACTTCTTCTTCTTCCGCGTCTTTATCCTCATTGGCGGTAACAATGGGGTATTTTATTGATTCATTTAATGTTTCTATAAGCCCGTTAAATTTGCCTGTGTCAAGATATACCCAGCGGTTAAGCGCGGTATGGGTTTTTCTGGAAATTAAAATAACTTCGGTTATTAATACGCCGCTGTTGCCTACAAGAGAACGTCCTGGCTCAAGAACAATTATTGGAATATTCGAGCCAAAATCGTCGGTTAGGTATTTATGTATTTCCGAAGAATAATCTGTTAAATCATTGGACGGCTGAATATAGGACGCGGGAAAGCCGCCGCCCATATTGATCATTTTCAGTTGTATGTTTTGCTCTTTATCCAGAGAAGAAAAAAGATACTTGGTTTTGGCGATTGCTTCGTCCCATTGGCCTATGTCGCGCTGCTGGCTTCCCACATGAAAAGATATGCCGTATGGGGTTAGGCCGAGATTGCGCGCCATGATCAAAAGGCCGTACGCCATGTCGGGATGACAGCCGAATTTGCGCGAAAGCGGCCAGTCGGCGGTGCTGGAATCGCCCATGACAATACGCACATAGACCTTGGAACCGGGAGCTTGCGAGGCTATGTTTTTAAGATCGCTTTCACTGTCGGTAGCGAACATGCGCACGCCCTTTTCATAAAAGTACGCCACGTCTTTCGCCTTTTTAATGGTATTTCCAAAAGACATACGGTCGGGTGAAATTCCCATAGCCAATACAAGATCAAGCTCATAGCGCGAAGCAAGGTCGAATTTTGAGCCTAATTCGTCAAGCAGGGAAATTATTTTCTTGTCCGGATTAGCTTTAACCGCGTAATAAATTTGCGCGAAAGGAAAAGAATCGCGCATTTTAAGATAATTATTCTTTATCCCCTGAAGGTTGACAACTATGCACGGCGTCTCAAGTTTCTCGGAAAACTCCAAAAACTTTTGCCATTCGGCATCTGATATATATTCGCTTCTATGAATCATACAAATTCTCCCTTACGTTTTATTGTAAATAAAGTTTATCGTAAATTGAATTGATATACAACCACTTTACTTATTTTTCGTGTTCGTACCGAAGGTACGAGTTCGTTGTGTTTAGTGGTAAAATTCTTCTTCTTAATTTTCCAAAAAAAATGTTTCGTCCGTAATCCTTAAATTTACTCCCGGCGTTACGCGCACACTGTTGTCTTCAAACACAAATACCGCGTTTGTTCCCGGAAATGAATCAAGTAATTTTATTCCCTCTTCAAACCCCAGCGCAAAGAGCGATGTGGAAAGGGCGTCCGCGTCCGTAGAGTCACAGCCGATAATCGTAACAGATAAAAGGCCGTTTTTTACGGGATAACCGCTTACTGTCGAAAGAATGTGGTGATAATGTTCGCCGTCTTTTTCATAAAAACGCTCATACACGCCGGATGTTACCAATGTCTGCTTTTCGGCTGTTTTTAAATTTATAATTCCAAAGATAAGACCGCGTCTTTTGTTGGGATTTTGAATCGCTATTTTCCAGGGGGTCCCTTTTCTTTTTTCACCTAAGGTGACAATGTTTCCGCTAAAGTCGATAATCGCGCGCTTAATTCCCGCCTCTTTGATTATTGCCGCCGCTTCTTCCGCCGCGTAACCTTTGGCGATAGCGCCCAAGTCAAGCGCCATGCCTTTACGCTTCAAAAAAACGCCGCGTGTTTCTTCGTCCAATTCAATATCGCGCCAGTTTATCAGGGGCAGGGTGTTGTCAATTTCTTCCCGTGAGGGAACTCTTGCGTCATCGCCGCCTATTCCCCACAGGGACACAAGCGGCCCTACAGACGGGTCAAAAGCGCCGCCTGAAATTTCCGCAAAATATACGGCGCGTTTAATTACCTTAAACGTATCCTTGTTAACAATTACAGGCTCAATTCCGGCGGCGGCGTTAACGCGGCTGATGTCGGAAGAGGGGATGTTTACGCTCATAAGATTGTCTATTTCGCGGGCTCTTGCGAAAATATCATTGTAGACGCTGTCTTTGGATTGATCAAAAAGTTTAACGGAGCAGAAAGCGCCGAGTACGTATTTGGTGCGTGATGACGAGGGCGTGCATGAGACAAAAATTAAAAGCAGCGCCGGCAGGCAGTTCTTATAAACCAAAGCGTTCAGAAAGTTCCTTTAGATGGCTTCCGATAAAAAGCGCGCCGTAGGTGGTAATTACAATGCCTATGGTAATTCCCATAGGCAGAATAAAGGACATTCCCGATTCATCGGTAAGATGTTTGAAGTCAAAGCCGAAGAAAGCGGACGCAAGCGAAATAAAAATAATAAGCCCGGCTATTACCCAGCCGCGCGTTGAAAGACCGCCGGGGACTGCGTCTTTTATATCCCGCTGTTCGTCAAGAGTGTCTATTTTAGCCATTATGGATTCTTCAAGGTCCGGCGGGATAGGGAAGAATTCGTTTTGAAGAATAGATCTGCTAACATGGTAGCGTTCTATTTCCTGGGCGCAATTTGGGCAGAAAATGGTGTGCAGCCATACGCGAATCTGGTTGAAAAGAGGCATGGAATCCGATTCTTCGTATACCATGCTTAGAATTTCAGAACATTTCATTGTTCCCCCTTTAAATGCTCCAGCTTTTCCCTGAGCATTTTCTTCGCCCTGTGCACATGGGATTTTATCGTGTTTACCGGATAACCGGTAATCGCCTCAATCTCCTGATGCGAACGATCATAATGAAAGTACAAATCTACGCAGATCCTGAAACGTTCGGGCAGATCCTTTACCGCCGCTTTGACAGCCTCCCTTGCCGCTTCTTTTAACGCGATCCTTTCCGGCGTATCGCCCGGATTGGAAAGCGCGTCAATTTTTCCGTCGGCAAGGCTGTGGTATTCCTTCCTTCTGTTTACCTCGTTTATAGCGGTGTTATACGCTATTTTATAAAGCCATGTGGAAAACCGGCTTCTTCCCTCAAAACCTGAAAGGCTCCGGTAGGCTTTAAGGAAAACTTCCTGGGTAAAATCGGAAGCGTCCTCTTTATTGCGGAAAAAGCTTATGCCCATTCCGAAAACCGCTCTTTCATACTGCCGCACCAAAAGACGGAACAGGTCCTTCTGCCCCGATACAATCTGACTTACGACTAACCTGTCGTTAATGTCAGTTTCATCTGTCATTATGTCTTTCGATTCGCTTTATCACATAATAAGCCAAAAGACCGACGCCCATAGACAGGGGGATTATTCCTCCCAAAAGGCCGTAAGAAGCCCCTTCGGTTATTGATAAAAGTACGGTTAATGATACGCCCACAGTGGTTAAAAGCAAACCGGACAAAAGGCTGAATGAAAAAAGATCGAAACTAGGCTTGTTGTACTGGCCGCTTTTTATCAATAATGTTTTTTGCCTGTGCTGCCAAAGAAGATAAAAGAAAATAACCACCGACCCCATAACAATACCCACAATGGGGATAACGGCTATAATTACCTGCGCGGCCGACGTTCGTATTTGCTCCATACTTGCTCCTGATTTTGTAGTTTGGAAACTCAGTTTCTGAACAAGCCTATTATATTATCATTTTTGCCTTTCGTCCATATTTTGACATTTTTAACCGGAAAAAGTTGCGGGTTTTCGCCGGATTATCAGTCAATCACATTCATGCCGCTGAAGTAAATTGTACGGATTTGCCCAAGGCGCAGAATGGCGTTGTAGCGCGCGAGGATTTCCTTTTTTGCGGCATCTTCGTCCAGATTGGCAATTTTATCGGCGGGAAGGGCGGAAAAATAATCGGCCGCCAAACTTCTGAACTCGACGGTTTTAGCCGCCAATTCTTCCGTAAACGCCGTGTCATGCGCGGGGTAGGGGAATGTTATTAACAAAACCAGGGTTGATGAGTTTGAAAGGGGAATCCTGAGCCGCCCCAACCCCGAAAATTCGCGTATATCATCGTCAGGAGAGGCTGTTTCCGCCGGCGTTCCTGCCGGTTTTCCAAGCCTGAAAAGCGGTTTTGAGCCGGAAGAGCGGACAACGCCTATAATAGTGCCTATTATCAGCAATAAAAACAGTACGCCCGCAATTGACAGCAGCCCTATATACAGAATCCTTGACAATTTTGATTTGGGCATAAAATCCATTTTCACTGAAAACAGGATAGAACAAATTAAGGGAAATGTACAGATTTATTTCTTTACTTATTTGAAATATCCGGTGTATAATGATTACAGGGATTATTCCCAATGGGGGGGATATGAATGTAATCCATGTTGATAACAGCGGCTTTTTTCGAAAGGTAATGAAAGCCTTTTTAAAAGAACTGGGCGTGGATTCCGAAGATTTCAGCTGCGGCGAGGACGTACTGGACGCTGTCGGAAACCATAAGGTATCCTGCGTTATCACCGGATTGGAACTTCCCGACATGAGAGGCGAAGAATTAATAAGGCAGCTTTTATTTTCCGGCCACTCAATGACCATTATCGCGGTGACATCAAGCACTAATGACGAACGTGCGCAAATTCTCGCCGACCTTGGAGTGAAAGCCACTATACAAAAAGGCGGCGACTGGAAAGAAAAACTAAGAGAATATTTTTAGAGCTTTGTAATAATTAATAATTTTCAAAGAAATTTACCACGAACCACACGAAAATAAAAAAAATTACTTCTTACGCGACGTATTCTTCTCCTCAAGCGCAAGTTTCGCCACGGCGCGGACCGCTCTGGCGGCGTCTTCGCTTATCTTACAGCGTTCAGACATTTCCGTCAAAGACGCCGCGGCTATGTTTTCCAGCGTTTCGTAAGAACGCATAATTGCCGCCGCGCGCTTGGGACCTATTCCTTCAACGGATTCCAGTACAGGAAAAAATAAATCCTTTGAACGAAGTTTTTTGTTAAGCCCCGTCGCAAAGCGGTGGCACTCATCGCGGACAAATTGTAACACTTTCAGCGCTTCCGACCGCTTGGAAAGCACGACAGGCTCTTTTGCGCCCGGCAGCCACAGTTCCTCTTCACGCTTGGCAAGTCCCGCAATATCACAGTTAATTCCCAGATCGTCTAACACGGCTTTTGCCGCGTTCACCTGCCCTATGCCGCCGTCCACAAGTATTAAATTAGGCAGTTCTTTTTCTTCTCGCAAAAGTCGGGAATAACGCCGCTGTACCGCTTCCCGCATGGCGGCAAAGTCGTCTACTTTCCCAACTACAGTGCGTAATTTAAAGTAACGGTAATTCTTACGATCCGGAACCCCATTCTTAAAAGAGATAAGCGAAGCCACAGGATGTTTCCCGTCAAGATGAGAAATATCAAACCCCTCAATCCTCTCCGGCTTAGTCTGCAAATTCAACACCCTCAACAATTCATCCAAGGCAGGCCCCGCGCCTCTTTCCTTCAATCGCTTACGCAAATCCTCCGCCGCATTCTGGTGTGCCATAGCCAAAATCGCCCCATGATGCTTTTCTTCGCCCATCAACAATTCAGGCACATAACCAAACTTTTCCCTAAACCAGTTTTTAATTAGTTCTCCCTTCTCAATATTGTTTTCAACTTTCTCCCTTTTTTCGTTTTCCTCTTCCTTTGCGCCCTTTGCGCCTTCGCGCCTTTGCGTGATAAAATTCCGATCGTTTCCCTCTTCCTCAAATTCTTCTTTGTGATCTTTGTGTCCTTCGTGTCTTTGTGTGAAATTATTCTGTATATAAATTTTAACCGGCGGAGGCCGCGTACTATCATAATAAGTAGTAATAAAAATTTCCAAAGACTCCCACTCATCCGCCGCGGAGCGGGCGCGGAAAAGATCCCTGCCCGTCATCTTCCCCCCGCGCATGGAAAAAACCGTAAACGTGGCAAGCACCCCCTCGCTCGCCCAAGCGATATAATCCCTGTCCTCCGGATTTAAATCCTCTACCGCGCTGTCCTCTCCGGTGATGTTTTCGATTGTTCTGATTGAGTTCCGTATCTTAGCCGCCTGTTCAAATTGAAGCGCCTTCGCCGCCTCGTGCATTTTTGCCGTAAGATCGATTATAAGCGTGTCAATTTTGCCGGACAGCAGTTCCTGAATCTTCTGCACATTAAGGCGGTAATCATCAGCATTGATCTTTTTACAGCAGGGGGCCATACAGCGTTTAATATGGTAGTACATGCACGGCCCGTTCTTTTTCATTTTTTTGCATTTGCGCAAAGGAAAAAGCTTGTCGACAATTTCCAGCATTACGGCTATGCTTTGCGAATTCGGAAACGGCCCGAAATACAGGCTGTTATCCTTAATTATCCTTCGGGTGCGGAAAACCCTTGGGTATTCCTCGTTTGTAATGCGAACGACAGGGTATGTTTTTCCGTCTTTTAAGTCGATGTTGTACTTAGGCGAATGTTGTTTGATAAGGGTGTTTTCCAGAAGAAAGGCCTCGAATTCGCTTGGGACGATTATGGTCTCTATATTGCGGACATTGCGCATTAGGGTAGCGGTTTTGATGTCCTTTTCGCCGGAAAAATATGATTTTAGGCGGTTTTTCAGGGATTTTGCCTTGCCTATGTAGATAATTTCGCCGGAATCGTTCTTCATGATGTAGACGCCGGGCTCCGTCGGGGCGTCCGCCGCCTGCAATTTCAGCTTTTCCTGTATATTTTCTGAATTTGTCTGAATATTCATATCAATTTTTGCCGATAAAATAGAGGAAAACCATGAAAAAAGGATCAATTTTCATCTTTATATTATACACCTTCCTGTTTGTTTCAGGTAGTGTTCACGGAGTCGGGGAGAAAACTCTTTCTCTGGGCGGCGCGCAGTCGTGGAAATACGCGAATTACAAGTTCGGCATTACCGAGGTTAAGTCCGTAAGGCCGTATCCCGTGCTTGTGCTTTCTTCCGCAGACCAGCCGGCCGCCGTTTATTCATCGGCGGTCGGAGTGTCGGGGAATTTATTGCCGCTTAAAACGACCGCGCCGGATTTGTCCCTTTCCTTTGACGAAAAAAACGCCGCTTTGTTTTACGACGGCGCGGGGCATTATTCCGTTACGGCTTCGCCCAGTGTCGAGGCGGTGGAACGCCGTT
>Ga0268262_10007051_pt1 | contig 10597 bp, 5 predicted proteins | sample TergutNc150P3_FD_190354 | JGI IMG/M metagenome (GOLD analysis project Ga0268262, IMG submission 190354) | Nasutitermes corniger P3 segment gut microbial community from laboratory colony in Florida, USA - Nc150 P3 (SPAdes) (version 2) | ecosystem: Host-associated > Arthropoda: Insects > Digestive...
CCCCAGGCAAGCCCGCCATCGGCGTCGGCTCGGGGAACGTGCCTGCCATCATCGATGACAGCGCGGACATACTCCTTGCGGTGAACTCGATCATCCACTCAAAAACATTTGACAACGGAATGATATGTGCGTCCGAGCAATCGGTAATTGCCCTGCAAGGCGTCTACGATAAAGTGAAAGCCGAATTCAAACACCGGGGCTGTTACTTCCTAAAGCCTGAAGAAACCGAGAAGGTGCGTAAAACGATCATCGTCAACGGATCGCTGAACGCGAAAATCGTCGGGCAGAAGGCGGTGAAGATCGCGGAGCTTGCCGGCGTGAAGGTTCCCGAAACAACGAAGATCCTCATTGGCGAAGTAGAAAGCGTGGAGCTTACGGAAGAGTTTGCCCACGAAAAACTATCCCCCGTGCTGGCTATGTACAAGGCGAAGGATTTTGACGACGCGATGGAAAAAGCCGACCACCTGATAAAAGACGGCGGCTACGGCCACACTGCCAGTATATATCTTAATCCACAAATAGGCGGCATGGATGCCGCTGTTATCAATGCTTTAGGTGAAGTTTTGCCAGAGGCAAAACTTCGAGACGAGAAATCGACAGGGACGTCGATTTCTCGTCTCGCCGCCTTCAGCGCCCGCATGAAGACCTGCCGCATTGTGCTAAACACGCCGTCGGCGCACGGCGGCATCGGTGACCTGTACAACTTCCGCCTGCGGCCCTCGCTCACATTAGGCTGCGGCAGTTGGGGCGGCAACTCGGTTTCGGAAAATGTCGGCGTCAAACACCTCTTAAATATCAAAACACTGGCGGCAAGGAGAGAAAATATGCTGTGGTTCCGCGCTCCCGAAAAGGTATATATCAAGCGGGGCTGCCTTCCCGTGGCTCTGGACGAGCTTAAACACGTGCTGGGGAAAAAACGCGCGTACATCGTTACCGACACCTTCCTCTACGAAAACGGTTACACCAAAACAATTACCGAAAAGCTGGACAGCTTAGGTCTTGTCCACGAAACTTTTTTTGATGTCGCCCCCGACCCGACTCTTGCCTGCGCGAAAAAAGGCGCGGCGCTTATGAGCGCCTTCAAGCCCGATGTGATCATCGCGATAGGCGGCGGCTCGGCAATGGACGCCGGTAAAATCATGTGGGTACTCTACGAACACCCGGAGGCGGATTTTGAGGATATGGCGATGCGCTTCGCCGACATACGCAAGCGTGTTTACACCTTCCCAAAGATGGGAGAGAAAGCCTACTTTATCGCCATACCCACCTCCGCCGGAACAGGCAGCGAGGTAACGCCCTTCGCCGTCATCACCGACGAAACCAAGGGCATGAAGTACCCGCTGGCGGATTACGAGTTACTGCCCGACATGGCGATTGTGGACGCGGACGTGCAGATGAATGCGCCCAAGGGACTCACCAGCGCATCCGGCATCGACGCGGTAACCCACGCTCTGGAAGCCTACGCCTCTGTCATGGCTACCGACTACACCGACGGCCTTGCGATACAGGCCCTCAAGGTTATTTTCCAATGGCTGCCTATAGCGTACAACGAAGGCGCCGCAAATCCTGTTGCGCGTGAAAAGATGGCCAACGCCGCCACAATAGCAGGCATGGCTTTTGCCAATGCTTTCCTCGGCGTCTGCCACTCGATGGCGCACAAGCTCGGCGCATTCCACCACCTGGCCCACGGCGTTGCCAACGCGCTGATGATCAACGAAGTGCTTCGCTACAACGCCTGCGAAGTTCCGCCGAAAATGGGTTCCTTCCCCCAATACGATCACCCAAAGACTCTTTCCCGCTACGCGGAAATCGCGGACGCGCTAAACCTTGGCGGCTCAAGCGACGAGGAAAAACTCGAAAAACTGATCGCTGCCGTGGAAAAGTTGAAAGAGCAGATAGGTATCAAAAAGACGATTAAGGATTACGGCATTGATGAAAAAGATTTTCTTGCCCGCCTTGACGACATGAGCGAACAGGCTTTTGACGATCAATGTACCGGCGCGAATCCAAGGTATCCCTTAATCGAGGAAATCAAAAAGATGTACCTCAATGTTTACTACGGAAAGAAGGAGAAGGTATAATGGGCAGCTACAAACTGGATACTTTACTTGCCGACCGTGGGTCGAAGAAAATATACCGCGACGGGGACAAGGTGATAAAGCTCAGGGACGAAGGTTATCCCGCGCCGGACATTCTTTCCGAAGCGCACAATCTTGCCGTTGTAGAAGAGACCGCCCTTAAAGTACCCCGGCTGGTGGAGGTAACGAAAATCAACGGCAAATGGGCTGTCGTTTGGGAATACGTTGAGGGGACCAGCCTCGACAAGCTAATGGAAAAAAACAAGGACAAGGAACAGCAATATCTTGAACGCTTTGTTGACATTCAACTGGATATGCACCGCTATAGCGCGACAAGGCTTCCCCTGCTTATCGAAAAGATGGAGCGCAAGATAAAAGCCTCCGACCTTGACGCCACCGCCCGCTACGAAATTTTGGGAAGGCTGGCGAGTATGCCCAAACACACCAAACTCTGCCACGGCGACTTTACCCCCGGCAACATTGTCATCACCGAAAAGGACGAGGCGTACATCATCGACTGGTGCCACGCCACCCAGGGCAACGCCTCGGCGGATGCGGCGCACACCTACCTGCTGTTCCGGCTTGCGGGTAACGACGCGCTTGCGGACAAATACCTGGCGCTGTTTTGCAAAAAGAGCGGCACGGCGAAACAGTACGTGGAAAAGTGGCTTTCCATTGTGGCGGCCTCGCAGCTTCCCAAGGCAAAGCCGGAGGAAAAAGAACTGTTACTGCATTGGGCGAATGTAGTGGAATACGTATAGCTATTCCGCACTCCTCATTAGTATTCTGATTGCTTCCACCGCGGTTTTAATGCCAAGGCTTGTGTCGTGGCTGTTGGGGTTGCTCATGCCGGCGCGTTCCCTTTCCTGATTCCACACCACGTTTAGCACACAGCCGGCTCTTGCGCCAAGGATCTGGCTCACGATGAACAGGGCGGCGCTTTCCATCTCCGAAGCAAGGCAGCCGGCCTTTATCCAGGCGTCCCACTTGTCCATTAACTCATGACCGGCTGGCATACGTTCGGGGCTGTGCTGCCCGTAGAAAGAATCTTTGCACTGAACGATCCCCGCGTGCCATTGCGCTTTTAGTCCTTTGGCGGCTTCGACAAGAGCGTTAGTTACATCAAGGTTTGCCACCGCGGGAAATTCAATGGGAACGTATTCTTTGGAAGTACCCTCCATGCGGATGGCTCCTGTTGCGATGACTATGTCCCCGCCGACAACAGGCAAGGCCATGCCCCCGCAGGTACCTACACGGATGAAATTTTTTACACCTGTTTTGTAAAGCTCTTCCACCGCGATGGCCGTGGAAGGGCCGCCCATGCCGGTAGACATGACCATTACAGTCCTGCCAACGCCATCCTTGGATGGCGCAAGTTCCCCAAGCCAGGTTGTGTATTCACGGTTCTGGTGGAAAAAGCGGGGATTCTCCAGATACGAAGCTATTTTCTCAACCCTGCCGGGATCGCCGGGGAGAATCGCGTAAGAAGCGCCATGGCTGTCGTCAAAGTCAATGTGATACATCTTTTCCATTTTTAGTCCCTGTCCCTTGGAGCCGTCTCCAAAACGAGTTCCACCACGCCTATTGAGACTTTCTCGGCTTTGGCAATTTCGCTATTGGACCAGCCCTGCTCTTTTAGAATGATGATATCTCTCCTTTTCTGCTCGGATAACGCTCCGTCGCCCACATCCGCCGTAGTGCCGGATCTTTTGCCTTTTACAAGTGAGTCAGTTGCCCTGGCCTGAGCCTGCGCCGCCCTGTTTAGTTCCTCAAGCCGGGTTTCGGCATCGGCAATCCACTGCCTTGCCCTCTGCATGGATTTTATCCGCTCTTCAATTTCTTCAAGGGCGTCGTTCAGCACATCAATGCGATCCACGGCATGAGCGGCCTTTTCACTTTCAGCCGAAAGCTTTTCGATGGAAGTTTTTATTCGTTCCAGTTCATCGGCATATTGAACAAGTTCGCCGCCTATCTTGTCAGACAGCTTTTCTGTTTCCTGCAAAGATTTGAAATTCCTGTCTATGCCATCGTTGGTGTTGTCCAAAACCTGGTTCTTTCTTTCCAGCCGCTGATATTTTTCTTCGGTATTGCCGAGGGCCTCTTCGAGTTTGCGGATCTGGAGCTGTACACCAAGAAGGGTATCGTTCGACGATGTAACATCCGCAAGCTTTTCTTCCACCGAACGGGAAATCTGAAGGAAGCGGTTAAAGTTCGCTTCCATATTTTCAATCCTGCGCTCTTCCGAAAAGATCTTGATCATCTTGGCGTTGATGTCGTCCTCATGACGCTTGATTTTGATGAATTCATTTTCAAGTTTGGCGGCCTCGGCCCTGCGCTGATCAAGGCGATCGATATCTCCCCTCAGATCCTCAATATGGCGCTCCATTTCCAGCTTCATCGCGTTGGCTACATCAATAAGCTTGGTTTGCTCCTTCGCTTCCCTGATATGCCGTTCCGCGTCTTCCACCGAGGAACGCACCGATGCAATCCGGTTGTCCGTTTCCGCGGTCAAATCCCTGATCCGCCTATGAGCTTCTTCTACGCTGCCATCCAGCTCTTTGAGCCTGGCCGACAGTCCCTTCCAGGCATCGTCAAGTTCGCGCTGGTATTTCTTAACCGTTTCCGCCGCCGTAAGGGAATAGTTCCCGATTTCGGCTTTAATGGAAATTTCCGCTTCTTTTCTGGTGTCCTCAAGGCCGCGATCAAGCTGTTCCCTGAAAGACGAAACAGAATCGTCGGCGGCTTTCATCTGATCAAGTATCCCCACTTCAAAAGCGCCTGTCTTTGATTTGAGGCGTTCAAGTTCTGACATAAGACGCGCGTCCATGGCTGAAAGATTCGTCTTCATTTCTTCTGCCTGGTCGTGTTCCAGTTTATGCAGAGCTGTTTCGGAATTTTCACCAATCTTGGACAGCCGCCCTTCAAAGTTGTTCTGCCACTCCACAATGTGCAAATCTATTTCATTATTGCGTTTGGTAAGATCGGCAAAGAATTCATTTTCAAATGATTTTAATCCTGCCGTAATGTTTTCAGAGGCCGCCGCTTTCAGGGCCGCAAGCCCCTTTTCTATTTCCGTCATTTCACCTTTTAGATGTGCTGCGCTCAAAGAGAAATTTTCAGTCTCGGCTTTCCGCAACCCTTCTGCTTCTCTCTGGTAAACTGAAAATTCTTCCTTAAGCCGCCCGATTAGTTCCTGCATATAATGACGAAGCTCCGCGTCCAGTTTTCTGGAATCATCGGCAAGGCTTTCAAGCCGCCGGAACTCAATGTCCTGGGCGCGGCGGTATTCTTCCAGCTTGGCGCCGTTCACCTCAAGGGCTTTCTGTTTCATTTCCTCGGCGGCTTTAACAAGCAGAGCTTCCTGAGAACTGACAATTTCATTAAACAAGACTTTCTGAGAACTGACTATTTCATTTACGTGCAGGGAAAAATCGTCTATTTGCTTTTTGGAAGCTTCGAACATCGCCGCAAAATTTTCCAGGTCTTTCTTTCGTTCGTCGCGGATTGCCTTGTCTTTGGTTTCCCAGCCGCTTCTTTCGTCACTCCATTCTTCCCGGATCTTTTTTACCAGAGTCTGCTTCATTTCCTCGGACTCTTTAAGGAGCAGAGTTTCCTGGGAACTAATAATTTCATTCACGCGCTGTGAAAAATCTTCTATTTGTTTTTTGGAGGCCTCAAACATTGCGGCAAAAACTTCCATATCCTTCTTTCGCTCGTCGCGTATAGCCTTGTCCTTGGTTTCCCAATCGCTTCTTTCGTCACTCCACTCTTTACGGATATTACTAACCAGAGTCTGCTTCATTTCCTCGGACTCTTTAAGTAGCAAAGCTTCCTGGGAACTAATAATTTCATTTACGCGCAGGGAAAAGTCTTCTATCTGTTTTTTGGATGCCTCAAACATTGCGGCGAAAACTTCCATGTCCTTCTTTCGTTCGTCGCGGATTGCCTTGTCTTTGGTTTCCCACTCGCTTCTTTCGGTGCGCCATTCTTCCCGGACATTTTTTACCAGGGCCAGCTTTGTTTCCTCGGCGACTTTAGTCAGCATAGCTTCCTGGGAACTGACAATTCCATTTACCTTTACGGAAAAATCGTCTATTTGCTTTTTGGAGGCGTCAAAGCTTGCGGCAAAGACTTCCAAGTCTTTCTTCCGTTCATCGCGGACAGCCTTGTCTTTAGTTTCCCAGTCGCTTCTTTCGGTACGCCATTCATCCCGTATGCTCTTAACCAGAGCCTGAACCTCAAGAATCCTTGCCTTGGCGCTTTCCTGGTAAGAGCGCAGACGCTCCTCTTCGGCAGCTTTTAATTTGAGTATGCGGTCTTCGGCCTGTTCTTTCAGCTTGATAAGGGCGGCTTCTTCCATTTTGTCCGCCCTTTTCCCGGCCTGTTCAACAGCTTTCGCCAATAATTTATCTATGTAATCCGTATCCCTGGCAAGACTCGCGGCACGCCCTTCTTCAACTTTTGCAACAGCAAGGCGGTGTTCCTCCACCTTGCGCTCGATGGTTTCTTCGGCGGCCCTTAGGTCGGAGACAGTGGATTTTACAGTCGCCATTACTGTATTCGCGGCTTTTTCCAGGGACGCGGTGTTATCTTTCTCAAACTTATTTTCGATATCTTCAAGCACTCTCTCATACTTTTTCCCAATATTTACCAAATCTTTATCAAACTCCGCGAGCTTGTCCTTTACCTCGCCTATACGCTTTCCCGTGGCGTCCACAAAGGCTGATTCATCGCGGACACGGTTCATGTTTTCCTGTACGCGGCTGGTCATGCCCTCCAGTTCCGCAAGGGAGCTTTCGTAAGCCTTAATCTGGTTGTCAATCTTGACCATAGCCTGGGCTTTTTTTGACAGCTCATCCTCGGTTTGCTGCAAGCGCTTCATCAGCTCTTTCGCGGCGTCTCTTTCCACGTTGAGTGATATGGCGTAATCCTTTACCGCTCTTTCCTGATCTTTTACAAAGTCGCCAAGTTCCTTTTTTTGCCTTTCAGTATAATCCCGAAGCAAATTACGAGAGCGATTGTTCCTGTCCATCTGCCTGAAAAGGATAAGAATGAGGATCACAATGCCCAAAGTTATGATATTTCCTACAGTAAAAAATCCCATTACATCTAACTTAGCACATAATCGCGTAATTGGCGATAGTCAGAGAATATAAAATCCGCCTTGCGCTCGTCCTGCGCGGCGGAAGGGGGCCTTTCCCGCCCAGGAAGGAAGGGCACAGCGCTGACAAGTGCCGCCTTCATTCCGGCTTTGTGCGCGCCTGCCACATCGTAGGAGACACTGTTTCCCACGTAGAGCATCTTCTCAGGAGCCGTGCCCATTCGCTTTGCAATTTCCATAAAAGCCGCGGAATCGGGCTTTAGAAAACCTTCCTGTTCAGAACTGACCACTGTGTCCCAATACTCGAGTATTCCCAGGTTTTTAAGTTTTGTCTCCGGTGGAAAATCCGAAAGCAGTCCAAGGATTACATGGTTTTTACGCAACGCTTCCAGGGTTTCCGTTACATGTGGAAAGAGCCTGACTTTTTTAAAATGATCTTCCCAGCCCCGGTAAATAAGCTTCTCGGTCTTTTCCATAACCTTATCCGCGCTCTCGCCCAGGATCTCTCCCATGATTTTTGCCTGGGCCGCGTAAAAGTCGCCGCGAGTTCCCTCACCTGATTTTCTGAGTTGGGTTCTGGCCTTTCCCAAGGCTCTAAGCAGGCGCTGCTCTTTTATGATAAAGGGAATAAGGCGAATATTGAGTTGGTAATTGGGATAAAGGGTGCCATCCAAATCGAAGGCTACGGCAGGGAATTTCATTTCTTAATTTTACATTATAATTCAGCAGGATTCCATATAGTATGTAATTCAGTAAAGGGGACAGGGCGTGTCTGGCCAAAACAGATGGGGGAGCCCGGACTGCGCAGCCCCCCAGAGCCTAAAGAAAAGTAAGTTCAAAAATACCAGTTCATTTACACTTTAGGCTCTGGGCTTCTATTTCACTTCAACGGCGAGCATTTCTTCCCTGGTCTGCTTCGCCGGAGAGTCCCATAATGTTTTGACAGCCCCGCCCTTTCCCCTTTATCGTTTTACCACAATATTCATAATTTATAGCAAATGTAACAAGGTAAATGCTGTTACATTTTACATGATTGCAATAATACTAAAACGAACCTCCGAACTCAAATAATAAAAAAATCACCCGCCTACGGCGGTAAAAGCAAGGGGGTGCCAAATAATTGCGCCCGAACTGGTGAGGGCGTTTCTTTCTTTTATATAACATGGCGTGGCGCAAAGAAATGTATTCACTTTGAACAAAAGCCTCAGCGCCCCCTTGCATCCCAAATCTTCAAATAGTTAAAGGGTTAAAGTGTTAAAAAGCCCGGATCGCACGAACACTGGCCGTTCTGCCCTTGTCGTAGTTGTTCTGATAGCCATCGCCGAAACGCTTATCCATCGCGTAGATGTCGTATTTACCGCTCTGCGACGAAGACCAGTACCAATCGTAACTTAAACCGCCTATATAATCCCTGCACATCTCCAGATAGAACAATTCATCTAAGCTGGGCAGGAACCAGTCTGTTTTACCGCCGTAGTTATACTCTTTGCAGGCTTTGGCCGCAGGGGCGGCAGCATCCGTAGCCAGAATAACGGCTGTATTTTTTCGTCCTGTGCCGATTCCTGTTTTCGTACCACTTATGTTGGCAGAAGTGTATCTCGACGATGCCCACGCAAGCTTCGTAGTCATATTATCCGGCGCGGCTTCTAGGTAATGGCAGACATGGTTGTTGTCCGTCATAGTAAAGCCTGCTTTGCTATAGTAAAATATTTTCCCGCCACCGGAACCGGAAGTGTCGGCGCCTTTTGGCAGGGGCAAGTTGAGAAGGCCGGTTCTTAGAAACATTACGCCAAGAATTTCGTCAACGCTGTTGGGCATGGTTACGCTGGTAAGTCCGGTACAGCCAGCAAAAGCTAAGCCCCCAATGCTTGTAACGCTGTCCGGTATGTTTATTGCGGTAAGCAATGTGCAATTAGCAAAAGCCCCATCCGGAATGGTTGTTAAAACATTACCGGAAAGGTTAAGGCTCACATATTTGCCAGCGGAACTTATAGCCGCCGCGATTTTTTCCAGCATCGGGGCATTGGCGGCCATAGTTAACCTTATTGGCTTGTCAGGGCTATTGGCCGGCTGTTTATCAAGGTATTCCTTCAGCGCCTCGGCGCTGTTTAGGGTTTGACCGTTGCCGCCTGTACAACCTGTCGCTGAGAAGAAGATTACTACCGCAAAGGTGAAAATAATGACTTTGAATTTGCTGTTCATAATGAAAACTCCTTATCTCTATAGCACTCATTAATACTGAAATGACGCTATTGTTTGTATAACGTAATACATATATATCGTTATTGTCAATAATTATTTACTGACATTTGTGTATTTTAAGAAAGTGAGTTTCCGTGAGAATCTAAAACAGGAATTGTCGTTAAACGGAATGTTGGTAAAGGAATTGGCAGCAACAGCCGGTGTCCATAAAAGAGCCCTGGACACATATTTGCTTTCTGAAAACGCCTCAATACCCCCAGCCGATGTTGCGGTTCGTATTGCCCAAGCGCTGGGTGTAAGCGTTGAATACCTGGTAACCGGAGAAGAAACTGGTGTACTACCGCAAAATGCGCGCCCTGTAATGCGGCGCTTTCTTCAACTAAACGAAAAGGATCGTCAGGTTGTGTCTGGACTTATTAATTCCTTGCTCGAAAATCATGGGGCGAAATAGTAGTTAGCGAAAACCACATCCACCCTGAATCATTGAAATAAGTCTTTTATAGCTCCACAAAATTGTATCATCCTTCCAAAACCATAACCTTTTCAGAAATGTATGCCAAAATGCTACCATACTTTTAACCAAAATCACGGAAGGTACGTGGGACACTATGGACAAAACTTGTGGAATCCCCCCGACTCCATACTAAACTTGACCTACAATTTTTCTAAATAAGCTGGCAAAGGTAGGGCAGCGGGACGCAAAAAATTTCTGGAGTTCTCTATCGAAACAGACCTGGAAAAAAAGCAAAAACTTAAAGTGTGATAATGGCGTCCGGCATTAGAAATATGAAGATGTCGCTGATATATGAAATTATAAAATGTCCTGTTGCAGAAAGAAAAGCCGGACGGGGCTGTTGCGATAGGTTCCTCCAGCTTTTTTGCCGTACCGCTGCCCTACCCTTGCTGGATTTTTAAAAATCTGTAGGTCAAAATATCAGGGATTAAATGAGCCATCAATTGGAATGCGAAGCAGGTTGACGAATTGCCCCGGATAGCGGGTCTTAAAAGCGGAAAACGAAGTCTCCTCGGCGCTTTCAAATACAGCCACTTGAAAAACACCGCGCTCGGTGAAATACGGAACAAGAACAGCAATGTGGTAATACTGCCTGAGTATAGGGAGACCGCGGGGGTTGTCCGGCGTAATGGGGGCTGTAATTTCCTTGTTGACCACCGCCAGGTAAATTCGGCCAGGCTCGTTAATCGCCAGGGTGTAAAG
>Ga0268262_10007052_pt1 | contig 10593 bp, 12 predicted proteins | sample TergutNc150P3_FD_190354 | JGI IMG/M metagenome (GOLD analysis project Ga0268262, IMG submission 190354) | Nasutitermes corniger P3 segment gut microbial community from laboratory colony in Florida, USA - Nc150 P3 (SPAdes) (version 2) | ecosystem: Host-associated > Arthropoda: Insects >...
TAGTCCATGCTTTTGCTGGAACACATGGTTGGTTAAGAGAGGATAAATTGGAAATTATGCCTCCATTTTCAATTTTTAATGGTAAAAAAATATATTCAGAATTTGAAAATGATCCTGAAATAATGTTGACAAAGGCAGATGTTATTCAATTATGTAATGAAACAAAAGAAACAATTGAAAAATGGTTTATTGGAAAAGACGATGATTGGTTAAAAATGCCTTTTGCAGTATTTAAAATAAACAATTTTGACAATATAGCAGGTCAAATAAGACATATAATGTATCATGTTGGACATTGTGAAGCAATATTCAGAGAAAATGGTATAAAGCCAAATGAATATATAGATTATTTTGGATAAATAAAAATAATTGGAATAATATAAAGCAGCCCAAACTGCATATATTAGTAGTTAGGTGCAAGTTTTTTAAAATTATTTTCAGAATGATTGACAAAATAAAATTGAAAATATAATATAAATAGAGGAGAATAAATTTGTGGAAAATATTGAATTTAAAGAATTGGGAATTATTGATATAAATAAAAATGTATTGGATCATTTTAATAGGTATCAGGAAATTAAAAAATGCTATAGAAAAGAAGAAAGAAATTGGGTAATAAAAAATATTGAATTTATTGAAAATTGGGATAAAGATAAAAAAGAGAGAGTCATAAAAGACTTTTTGAAGACAATAAATGGCGGCGGCTCTGTTTTTGGTGCTTATGATAATAATAAACTTATAGGATTTGCAGTATTGTATAATAAAATATTTGGAAGTAAAAAACAATATATACAATTGGATAAAATACATGTATCATATGGTTATAGGCATAAAGGTATAGGAAAAAAATTATTTGAAATATGTATTAAAAAATCAAAGGATATAGGAATAGAAAAAATGTATATTTCTGCAAATTCATCAGAAGAAACTCAAAAATTCTATTTGGGTATTGGATGTAAAGATGTTGAAGAAATAGATAAAGAATTGTATGAAAAAGAACCTTTTGATAGGCATATGGAATATAAAATATAAAGGTAAAATTAAAATATGATTAATAATGTTAAGTTAAAATTATTTGAATGTGATATATTATGATTAAATAATAAATCCAATAAGAGGCAAAAAATGGAAAATGACAAAAGGCATACGGATAAGAAAATTTCTCTTGAGGCTCTTGATGTAAATAATTGGCTTAAAATTTGTGAATTGTCTGTTAATGATAATCAAAAGTCTTTCTTTTCTATCACTAATGTATATTGGATAGGCATTAGTCGGTATGAAGAAAAAACAGAATTATTTGCCATAAAAGCTGATGATGAATATGTCGGTTTAGTTGGCGGCGGCTTTGATGAAGATGGTATTACAGGCTATATAAATCCAATTATGATAGATTATAGATTTCAAGGAAATGGATATGCCAAATCAGCGCTTTTATTGATAATTGAATATTTACAAAAAAATTTAGGTGTAAATAAAATCAATATAAATCATCGGAAAGAAAATGAAATAGCCGGAAAAATATACGATAAAATGGGTTTCATTATTTACGATGAAAACGAAAAAGAATATAAACGACAAATTAATTTAGAAAATATGTAAAGTAAAAAACCTGTATATAACGTTAAGTTTAAGTTTTTTGGGTAAATACTGTATGAAAAATCATACAGTTAAAATATATATATGATAAAAAATGTTAATTTTTTATTTCCCTAATATGTTATTTTTTATATATGAAAAAAATATTGGAAACAGACAGATTACTCTTACGGGAATTTATTGATGATGATTATAATGACTTATGTGAAATATTACAGGATAAAGAAGTAATGTATGCTTATGAACATTCATTTTCAGAAGATGAAGTTAAAGGCTGGTTCAATTGGATTGTTGAACATTACGCAAAATATGGTTTTGGTTTATGGGCTGTAATTCACAAAGAAACAAATGAATTTTTAGGGCAATGCGGTTTGACAATTCAAAATTTAAATGGAAATGAGTATCTGGAAATAGGATATTTATTTAAAAAGAAACATTGGCATAAAGGCTATGCTGTAGAAGCGGCATATGGCTGTAAAAAATACGCATTTGAAAAATTAGACGCTGAAAATGTTTATTCAATAGTAAGAGACGATAATACAGCTTCACAAAATGTCGCAAAAAGAATAGGAATGAAGAAAATAGAAGAAATAATGAAACATTATCGTAATATGGATATATTACATTACATATTTGAGGTAAAAAGGATTTAATATAAAAGGAGAAAAATAATGATTGAATATATTATTGCAAGAAGAGAACATTTACCAATGATTTTAGAACTATATAAACAATTGATACCGGAAGAAATTCCAATAGATATAGATACGGCAAATAAGATATGGAAAAGAATTGAGAATAGCGGTATAAAATATTTCATTGCTATAGAAAACGATATTATTATCTCTTCATGTTATTTGGCGATAATACCAAATTTGACGAGAAATGGAAAATCAAATGGCTTTATTGAAAATGTAATAACAGATGAAAAATACAGAAAAATGGGGATTGGCAAAAAAGTAATTGAAATGGCAATAAAGTATGGAAAACAAAATAATTGTTATAAAATAATATTACAAAGCAGTTATAAAAGGAAAGAAAATCATATATTTTATGAAAAATGCGGCTTTGACGGTGATTCAAAAAGAGCCTTTGAAATAAGGTTTATTTAAAAAGCGGAATGGAAAAACATCATAAAAATGATTAAAAATGTTAATTTTAAAAAGATGTAATTGTCTACAATATCGGTTAAAGGAGACTTATATTATTGAAAATTTACAGATAAATGTTGTCTACCCCGATAACAAAGACTTAATGACGCTAATAAATGAGTTGGATGAAGAATTACTGACGAGATACCCGAAAGAAGGAATATTTACACTTGATTTCAACCAACCTAAAATAAATACCGCAACTTTTGTTGTCGCCCATTCGGACAATATACCTGTTGGCTGCGGTGCTATACTCCCAATAGGTAAAGAGTGTATAGAACTTAAGAGATTCTTTGTCAGGAAGGCTCATAGAGGAAAAGGAATTGCCTCAGGAATTTTATTATTCTTGGAAAGTGAAATAAAGGAACGGGGTTATAGCATTATAAAACTTGAAACCGGACCTAACCAACCGGAATCAATACACTTGTACAAAAAGTCTGGATTTTATGAAATTGAAAAGTTTGGAGAGTACATAAATAGTAATTACAGTATTTGTTTTGAAAAGAAACTTTAATTTAAAAGAGGTGTAAATACAAAAAGGTAAAGGCAAAAATATTTTTGTATGGAGATAAAACATGGATACAAATTTTGGCGAATATAAATTTAGTGATAAAAAAAACCTGATTTCAATAGACAAAGTATGCGAACTATTGGGAAATAGTTATTGGGCTAATAATCGCAAAAAAGAAATAACAATAAAAGCTATTGAAAATTCTTTATGTATCGGAATATACTTAAAGGAAGAAATGATTGGGTTCGCTAGAATTGTAACCGATTATGCTACAATGTATTGGCTTTACGATGTAATTATTGATGAGAAGCACCGTAAAAATGGTTTAGGGAAAAAATTAATTGAAATAATTACACAAATGAAAGAATTAAACGGAATGTTTGGTATTTTGGCAACAAGAGACGCGCATGGATTATATGAAAAATATGGTTTCAAAAAAGTCGGAGAAAAATATATGAGAAAAGATTCTGATTTCATATTATAACAATGGGGGAAAAAAATTGAATATTATCCAAAAAGTTATAAATTATTGAGTGATTTTAATAAAGTCCATAAATATCTGACAGATGTTTATAACATTGAAACACTTAATGGTTACTTGCTTCCACAGTATTTTGAATATGCCCATACTCATCCGTTATTTAATTATAAACTGGCGCATAGATTTGGTTTATGGGAATATGAAAATGAGCTTATCGGGATTGCGTGTTATGATATGTATCCCGGCGAGTGTTTTATAAGCGTAAAAAATCGTTTTAATTCATTATTGCCTGAAATGATAAGTTATTCAGAAGAATATTTATCTGAGAAAAGCGATGGTAAAACGTCTTTATCAATATCAATTCTTGATAAAGAAATCCAAAAGAAAGAATTATTGGAAAAATATGGTTATACAAAAATTCGTTCTGAACCTGTAACTATATTCTCATATGAAATTCCATTCCCTAATCAAATTCTTCCAGAAGGTTTTTCTGTTATATCATTGGACGATGAAAATGATTTCAAAAAAATAAATGATTGCCTATGGTATGGATTTGATCACGGTCCCGAACCTGATCCGGATAATGATATTGATTGTCGAATTTTAATGCAAAGCGGACCGAATTTCCGTAAAGACCTAACCACTATAATTAAAGCCCCAAATGGTGAATATGCGTGTTTCGCCGGAATGTGGATTGATAAAAAAAATAACTATGCGTATTTGGAACCATTAGCGACAATACCAAAATATAGGCGCATGGGATTAGCGACAATTGCATTAGTTACTGGAATGAAAAAAACAGAAAAGTTGGGTGCAAAATACTGCTTTGGAGGAACGGGGGAGTTTTATAAAAGTATTGGTTTTAAGGAAATTGCAAACCGTGAATTATGGAAAAAGGGATGGTAGGATCAGGCTATTATTATAGATAATATGATATGAAAAAAATAATTGAAAAGTTAAAACATATACGCTTCAAGGAAATAATTATTGCCGTCCCGCCTGAACTAAATGAACGGTTTAAACAAATGCAGTTAAAAAATAACCTGTTTAGGCTTAAATTATTGGGCGTTATTACAGTTCTTTTTAATGCAATGAATTGGCCCTTTTATATTCTTCAGACTGTTGGAATCAACGCATTATTATTTAACAAATTATTCCTTAAAGATTTATGCCAGCTTTTAATAACTTTATTATTTGTTTTATTTACTGGTTATTTTTCAAAAAGAGGCAAATATTCCATGTTATGGCTTATGTGTTATTTATTTGTAATATTGCATTATTTCTTATTGGCATATAATATTTTAGTTGAAGAAAATTTTTTATTTCTGCAATTTTTCTTTACTTTTACTTTCTTATATACGTTTGTACCTGATTTTAAGCCAAAAATATTTATAAGTTTATTAATACTATGGTATTTTTCAGTAATAGGATTGCTTGCATACAAAAGTCAATTATTTATTTTTGGAAACCCTCAAGTATTTGCCATAAATATCTTTATAATTGCATTATTGAGGATATTCTATTATAACAGTAAAATTAAAACATTCATTTATACATTCAAGATTCAAACTTTAAATGAAAAGCTGGAAGAACAATCCATGACTGACGAACTTACAAAACTTAATAACCGGCGCTCATTTTTGGATTATTTTGATTTAATATGGAAACAGAGCCGCCGTTTACAGCTTCCGGTAAATGCATTAATGCTTGATGTGGATTATTTCAAAAAATACAATGATTCCATGGGGCATTTACAGGGCGATAGGGCGCTTATTGCCATTGCCCAATGTATGAAAAATCAAATAAAAAGGGATACTGATTTTGTCGCAAGATTTGGCGGTGAGGAATTTGTGTGCATTCTTCCGTTTATTGAAAGAAATGATGCCGTAAAATTTGCGAAAGAATTGGTTCAAAGCGTTGAGAACATGAAAATATATCACCCAATGAGTGAAATATCAAAATATGTAACAATTAGTGTAGGCATTGCAAGTGTCGTACCAGATGAAAATAACTCCCAGACACAATTATTGGATGAGGCGGATAGAGCGCTTTATGAGGCAAAACATTCCGGCAGGAACAGGGCTGTATTACATGAAGGTAAATAAAAATAGAAATGACAATAGCAAAATAAATTGTGTTACAAGCGTATTTACCATATTTTTTGAAGAACCATTTTGGGTTGGCATATTGGAAGAAAATTATAATGGTATAAATTATATGGGCAAACATATATTCGGCGCAGAACCGTCTAATTCAGAATTATTGCAATATTATATTTATGAATTAGGAAATATAAAAAAATTTGAAATTGGCGTAACAGATATAGAAACAAAAAAAATGAGTTATAAAAAATCAATAAATAAATCTAAAAAGGCGCAAAATAAAACCGGTTCAGGAACAAAATCACAAAATCTCTTTAAAAAAGCATTAGAGGAAACTATGGATATAAAGAAAAAAGAAAAGAAAATTGAGGAAATAATAAATAAAGAAGAAAAATATAAAAGGAAACTGGAAAAAATCAAAAAAAGAAGGGAAAATTAAAGTAACAGTTAACATTGCAGCAGCAGGAGCATAACCCTCCCTGTACCCGCTATTTAACGCCTCTATTTTGTTTGTCCATAACTTTATTGATGTCAAACAATCTGTCCGCCCTGTTTCTGAATTGCCTGAAATACCGTCCGTCGATATTCATGCGGGATAAATAAACATATTCCGATTTCGGCCCAATCCTGTAGCCGTACCCGGAGCCAACGCCAAAAAACAAATTAAAATTCATGTTGCGAAGAATTCGATGTTTTTCCTCAATTTTTTCCAATGACGCGCCATAGGGATAAACGTAAAGATCAGTTTCGCCAAGAATGGGTTTTACTTCATTATCCCATAATCTATTGTCATTGATAAACGATGACATGGATGCTTTTGGCATATTCAAATGTCTGTAACTGTGCGACGCGAAACGCCATCCCAGCTCTTTTAATTTGTTTGCTATTACAATGGCGTCTTCTATTTCTTTTTGGTATCCCGGAGTTTTGGATCTTTCGGCCTGGGTCCGATACCCCAATACCCCTTCGAAACCGGTAAGCGCTATAATGCCTTTTGCGCCCCGGATTGAAAAATCGGGATGCTGTTTAATAAAATCTTCCGTAATGGTGATAATATCCAGATCATAAGAGATCTCGCCTCCAGAGGAGGCGCCGCCACCGGACGGGGAGGCAGTCCATGCCGCGATATTGCCGTTCTGATCAAGAACAAGTTTATGCACAGTCCCGTTTCTCCTGTTGCTTGCGTAATAAGACAGATCGTCAACGGATAAAATGACAGGCTTTTTTCCTTTGGGAACCATGAAGTTTTTTACTTCAATCGTTTTTATATTATTTGTATACTTTACCGTATAAAATTCATTGATATCGACCAATACATAATCCTGAAGGTATAATTCATTCAGTATTTTTTTATATTCTTCGGCGGTAACGAACCATTCCAAAAAATGTTCTTTCATGTTCCCTTTAAACGCGATTTCGGGACGGGCGATAAGCGCATGAAAGAAAATATTGAGTAATCTCCCCTCGTAAGGAACCATCGTCTCCTTCGGAGACGCCGGATCAGCCGGCCCTGCCGGTTCCGACGGGGTCCCGGCTTCGGCAGGGGGTTTATCCGCTATAAGGTCGTTTTTTACGGTGGAGCAGGAATAAACAATAAAAAACATCAGGAAAGAAAGCAGGCAACAGGCCAGTATGCTGCACTTGGATTCGGACATATCTGTCTGTATTATAGTATATATTGCAAACGGTGTAAATAAGCCCCGGGGATTAACTGCCTTTTCCCCGCCTTCTTTCCTCACGGGAATTTTCCCTTTTGTTGCACATTTGTAGCGCTTTTTTTGGTAGAATATTAAGATGAAAAGTATAATAATTCCAAAGCGGGCTGAATATGCGTGAAAAAAAAGCAAGTTTTAAAATCAAAGTATTAATCCCCATATTGGCGGTGTTTATCGTTTCTGTTCTGATCATCTCATTTATCAACTACAGACTGCTGGCCTCCTCCGTGAAAACAAAAACCAACGCCAATATGGAAATCTTTGCCGACAGTATTTTGGCGCAGATCAGGCATTTGAATATCATACTTGACGCCACCAAACAAACACTGATCGAAAAACATATAGCGATAGCGAAGACTGTCGTGGATATACTGGACAGCATGCCGGGTCAGTTGTCAACCGAAAAATTGCTGCGGATCGCCCAGCCGCTGGATATTATAGAATTAAGCGTCGCCGATTCAAACGGAATCATTACAGCCAGCAGCGTCCCTAAATATATAGGTTTTGATTATAAGTTATACGAACCCACAAAAGCGTATATGAAGCTGACCGACGGAACTATGACTGTATTAAGCGAGGAACCGCGCGCGTCCGTACTCAATGACGATGTGGGCGATCTGATTCTGGGCGACATCAATCATTATACCGGCATCGCCCGGAAAAACGGTGGCTTTGTTCAGATTGGTTTTAACGCCGGTGTAATCGGCAGATTGCAGGAAGAAATCAACATTTACAAAACCATAGAGGAAACAAAAATAGGTCAAAACGGTTTTGGTATGGTGCTGTCGAAAGGGTTTATAACAGCGCGGCCTAACGAAAATTTGCCGGCTGACAGAATGTCGACCGACATTTTGTCGGACGTATCCGGCGAAGATTGGTACAAAACGGTAAGCTCCGGCGACGGGTTCGCGTGGCTCAATATAGACGGCAGGCAATATTACGCCGGTTATAAAAGCGAAAACGGCAATACCGTCGTTGCTCTTGTGCCGGAACATGATTATCACCTGGAACGCAACCGCCTTCTGCTTGACTCTGTAATGTTCCTGCTTATAACTGTCGCCGTCATAATAGTCGTTATTTATCTGCTTGTGGGCGGGCTTCTGCGCCGAGTTAAATATCTGGTTACAGGGATCGGAAAAATTGCCGGCGGAAACCTGGACGCGAGGATAGAACGCAGTTACAATGACGAGTTTGACATAATCAAAGACGCTGTAAACTCCATGGCGGCGGATATAAAAACATATATAGAATAAAAGCGATGAGCAGTTTGTATGATACTCCAATAGCGTTTTTCACTTCTTCAGACGACCCGGAAGACAAAAAACACGCGCAGGAAATGGGCGCGGTTGATTATATCAAAAAGCCATATGATAAAGACGATTTGTTACGCAGAGTCGGAAAAGTTCTGAAGAAAGGAGAAAAGAAATAAAAATACGCGAAAAACTTCTTATTTTTTCATTTGCAGAGGTTTCAGCGGCATAAGAAGCTGGCGCTCGGATTTTTCCTCGGCTATTTCACCAATGGCTTCAAGTTCTATCTGCTGCTCCAGATACCAGCTTTTCAGTTCAAAAAAACTGTTTTCTATTTTGCTCTTGTTTTCAAGAATGCGGCTGATATAATCCAGCGTTGATTTAGGTGTGCCTGAAGCGGTAACGCGGCCGGTTCCGGCGTTGTACATTGCAAGCGCGGCTATTTCTGTCCTGCCGGTATCAAGGCAATAACGAAGATGGCTCATGCCGTGCCATGAATTCACTTCCGGGGAAAAATACGCCTGTAATTCCAAATGGGGAAAAGAACGGTTGTTCAACTGGAAAAGCCCCCTGTCTATGCTCCCGTCGCGGTTTTTGGTATTGTTAACCGCAAGCGGGTTAAGCTGGCTTTCCTCCCAGGCAAGGGAAAAAGCCAGAGCAGGGGGGATATTAAACCAGTCTGCGCCGGAAAGGATAGCCTCGGCGACTTCCCGCGAAGGACAGAGTTCCGTGAAAAAATCTATTACCAGCGCCCTCGATTCAGGCTGATGGTAAAGCTCCCGTATATGATCCCGTTGTTCCAGTTTGACCTTTGTAAAAAAATTGCCGCCTCCTGTTACCATGGGCCTTCCATCCGGGTCGTCAAACAAAGCGGCCTTTTTATCCAGGGGATTGGCCAAAAGACCGGGCCGGGGATCAAGCCCCTGCGCCGCAATAAGCGCGCAAAAGACTAAAGCCCCAAGGCAGCCAAGAAACACGGGAACAACACATTCAATTTCTATAAAATGCGTTTCTTTCATACTAGAAGTATATCATTCTTCCGCAACCTTTTCAACCCTTTTCAAGACTTTTCAACCCTTTTCAATAGACCTGACACGGATAATGCCTTCTATCTTTTTAAGCTGTTCCATGGCCGAATCCGGGATTTTTTGCTCTGTATCTATAATATTATAGGCAAAATCGCCCTTATGGTGATTGATCAGGTCGGTAATATTGATATTTGCCCCTGCCAGAATCGTGGTGATCTGCCCCACCATATTGGGAATATTGCGGTTTGCCACCAAAAGCCGGAAGGGTGCGTTTTGATCCAGCCGGCAATGGGGATAATTCACCGAATTACGTATCGCGCCGCTTTCCAGGAATCCCATAAGCTGCTTTACAGCCATGACGGCGCAGTTATCCTCGGCTTCGGGAGTTGAGGCGCCCAAATGGGGAACGCAAATCGCCTTTTTACAGGCAAGCATCTCGGCGGACGGGAAGTCGGTGACATAGGCGGCGATCTTGTCCGAATTCAAGGCCTGGATTATATCGGCCTCGTTGACAAGGGCGCCGCGCGCCAGGTTAATAATCCGCATGCCTTTCTTCATAAAGCGGATTTTTTCGGCGTTTAAAAGACCTCTTGTCGTATCGCCCAGAGGGATATGCAGGCTGAGGTAATCCACTTTGGCGAGCATTCCCTCAAGCGTGTCAGCCCGGACAACCTCGCGGGAAAGATTCCACGCGGCGTCAACGGAAATGTAGGGGTCATAGCCAATGACATTCATGCCCAGAGCAATCGCGTCGTTGGC
>Ga0268262_10007053_pt1 | contig 10592 bp, 8 predicted proteins | sample TergutNc150P3_FD_190354 | JGI IMG/M metagenome (GOLD analysis project Ga0268262, IMG submission 190354) | Nasutitermes corniger P3 segment gut microbial community from laboratory colony in Florida, USA - Nc150 P3 (SPAdes) (version 2) | ecosystem: Host-associated > Arthropoda: Insects > Digestive...
AGCCTATATGTTTTTTGGCGCTCAAAGCGAAAAAGAAGACTTTGCCGAGTATACATTTCGCATTGACGTGCAGATGGGGCTTTTTTGGTGGTACGGAAGCAAACTTGAGTTGTTAAGAGACATAAAAACTCAAAATATTGACAGCAGTGATAAAGTGTTATGGGCAATTTTGCTTTTAGGACTCTGTTATCTGACAAATTTTTAAATTAAAGGGATACATTATGACTGATTCTGCCAATACTGAAACTGAACCGCAAAAAAGTGATGACTGCCGTGCGGATTTTATCAGCGAATTTATTAAAGAAGACTTAGCCGCGGGAAAGTACGGTTATGTGCATACGCGCTTTCCGCCGGAACCCAATGGCTGGTTGCACATCGGACACTGCAAAGCGTTCTTTATCGACTTTAGCATGGCTGAGCGTTTCGGCGGAAAATGCAACCTGCGCTTTGACGACACCAATCCCGAAAAAGAGGATGTCTCCTATGTTGAAGCGATCAAGCGCGACATTAAATGGATGGGTTATGATTGGGAAGGCCGTGAATTTTACGCTTCTGATTATTATGAGTACCTGTATGGGTTAGCCGTGAAGATCATTAAAAAGGGAAAGGCTTATGTTGACGATTTGACGGAGACCGAAATCAGCGAGTACCGTGGAACTGCGGTCCCGGATAAAAACAATATCACCATAACGCCGCCGGGTAAAAACAGCCCGTACCGTGACCGTTCCGTCGAGGAAAATCTTGACCTATTTGCGAAAATGCGCTCTGGCGAATACCCGGACGGGGCAAAAACATTACGCGCAAAAATAGACATGACTCACCCTAACTTAATCATGCGTGATCCCGTCATGTACCGAATACGTCGCGAAACCCATTACCGCACAGGAAATACATGGTGTATCTATCCCATGTATGATTTTCAACACCCGCTTTCTGACGCAAAAGAGGGGATTACCCACTCCCTTTGTTCGCTTGAATACGAAATCCACCGCCCATTGTACGAATGGTTTATCCGCGAGGCGGAAGTTTTCCCATCACGGCAAATTGAATTTGCCCGTCTTAATTTGAGCCATACCGTTATGAGCAAACGCTGGCTTTTAAAACTGGTGCAGGACAAACGCGTCACAGGTTGGGATGATCCGCGAATGCCCACAATAGCCGGTCTCCGCCGTCGCGGTTACACTCCCGAAGCGATTCGCAGTTTTGTTTCACAAATTGGCATCGCAAAGACGGACAGCATGGTAGACATCGCCTTCCTTGAATACTGTCTTCGCGAAGACCTGAACAAACGCGCATTGCGCGTAATGGCGGTCTTGCGCCCACTCAAATTAATTATCGAAAATTGGGAAGAAGGCAAAAGTGAGGAAATGGAAGCGGTAAACAATCCCGAAGACGAATCTGCGGGAAAACGCCTTGTACCATTTTCACGCGAATTGTGGATTGAACGCGAAGATTTTGAAGAGACTCCACCACCCAAATACTTCCGGCTCTTCCCCGGAAACTCCGTCCGCCTGCGGTATGCGTATATTGTTACATGCACGGGCTTTGACAAAGACGCAAGCGGTAATATAACAGCCGTGCGCTGCACTTACGATCCGCAGACAAGGGGCGGTAACGCGCCTGATAACAAAAAAATAAAATCTACAATCCATTGGGTATCAGCCGCTCATGCCGCGCCAATACAGGCGCGTATTTACGATTATTTGTTCAGCGCGGAAAAGCCAATGGAAGTTTCTCAACGCCCCGACGGTTCTCCCGGCGATTTTACCGACAACCTTAATCCCAACTCATTGGAAGTAATTGAAAACGTGTGGGGCGAACCGTCACTTGCAAATGTTTCGCCGGGTAAAGTTTTCCAATTTGAACGTCTCGGCTATTTTGTCCGCGACCTTGACACAGGCGCGGACGGACGAGTGGTTTACAACAAAACCATCGGTCTGCGTGACACTTGGGCAAAGATTGCAAATAAATGAAGAATAAATTTTTATTGTTTCTTATTGTCGGTTTGTTTACTACAAGTCTTCTGGAAGCCCAAACGCGAAAAGAGGTAAAAGTAAAAACAGTCAACAATTCTACGCTTATTAATGGATTCAAGGTTACTGCCCCCACTTATGATCTTGTAAATATTGACGGGCGGACAAATGTTGTAAAAATAAACGGAGCGGCAGTTCAATGGAATGCGATGGAGTATTCTCTTGCAAATTATAAGAACAAACCCATTACCATATATTTTTCGGCGGATGTAATGAGGACTGGTCCTAAAAAGGGAATGTCATGGACCGTGAACAATGATCCCGAATATCCTTCCATCGCCGCCGCGAACAATCCGCAACCGGGAGTTTGGTATAACATGAGCGGGAATTTGACTATTATTCCTTCAAACGATAATCCGTTCATTCATTTAAATAAATGGGAACAAAACAGTTCTAACACATTTTTTTATGTTGATAACATCAGCATAAGAATTGAAACATGGGATTATACTCCTGCTTCAGTAACTGCGGTGGCGGGACAGGCAAACAGTAATGGCACGCGAAATATTTATGTCAGCGCAAGCAAAGGAGCGGATAACGGGAATGGGACGCAAAACCAGCCGTTTAAAAAAATAGCCGATGCGATGCATTATGCGAAACCGGGTGATACAGTACTGGTCGATTCGGGGACTTACAACGAAAGATTTAAAGTGCCTGGTGGAACGGCAGGGAAGCCTGTTACGCTTACCGCAATGCCGGGAGCGGATGTTGTAATTTCGCCTAATATTCTAATTAAACCGCAATGGAAGCAGTATCAGGGAAATATTTATGTCGCCGATATAAGCGAATATGTTAAATATATTGATACGAATTTTCCCCAGCTTTTCGCTGACAGGGATTCAATGGTAGAGGCAAGATACCCAAATATGGGTCCAACAATGTCAACGATGTGGGATTATAAGAGGGATGTCGCGCAAAAGGGAACGAACAAAAATACTGTTGTTGCAAGCGGAAATATTCCCACAGATATTACGGGCGCAAGATTGATAATTTGGCCGGGAGACAACGAAGTTCCCGGTTGGAGGCCGATTATCTCGCCGGTTGGGACGGTAAAAGGAAAGACGATAACTCTGGCGAATGAAATTACCGGTAATTCCAGTCCGCATACAAAGAATGATCCAGATACGCCATATCCGGGTAATCCATTTTATATTACCGGAGCTTTGGCGCTTCTGGACGCGCCCGGCGAGTATTATTTTGACAAGCAAAACAATCTTTTATATTTTTATCCCCCATGGGACGGTGCGCCTGAACAGCGTATTCTTTCCATGCGTGGTAATGACATCGCCATTTTTTCTGCAAATACTTCATACATAACAATTAAAAATATTACTGTTTTCGGTGGTGGTATAAATATGCGCGGCTCAAATAACAATACACTTGAAAACTGCCGTGTTTTTTACGCTCAACATTTTTACGCAAGCGATTTTTCGCAAATTGAGGAATACAAATGGTGTGGCAGTATGGTTGTTACGGGAACGAATAATCGGATAACACATTGTGAGTTTGGCAATACAAGCGGCAACGGGATTGTTCTGGGTGGCGATGATAACGTATTTACCAATAACTTTGTTCACGATACAAATTACGCGGGTAATTTTTTTGACGGGGTATATGTTTTATCTTCAAAACGGCTGGAAGTTTCACATAACACATTGAGCAATCAGGGACGCGCCCATATTTATTTTGCGCATGGTCACTCTTTTGAACAATGCGTAGTTAGTAATAATTATTGTGAAAACCACAGCATAAACGTGCCAGACGGAGCGGGTGGATTTTACACCATTAATACCAATGGCGGCGGCACTGAGGTATTTAACAACTTTGTCGTTGTTGGCGGCGGTAAAGGCGACAATGGTAGTATGGAAAGACTTCTTTCCGGTTTGTATGTTGACGATTTAAGTTTTAATTACAAGGTTCATCATAATATCGTTATAGGTGGCACTGACGCGGGAATACGGCACGGTCTTACACACGCGGTTATTCCGCCGCAACAGGGAACATATTTTTATAACAATACTATTATTGGTTCGCAAAATGGTTTTGGTTTTCATTATATTTACGGACAAAACACTGACACAAGAAGCGTTACAATTACCGACAACTTATTGGTGAATATAAAGTCCCGTGATATAACAGGCGACGGTTTTGAAAACGGAAAATGGGTCAACTACGACGGTAATTTTATTAACGGCACTATACCTATAACGAAGAACACGGAAAGACGCATGACTTCATCCGGCAACGCCCGTGGAACTATAGACGCAAAATTTCGTCCTACAGGCGGAACACCCGATATTGGCGCAATCCCAAGAGACGGTACATTATTCGCATTTGGAGCAGATTGGGGTCAAGGTGGGGCAATTGCGACTGCGGCTCGGGAAAATACATTGCCATAAGAATAATGACTTTATTTTTATCATATTGTCAATTAGTACACACAATGTGTGGTGGTCACAAATTTTTACTATTTCCACTTTTCTAATGATTCCCGCATAAAACCGCGAATATCAACACCGTAAACATTACTTAAAATCCCGCTGTTTAAAACACCCTCTATTTTTCCACTTGCAGCTAACGTCCCGTTATTCAAAACAATCGCAGTATCCCCAAAAAGACGCGCCAGATTTAGATCGTGAAACACGCTTATTAAAGTCTTATCGTTCTCCTTGACCCACACTTTTAAAAACTTGAGTAGTTCAATTTGATGTTTCAAATCCAGATGATTACTAGGCTCGTCAAGTAAAATTAAATCGGGGCTTTGCGCTAAAGTTCTGGCGAGAAAAACTCTCTGCAATTCTCCGCCGCTCAATTCATCAATCATGCAGTCTTTGCTGTTCCAAATGTCAAGTTTTTTTAAAATGTCTTCGATAACTGTTCTGTCTTCGGCGGAAAGATTTTTCAAAATAGACTGCGAATACGCATAACGCCCCATTGATACTGTTTCATAAACCGTATAGGGAAAAAACACTTGTGCGCTCTGAGTCAGCAGGGCGATTTTTTTCGCCAATTCTTTGCGTGAAACCGCTCTTATATCCTCGCCGTTCATTAAAACACACCCACGGTAATCAATAATACGCGCTATTGATTTAAGCAAAGTACTTTTTCCGCTTCCATTAGGACCGAGTATGCAAAGACTTTCTCCCCTTTCCGCTTTAAAGTTGATGTTGCAAATAACGTCTGCACAATCTTTGATTGCGCCGCCGCCATATCCGGCGGATAAATTCTTAACTTCCAACATATTACACCTGCGTCTTGCGCCTCCGCCTAAAGTAGATCCACGCGAAAAATGGTGCGCCGATTAAAGCGGTAATTGCTCCCACCGGAAGTTCCGAAGGCGAGACGGCTGTTCTTGCCAACAGATCAGTCAAGACAAGCAAAGAACCGCCAAGAATAAATGACATGGGAATTAAGCGCCTGTGGCTTGAACCGCAGATTCGCCGCGCCGCGTGAGGTGCTATTAAATCGACAAAACCGATAACACCGCTGAGGGCGACTGCGGCACCCGTCAGAACGGCGCAGAGAGCGAGAAGTTTTTTCCGTACCGCGCCTGTTTCCACTCCCGAAGATTTTGCCTGTTCGTCGCCAAAACTTAAAATGTCCATTTCTTTTGTGAAAAGGAAAATCCCCGTTATTCCGATGATAAGAAACGGAAGTAAAAGTAATACCGATGACCAGCCCCTCATGGCGAAACTGCCCATTTGCCATAGAGCGATACGCCTTAGATCGTCGGAAAAGACAGCGCTAAGCATGGTAAGCATGGCGCTTAAAAAAAGCGAAAAAACCATCCCGCACAAAATTATTGTGTTATTCGACATTGATCTGTCTATGTGCGAAGAAAAAGCGGCAACGCAAAAAACTGCCACCAGCCCAAAGACAAAGCCCGTCAGTGGCAGAGTGAAACCGCCTAAAAGAGGAATCGCAATTCCACTGATGATGATTATTCCCGCGCCCAAAGACGCGCCTGAGGAAACGCCCAAAATGTAAGGAGACGCAAGGGGATTGCGCAAAATAGACTGACAAACCGCGCCACTTACCGCAAGTCCACCGCCGACAAGAAACGCCAACAAGACGCGAGGCAGCCGCAATAGCCAAACAATTGAAACATTTTTTGGGTCTATATCAAGAGCAAGCGGCAGACGGAAAATTTTATGCATAATTACTAAAACGGTGTCGCGCAGACTGATGGCAGAACTGCCCAAAGACGCGGCGGCAACAATTATGAAAAGAGAGATAATTGCACCTATGATAATTCGTGTTCTGTTACTCATAATACACCGCCCGCGACATTTGCCGCAAAGCCAAAATAATACGGCTTGACGGGCGCACTGACGAATCTGTATCAATTTGATAGATACGGTTATTAATAACGGCGTTGATGTGGTTAAAACCGGGACGGCTCTTTATTTCCGTTATTGGATCGTCAATATAATTCACATTTGTAAGAATCACATCGGGGTTACGGCTGATAACCGCCTCCGCACCCGGCATTACAAGCCAATTCTCGTCTCCAAAAACATTTTGCGCCCCAATGACGGAAATCATATCATTAATGTAACTGCCCTTTCCAAAAGTCATCATATCCGGAGCTGCGGAAATCTCAAAATAAACGGTTTTTCTGCTCCTTGTGTTAGCTGTCATTTGCGCCGCAGTTTGCTCTATTTCATCAATTTGCGTCTTCATTAAATTAATCAGCCGTTCCCCCTCTTTTTCAACATGCAAAATATCCGCTATAAACGCAATATCATTGTAAATTTCATTAATACTCGTACTCATGGAAATATACACAACGGAGATTCCCATTTCACGTAACAACTTTAACGGGTCTTCACCCGTACCTGTCGCATTATGCCCGCTAGCGATAATAATATCAGGCTCAAGATTAATAATCGCCTCAGCATCAGGGTAGAAAAAATCAAGTTGGGGCAATCCATCGGGAATCCCCGTAATATTTGCCGAATGTCTGTCTATGGCGACAAGTTTATGCGCTTGCCCCAGATCTGCTATTATTTCCGTATTTGACGGCGCAGTGGACACAATGCGGTTAATTTGATTCTTAATTGTTACTGTTCTTCCTGAACGATCAATTATCTCCCTGCCCTTACTTGCATTGCACCCTAAAACTAAAATTAAGAATAATAACCACGAACCAACACGAACCAACACGAACAACAACGAGATTACGGACGACAAGTTCGTGGTGTTCGTGTGGTTCGTGGTAGAATTTCTTTTTTTATTATCTTTATTCATTTAATCTCCAAATTTGCACGTAACCCCATTGTCAGTGTAATACCCGGCATGGGGTAATCGCTGAATGATTCATACGATTCATTTAAAATATTTCGCAGTACGCCAAATATTGTAACATTTTTTCCGATTTTTTGATTAACTGTGGCATTAAGCAGAAAATGCGGTTTTAACTGCGTAATGTTCGCCCTGTCATTATAACGTAAACTTTCATAGTGTCCGCTCATTATTACAGAGCCACTTTCCCAAGGGATCTCAAGAGAGCTGCTGATTGTATGCGTGGGACTGTAGGGGATTCTTTTATCGTCTGCAAAGTCATAACCAAAACTTAACAGGTAACTTAATAGATACTGATACGAAATTGAGGGAATAATTTTTTTCACTTGCCCCAAACTTACTGGAATTTCAAAACGTAGTTTGCTGTCCAGTCCAAAGAAAATTGCCTCTCCAACATTTTCAGGCCGCCAGATGCCTCCTGCCCCGGAATACCAGTGAATTGAATCTTTTAGCCAATGTGTAAAAAATGTGCTTTCAAAATTGAATAATTTTTTATAACGCCATGAAAAGCCAATATCCCCACCCCAGCCGTCTTCAGGTTTTAGGTCGGGATTTCCCGTAACGTTACCGCTGTCGCCCCAGTAGAGTTCTTCAAAGTCGGGAAATTTAAAACTGCGGAAATAGTTGTTTTTTAGGGCAAGTGAATCCGTCACATTCCAAAGCAAGCCCAATTTTGGGACTGCGGTAAATAGCGTATCTCCTTCGCTTGTAAACATGGCTTTTATGGAAGGAATAATCATAAATCGTTGTACCGGTTTGTATTCAGCGGTCAGGTAGACTCCACCGTCGTGACGGTTTCGGTTGCCAATATCCGTGGAATCAAGATAGATAAAACGGTAATCGAAGCCGTTTTTTAACGTCAACTGTTTGCTTATATACCAATTCCAGCGGTTAATTGCCGTTATGTTCTGTTGCTCGTGGCGGGAAAAAACATCCACAGGCGAGGTATAATCCCGCTTTGTAAAATACGATCCCAAAGACGCTTCCATTGCAAGGTTATCCCAAAAAATACGGGGCATATCAAGCATTATATTGTTACGCGAAATTATATCCTGCTGTGCGCCGACATTGCTTGAAAAGCCGGAGGTGGGAATATTTTTGTCATCGTAATAAAAGTTTGATGAAGCGATTAATTTTGAAAGATTGGGTAATTCCAATATCGCAGATAACGTAGCCCCGGCATCCCATACTTCGTTGTTGTCTTTTCTGCGGGTATAATTGTAGCGGTCAGTAAATAAAAAGTGATTTTGCGCCATGTTTGCAAATGCGTTAGCTGTAATTGAAAAAGCGTTTCCCCCATAAGCGGCGGAAATGTTAAAGTTCTGGGTATCAGCCAAATCTTCCCAATTTGGCTCCTGCGTTTGTCCGTCACGACCACGGTATTCGCCGGGTAGGGTACTGGTATTGGAAACGGAAACGCCAAGCACCAACCCGGGTTTTTGTTTTTTAACGGTGATAATGTTAATCACTCCGCCCATCGCGCCCGAAACATTGTATTTGGTATCGGAGCCACCGTAAATTATTTCAATGCGCTCGATTGAGTTAAGATCAATTTGCTCAATATCAAATTTTCCGTCTATGGAAGAATTTACAGGAACTCCGTCTATCAGGAACGCCAACCGTTTTGAATCAAGCCCGCGCAGATTAAGCAAAGTCATGTTGCCGTAAGTTCCGTACCGTGTAATGTTGAGCCCAAGCGTCTCTTGTAGTAAGGTCGCAATGTCCGGCGCGTTACGGCGTTCAATTTCGTCTTTTTCGATGACTGACATCTGTTGAGAAGTTTGATAAGTTCCCGTAACGGTTATGCCTTCTTCGTTGGAGAAGGACAGTTCGTTATCCGATTCAACGGACTGCCCTTTTATGTAATTGGGAAAACAGAGAGAAAAAATTAGTAATACCAAGACCGGAAAAAATTTTCCGGCCTTGTGTAAAATAAGAAACATTTATTTGTTATACCCTGAACCCCAATAAGTTACATGAGTTCCAACATTGTCAACAGTAAATGTGTTTTTTGCTTCGGCTAACGTGTTCTTTAAAATGAGAGCATAACTCTCGTCAATTGCGTTTGCCAAGAAAATATGTGACGCTGTGTAATCCTTGTAATATACGCCGAAAAATTTACCTGTCTGTCCTGATGTACTGCTTTCGGTAATTTTTACCAGTAAAACTCCAGCATCTTTAGAAAAATCAATTGCTTCACCAATAGTGCCTTTTATACTTTCACCCGGATATGTTACTCCTTCCCATTCTGATTCAGCAGTGTAATATTCAAGTGAAGTAGCGGTAATTTTATAACCACCGCCAAAACTATCTGCCCATTCACCTACCGGGATAAAACCGGTATTATTAGTTTCCGGATCCGTATTACAACTGGTAAACAAAAACGCCGTTGACAGACAAAGCATAACGGCAAGTGCGAAAACACTTCGCGCCCAATGACTGCGAAGTGAACTGGAAACCTTACGGTTTCTGGAAACTACGTTTCCCTGGTGAAGTGAGTTGAACAAAAACATAGAGACTCCTTCCCCGAAAAAGATACGACTAAAACAAGACCGGAATTATCCAATGAGAATGTTATTTTTATTGGTAAATACGGCTTTTCTCAGGCTCTTCCTCGAAGCTAAGAAAAATGTTTAACCCCATACGGGGCTAACGTATACCAAAGTTTCCTGGCTTGAGGGCAATTTTTCAGTCGATCTTCCCGGTTTTCCAGTGATCGTCATTGACTGAATCTTCCCTGTCACAGTTACGGGTTAGCGGGGGATTGGGAATTTTCATTCCGCACCCCACTTCCTTTGAAATATACGCTTAGAGTTATACAGAATTGCGGATAATTTGTCAAGACAAAGATTTTCGTATTTTTTTATAAAGTTCCCTGTTTAACCCATTCATCAACTTTGGCTGAAAGTTTTGTTTGCCAGCCTCGTCCCAACGCTTTTAATTTTGTTAATGTGGATGGATTCAAACGTATATGTATATCCTGTTTTACTGTTCCCTTCTTTGGGCGTCCGCGATTCGGGCGTTCGGCTTTTGCCCGCCATTCTTCGGGAGAGTAAGGATTATCGTCTTTGCTTGCTTTGGCTTTAGTGATCATGGTTTTTACTTGCGCCGTAGTATATAGCGCTTTCGCTTCCGCAACTGTCATACTAGTTATTTTTCCCATAATATTTCTCCATATCCTTTTTATGAATCTTGTGAATCGAAATGACTCTTATCCTTTTCCCTCGCCATGTATAACAAAGTTTTAAAACCTCT
>Ga0268262_10007054_pt1 | contig 10592 bp, 8 predicted proteins | sample TergutNc150P3_FD_190354 | JGI IMG/M metagenome (GOLD analysis project Ga0268262, IMG submission 190354) | Nasutitermes corniger P3 segment gut microbial community from laboratory colony in Florida, USA - Nc150 P3 (SPAdes) (version 2) | ecosystem: Host-associated > Arthropoda: Insects > Digestive...
GCGTCCTCACAGAATTTTTTCAACCTGCTGCCGGCTCGCTGGTCCCGTCAGATCAGCATACCAATCTTCCCAATAATTTATATCATAGCATCTCACGCAGAGGCGCATCGAACCTCTGGTTCGCGGACGCAGAGAACTATGAGTAGTGAGAAAGCCAAGTTCCTCTTTCCTGCTTATTCTTATCATGAAAGCAAGAAAAAGCATGTGGAAGACGCAAAATTTGGTAATAACACATAGTTCTCCGCGATCTCCGCGAGCTCTGCGTGATGATATTCTTGAAAAAAATATTGTAAACATTTAGTCTTTCCATTGTACTAGGTATTACCTTTATCAATTTCTTTAGCCAGCATAGCGGCGGATTCATCGGGGTGATGAAGATCAAGCTTTCTCCCCAGATCCGCGTAGACTCCGAGCCGTTCTGCAAGATTCATGGAAGAGAGAGGATTCATGTCCGAAAAAAGCCCGTAACGCTCATCCACCGACGCAAGCCGCTCGTGGGCGATCAGGGCCCAGGTAGTATCCAAAAGGTGGCGGAATTCGTTTTTTAAAACTTCGGGGCAGTTAAAGGACTGGCGGGGACTGTTTATGTCTACACCGGAGATTTCCATAAAGCCCCATTCGGCTGAAAGCCGTCTTAAATTGCGTAACTGCTCCTGGGTGTTTCTTGGGGGCATGTATGTAATTGCCTTAAAGCCTAGCCGGGAAATTTCGGCAAAGAGTTCTTCTATATAATCGTCCTCGAATTTTTCCGCCTTTTTATCGCCCGTAGGCGACTCACTCACGTCGCCGAGATAGGCGTAGGCCGGAATGGCGGCGATAGAATGGGCAAAGGCGGTAACTTTTTCCGCAGGGATACACTCCTGTTCATCAGGCTGAATAAATATTTTTGGAATTAATTCGGTTTTTAAAATTCCCAATAAATCGTATATGTAATAGGGATTGTTTGCGTCGGTGAACATGGCAATTTGTCTGGGAGGAATCGTAATTCTCATTTTTGACTTGAGCCCTTCGCAAAGCTCCGGGCCTTTACCGAATTTCAAAATGATTTTATCGGCAACCGCCTTTAAGAGATGGCGCTCGGTTATTTCTCCTCCCTCGTCGTATTTTGATTGGGCTAAAACATCCGCGTCAAAATCAATTTTGGAAAGCCCCGCCCCCAATAGCAGGGAGTTAGCCAAATTGGTCATCGCTCTGGTGCGTTCGAGGCGTTTCGCTCTGATAGGCGTAAGGAATTCCGCTGTCCTTTTAATTGCCTGCCTCGGAATGCCCTGCACGGTCATATAGGCGTATCCCGCTGAATCCGGGTTGTTGATTTTCCTTAACGCGAAGGGGCTTTCTTTGCCGTCCGCGCCCGTTCTGAAATTCGCCCTGACTTCAAAACCCGCGCAGCCTCCGATGCCCAAGAGCGCGCAGGCCGCAAGCATCTCCTCCGCGGCGGCAATGGAATCGTGGTCAACAGAACCTGCCGCGCCAAGCCCCGCCTCCATAGCCAGCAGGGCCGCCATACTGGGACTGTAGGGACTAAAACTGTAAATCGTGTGAATGTGGTTGTTTATCTCCGCAGTAGATCGCTGAAAATCGTGGAAAATGTCTTTCGGGGCTTCCGCCGCCAGAGACTCAAGGGCAGCCAGGCGCTCGGATCTGTCCAGAGCAGGATCATTGATTGCTGACTTGTACTTTTTCATCTGTATTTCATTATACATGGTTTTATGATAATTTTAGTATATGAAATGGGTTGTCCTTATTGCAGCCGTGCTAATGTACGGATTTATCATTGTTTTTCCGGAGAGAAAATCGTGGGCTTCGCTGGGCGCGGCTGTTTTGATGCTTATAGTACGAGCGCTTACTCCTATCGAAGCGTTGGGACATATCAACTGGATTGTGCTTATGATATTTGTGGGCAGCCTGGTCTTGGCCGACCTTTTTATTTACTCGCGGGTTCCCGCTGCCATTGCCGATTCGATAGTGCTTCATTCGCCAAGCGAAGGTTTCGCAATCGTGGCGATTCTTATCATGACGGGGATAATCTCGGCCTTTGTCGAGAATGTGGCCACCGTATTGGTCATGGCCCCTATTGCTTTGGCCTTCTGCCAGAAACTCAAACTCTCCCCCAAAATGTTCATGGTCGGCCTTGCGGTGATGGCAAACCTCCAGGGCACGGCAACGCTTGTGGGCGATCCGCCCTCAATGATTTTCGCTGATTTCTCCGGCTTTAATTTCAATAACTTTTTCTTTTATGATGGCAGGCCCTCAATTTTCTTTGCGGTTCAAATCGGCATGATCGCCGGGGCGTTGTTTTTTTACTGTTTTTTCGCAAAGGCGGGAAAGGAAAAGGCTCAAATAGAAAAGGAGAAAATTCTCTCTGTCGTTCCTTCAATTTTATTGATACTTATGATCGTGGGGCTTGCCGCATTCTCGTTTATATTTGACGGGCTTACCCTGGCTTCGGGCATTCTGGTTATAGCGCTGGGCATATTCGGCTTTCTTTGGTTTGCTCTCCGGGAGGGAAATGTCAAATCATGGAATATGATGAAGGAACTTGACTGGGACACGGTGTTGTTCCTTGTCGGGATTTTTGTGGTTATAGGCGCGGTCTCCCAGACTGGCCTGCTGGAAGAATTCGCCCTTTTTCTGTCGCGTATAGTCGGCAGCAATGTGTTCCTGGGCTTTTTGATAATTATAGCGGTTTCCGTGGTTATTTCCGGCTTTGTTGACAATGTGCCTTACATAATCGTTATGCTGCCAATTGCGGCAACTTTGGCCAGGGAGCTTGCCCTAAAGCCGGAACTCTACATGTTTGCCCTGCTGATTGGTTCCTGCCTGGGCGGAAACCTAACCCCTTTCGGCGCTTCGGCAAACGTGGTCGCGGTGGGCATACTCCGCAAGCAGGATGTGTCGATGAATTTCGGCCAATGGCTGAAAATCGGCGTCCCGTTCACCTTAATAACCACTGCGGCTTCCGCCCTATTTGTCTGGCTGGTGTGGCGCTAGGTATTGTACAGGTATTTATCCTGTGATATGATTTTTTTATGGTTTATAACCATATAGAAAAAAAATGGTCAAAACTTTTTCTTCTGGCGTATTTGATACTTGCCTTGATAGGTTCGTCCGCCATTTCAGCGGGTGAAGCTTTCTGCTTTGAGTATTCAAACAATGACAGCATATATTCAGGCAAATATTTTTCTTCAATAAACCATTTTATTGATTGGTTGGCCGGAGACATAGTTACAATAAGAAAAACTAACGGTTATTCCAGTCCCCTGTTGCGAAACAGATTGCTCCGTGTATTTACATTTGCCGGAATAATCGCTACAGCAATATTTCTGGTGAGAACGAATCTAAAAATAAAAAACGACAATATTCCAATAATAAAAAATCTTGTTCTTTTGAAACTCCGAATCTGATTCTTTTCTTTTTCAATTATTTCCCCCCCCAAAAAACCACAGTGAAGCTGTGAAAAAGAAAGCTGTATCTTGACGGAAAAACAAGAAAAGGTAAAGGAGCAAACCAAATGAAGATTAAAATTAAACTGAGTATTATGATGATCGCCATTGTGTTGATCGTGGCAGGCGGCATTGCCATAATTGAGCTGCAACGGGCATCCAGCATAGCCTTGAATCTTGCCAGGCAGAAGACCATGTATCTGGCACGGCAGCAAGCCCAGTACTGGGACGGCCGTATGAACGGGTATATAAACGTGTTACAAACATTATCGAATATAATGAATTTTTATGAAAATCTGCCGGCGGAGGAACGGCGACAGACGTATGAAGAAACCATGCAATCTGTTTTTGAGGATGTGTCCGATTTTGTACAGATGTTTACCGTCTGGAAGCCGGACGCCATTGACGGCATGGACGTGCGCAATATAGGCAGGATAGGTTCAACCGGAACGGGACAGTTCGCTTATGCCCTGACAAGGGAAACCGGGCAGATAGTGGCTACAACCAGCATCGTCGTTCAGGAGACAATGGCTCAGATTAACGGACCTAACGCCAGAGTAGTTGCTATGAGCGATCCTATCCCTTTTAAGAATCAGGGAAAAGATACTTTTGCTGTCAGAATCACAGTGCCCATCCTCAACAAACGGCTAAATGAAATAATAGGAGCTATAGGCTGTCAGTTGGATATAGGGATGATACAACCCACGGTAATGCAGACTATCAAAGAGAACGATGAAGTTACCAACGCGGTAATTTACTCCGACAACGGGTTTATTTTGGCAAATTATCTGCCGGAGTTTATAGGAAAGCTAATTGATACGGAAACACAATACGACAAATACTTAAACGAAGTCAAGCAGTCCATTAAAAACGCGCAAGAATGGGAGGGTTCAGCTTACGACCCCGAGTTGAAAACAAACATGGTAATGGCAGTGGCCAATATTCCCATAGGGGCTTCTCCAACAACATGGTCGGTAATGATCGGCACGACTGAATCTTACATCATGAGAGATGTCAAAGCCCTGGAACAGTTTGTCATTGCTTTGGCGTCCATAGCCCTTGTAGTGGCAGTGGTAATTATATACTTTGTACTGAACAGCACTACCAGGCCAATAGTCAAGGTATCTGAGACCCTCAAAGACATCTCCGAAGGCGAAGGCGACTTGACGCGTAGCATTGCCGTCAATTCCAAAGACGAGGTAGGCGACCTTGCTCTGTACTTCAATAAGACCCTGGAGAAGATCAAAAAACTCATTGTAATTATCAAGAATGAGGCGGCAAGCCTCAGCGACATCGGCAATGATCTTGCCAGCAACATGACCGAAACCGCCGCGGCGATAAACCAGATTACCGCCAACATCCGGAGCATCAAGGGCCGTGTCATAAACCAGAGCGCCAGCGTAACAGAAACCAACGCCACTATGGAACAGGTTATCGCCAACATCGACAAACTTAACGGCCACGTTGAAAACCAGAGCAGCAATGTTTCCCAGGCGTCGTCCGCCATTGAGGAAATGGTAGCCAATATCAATTCGGTAACCAACACGCTTGTCAATAACGCCGCCAATGTAAACACGTTAAAAGAAGCCTCCGAAGCAGGTCGCGGCGGATTGCAGGAGGTAGCAACGGATATTCTGGAAATAGCCCGCGAGTCCGAAGGCTTGCTGGAGATTAACGCGGTAATGGAAAATATCGCGAGCCAGACCAACCTGCTTTCGATGAACGCGGCGATTGAAGCCGCCCACGCCGGAGAGGCTGGCAAGGGCTTTGCTGTAGTCGCCGATGAGATACGCAAACTGGCGGAAAGTTCAAGCGAACAGTCCAAGACCATCAGCAACGTGTTGAAAAAGATAAAAAGCTCCATTGACGTGATAACAAAATCCACCGGGAACGTACTAACCAAATTCGAGGCGATTGACACAGGCGTAAAGACCGTTTCGCAGCAGGAAGAAAATATCCGCAACGCGATGGAGGAGCAGGGCGAGGGAAGCAAGCAAGTTTTATCGAGTGTCAGCAGTTTGAACGAACTTACCCAGCAGGTAAAAGGCGGTTCAGAGGAAATGCTTGAGGGCAGTAAAGAAGTTATGAAAGAAAGCCAAAATTTAGAGAGAGTGACGCAGGAGATAACCGGCGGTATGAACGAGATGGCATCCGGCGCGGATCAGGTGAACGTTGCGGTAAACCACGTCAACGAAATAAGCGCAAAAAACCGCGAAGGTATAGAGATATTAATGCGGGAGGTTTCGCGCTTCAAAGTGGAGTAGAATAAAAATGATTTTTTATCGCTTGTGGTTTAATTCTCCGCCCTGAAGGGCGGGTGGGTTGATTATGGAGCATGGCCAACGCGAAGTATTGCACAGATATTTATCCTGTGATATGATTTCTTTATGGTATATAGCCATGCAGAGAGAAAACGGTCAAAACTTGTTCTTCTGGCGTATTTGATACTTGCCTTAATAGGCTCGTCCGCCATTTCAGCGGGTGAAGCTTTCTGCTTTGAATATTCCAACAATGACAGCATATATTCGGGCAGGTGTTTTTCTTCAAGCCATATTATTGATTGGTTGGCCGGAGACATACTTACAATTAGAAAAACCAACGGTTATTCAAATTTCCCGTTGCGAAACAGGTTGCTCCGTGTATTTACACTTGCCGGAACAATCGTTACAGCAATATATCTGGTAAGAGCGAATTTAAAAATAGAAGATGGCAATAGTCCAATAATGAAAAATCTTGTTCTTTTGAAACTCCGAATTTGATCTTTTTTCATTTAATTCTTTTCTCCTAAAAACCTGCAATGAAACTGTGAAAAAAAAGAGGTATTATCGATGAAAGCGAAGACGAAGAAAATGAAGAAAGAAACAAAGACGAAGAAGAAGATGAAAATGACGATCAAGCTCAAACTGAGCGCCATGATGATCGCCATTGTTGCGGTCGTGTCAATCGGCATTGCCGTAATTGAACTGAACCAGGCGTCCGCCATAGCCATGAACCTGTCCAGGCAGAAAACCATGCTTCTGGCGCAGGAGTACGCCAAGGAGTGGGACGGCAAAATAGACGGCTATATAAAGGTGCTGCAATCGCTGTCGAATATAATGAACTTTTATGAAAACCTGGAACCGACGATACGGCGCCAGAACTATGAAAATACGATGCAATCTATTTTTGAAGACATGCCCGAATTTGTCCGAATGTTTACCATCTGGAAGCCTAACGCAATTGACGGCATGGACAGCCGCTATATAGGGAGGACAGGCTCAACCGAAACGGGGCAGTTCGCTTTTGCTCTGACAAGGGAAAATGGGCAGGTAGAGAAAACAATCAGCAACGTTGTTCAGGACGCAATGGACCATATGGCCGGACCCAACAGCAAAGTAGTTGAAATGGTTGACCCCACCCTCGTTAAGCTTGGTGGAAAAGACACCTGGTGTGTAAGAATCATGGCCCCCATTATTAACAAGCGCCTCGATGAAACAGTCGGAGTCGTAGGCTGCCGGTTTAATATGGACTTGATACAACCCTTGGTAGAGCAGACCATCAAAGACTACGACGAAGTTGCCAGCATGGCGATTTACACCAACACCGGGTTTATTTTGGCAAACTACCTGCCGGAGATGATAGGAAAGCAGCTGGTCGACGTTGAAACACAGTACGGAGATTATTTAAGAAAGGTCAACTATGCCGTTAAAAACGCGCAAGAATGGGAAGGTGAAAGCTACGACCCGGCGTTGCATACAAAAATGGTAATGGCCATAACCCCAATCCCACTGGCGGCTTCCCCGACAACATGGGCGATAATGATCGGCACAACGGAAAAGTACATCCTGAGAGACGTCAACACGATGATCCTGTTTGTCGTTATTTTGGCTACGGTAGCCATTGTAATCGCGGTGATACTTATATACTTCGTCCTGGGCAAGACTACAGAACCGATCGTCAACGTAGCGGCAACCCTCAAGGACATTTCCGAAGGCGAAGGCGACCTGACGCGGAGCATCCCCGTCGAATCCGACGACGAGGTAGGCGACCTTTCCAATTACTTCAACAAAACTCTTGAGAAAATCAAAAACCTGATACTCCTAATTAGAAACCAGGCCGGCATATTAAAAGACATCGGCAACGGCCTTGCCAGCAGCATGACCGAAACTGCTGCGGCGGTAAACCAGATCACCTCCAGCATCCAGTCCATCAAGGGCCGCGTCATTAACCAGAGCGCCAGCGTAACCGAAACCAACGCGACTATGGAAAATGTAATTGCCAACATCAATAACCTCAATAACCACATTGAAAAGCAGAGCCAAAACGTTTCCCAGGCCTCGTCCGCCATAGAAGAGATGGTAGCCAATATCGCCGCGGTAACCAATACGCTTGTCGGCAACACCGCCAACGTAAACACGCTAAAAGAAGCGTCCGAAGTCGGCCGCAACGGATTGCAGGAAGTCTCGGCCGACATCCAGGAGATAGCCCGCGAGTCCGATGGTTTATTGGAAATCAACGCGGTAATGGAAAACATAGCCAGCCAGACCAACCTGCTTTCGATGAACGCGGCGATAGAAGCCGCGCACGCTGGGGAGGCGGGCAGGGGCTTTGCCGTAGTAGCCGACGAGATACGCAAGCTGGCCGAAAACTCCAGCCAGCAGTCCAAAACGATAGGCAGTGTGCTGGAAAAGATAGCGGAATCGATCAAAAAAATTACGGCCTCCACCGAGAACGTGCTTACCAAGTTTGAGGCGATTGACGCTGGAGTCATGACGGTGTCGGATCAGGAAGAAAACATCCGCAATGCCATGGAAGAGCAGGGCGAGGGGAGCAAGCAGGTATTGCAGAGCGCAAGCAGTTTGGGTGAAATTACCCAGCAGGTAAGGGGCAGTTCCGAGGAAATGCGTAATGGAAGCCTGGAGGTTAGGCGCGAATGCCAGAACCTTGAAAAAGCGACGGATGAAATAACCGGCGGCATGAACGAGATGGCGTCCGGCGCGGAGCAGATAAACATAGCGGTAAACAATGTCAACGAAATGACCCAAAAGAACCGCGACGCCATTGAGGATTTGCTAAGGGAAGTTTCGCGCTTTAAGGTGGAGTAGACATTTTTAGATTATAGAGCAGGGCCAATGCACGAAAAGTAATGTCGTGAATTGGCCCTATCTCTTGCATTATCTTTCATTTTGATATAAAATCGAAAGTGAAGTGAAAGTATTTCGCAAGAGAAACGCAAGGTGAATGCTGAATTAACCGAAAGGGAGCGGGTAATACTGGACCGGCTTTCAACAGACGGCTCGGTTTCAGTGGGCGTTCTGGCACGGGATTTGGGGCTTTCAGAAGTTACCATCCGGGGCGATTTTAAAGTTCTGGAAGAAAAGGGCTGGATCAACCGCAAATGGGGAGGAGCCGCTCCCGCCCTGCACAGGGATATTCTGGAAAGGCAGAAGGTTTGCCAGGAACAGAAAAATTCAATAGCCAGGGCCGCGGCGGAGCTAGTCCGTGATGGGGACGTTATAATGATAGAAGCGGGCACAACCACAGCGTTGATTGCCCGTTACCTTTCCGGAAAGCGGGACATTCACATCGTTACAAACTCAACCCTGGTGTTTTCCTATGCCAGGATGTTTCCCAATTTACAAATTACCATGACAGGTGGCGAGTTCCGCAGAAGTACCGAGTCCATGGTCGGCCCCATAGCGCTTGAGACCCTCAACCGCCTAAACGTGCGGCTGGCCTTTGTTGGGACAGACGGCTTTACAATAGAAAGGGGCATGACTACCCATCTTATGGAAGGCGCTGAGATTGTCAGGATGATGAAAGCCCACGCCGAGACTACGGTGCTTACCGCGGATTCCAGCAAATTTGGCAGGATAGGCTTTTCCTATGTGTTGCCGCTTTCGGCAATGGACCTAATCCTGACCGATTGGGATTTAAGCGATGCGGCGGAAACTGAACTGCGTAAAACAGGAATAAACGTTAAAAAGGTGAAAAACTAATGGCGCATACTTTAATAATGCCCCGTCAGGGGAACACGGTAGAATCCTGTATCATAACAAACTGGAAAGTCAAAGAAGGCGATCTTGTAACGCCGGAAACCGTTGTCTGCGAAGTGGAAACCGACAAAGCCTCTTTTGAGGTTCCGGCTGGAGCGGCGGGAACGGTCTTGAAACTCCTGTTTAACTCCGGAGCTGATGTTCCGGTTTTGAAGCCCATTGCGGTTATCGGCGCGGCGGACGAAGATTGGCAAGCGGTGCTTGGTTCCCAAGAAAGCTCACACAAAGAACACAAAGGCACGTCAGACCTGCGGTCTGCGGAACAAAGAGAAAAAGAAAAAGATTCTTCCTGTTTTTCCCTCTGCGCCTCTGCGCCTCTGCGTGATAAAAATTCAGAAATGCATATTTCTCCGCGTGCGCGGAACCTCGCCGATAAGGAAGCTCTGCCGCTTGAAATGGTGCCTGGTACCGGTCCCGGCGGCAGGATCATCGAGAGGGATGTGATAGCGACGCTGAAAAACAGGCCACCCTTGACCGCCGCCGCCAAAGCGGCAGGATCGGCAACGCTTCAGTCGGTTGGATCCGGCATAGGCGGGCGGGTTACGGTGGCGGACTTGGCTATCTCCACGCTCCCCGCTCCCAACTCTCTACTCCCATCTGAAGGCGCAATCACCGAAACTCCCATCAAGGGTATACGCAAAATTATATCTGACAGGATGCTTAAATCCCTGTCGGAAAGCGCCCAGTTTACCATTAGCGCTTCCGCGCCAGCCGCGAAGCTTCAGGAATTCCGCCTTGGGGTAAAATCTCTAGGCAGTCTCGCCGAAGAACTCGGTCTTTCAAAAATTACCATAAATGATTTAGTACTTTTTGCCGTGGCAAGAACGCTTCCCCGTTTCCCTTATATGAACGCCCATAAAATTGGAGAAATTATAAAAACCTTTGAACGTGTTCACCTGGCTTTCGCCGTGGACAGCCCAAGGGGGCTTATGGTGCCTGTTATACGAAACGCCAATTTGCTTTCACTGGCGCAGATTTCCTCGGAGGCAAAAAGGCTGGCAACGGCCTGCCAGAACGGCACTGTAAACCCGGATGAGCTTTCAGGTTCAACTTTTTCGGTGTCCAATCTTGGGAGTTTTGGCGTCACGAGCTTCACGCCGGTGCTAAATATGCC
>Ga0268262_10007055_pt1 | contig 10589 bp, 9 predicted proteins | sample TergutNc150P3_FD_190354 | JGI IMG/M metagenome (GOLD analysis project Ga0268262, IMG submission 190354) | Nasutitermes corniger P3 segment gut microbial community from laboratory colony in Florida, USA - Nc150 P3 (SPAdes) (version 2) | ecosystem: Host-associated > Arthropoda: Insects > Digestive...
CCACCACCAGCAGGCCGACCAGGAACCACAGCAGCAAAACCGGCCATTTGGCGCGGTCGCTCTGGCCGAACCATAAGCCCAACCGGCCGACCAGGAGACCCAAAAGCAAGCCGGCCCCCAGCACCAAGGCTAGGCTGAACCCCAGGCTGGACCAGGTGTACCGATGCCAGTTCTGGCCCCACATGAAGAGGCAGGAAGCCGCCAAGGCCAGCCCGAGGGTCGGGGCCGGGCCGTTTAAGATATCCCGTTTCATGAGGCGGCCTCTTTACGGGAGGCCAAGGCGGGCCGGGGGCCAAGATTCGGCCGGAGGTCGCAAGCGGAGCTTGGCCCCGGACCAGGGCGGAGAAGATAAAGACTTAGGGCTGGGGAGAGAGTAAGAAGGCTAGAAAGCGGTAAGGCTAAGAGAGAGAGAGAGAGAGAGAGAGAGAGAGAGAGAGAGCAATAATCATGCCAACGGCGTCAGAGGCTATACTCGGCCCGGAAACCTCAAGCTGGGGCGCAAAGGCGATGGTCGGCATAAGAAACTCCTGTTTAAGACAATCATAACAGGAAACCGTTAAAAAGTCAAAATCCCGGATTTCGAGCCGGGATTACAGGCCAGCGGCCACTCGGGAAGCTGGAACCGAAAGACCCTTGGCCTCCCGCCCCCAATACCTACGCCGCCGGCCAAGACGGTGATTACCGGGCGGACTCATAGAGTTCCAGAACCGGCTGGGTATCCCGCCCCAGAACGAATTTCATAATCCAGGACAGGGCCGGTTCCCTGGTCTTCAAAATATCCGGGTCGTCATTGAGATAGGCGAAGACATGCCGGAACAAATTCACGTGGGAGAGGGCCAAGCCCTGGGAAATATCCCGCCTTTCGCCGCCGGGCAGGCGGATGGCCAAGAGGACGCCGAAATAATTCTGGGCCACCTCATCCAAAGTCAAGCCCCAGTCGAGAAGCACCCGCCGGAACCCGGTCAGGTCGCCGGCCTCCATAGGCTCATAGAAAATGTAGCGCCAGAGATGGGTGCCGTGGTCGCCGACTAAAATGACAATGGCCCCGGGGTCGGCTTCAACAAGGAAGTCAATAATCTCTTTTATCTCCCCGTCTCCCCGGCCTATTTGTTCCATATCCCTATAGCCTATCATTTCTGGATACCCATCGGCCACATATTTCGGATACTCGGTCTTGAAGACCTCAATCTCGGCCGGGGTGCCGCGGTAGTCGGAGGGCGTGTGATCCGCCCCTCCCTTGAAAATGACCGCAAAAGGGCCGCCCCGTTTCCGCCCGCGTTCCACGGCCTCTCGGACCCGGGCCGCGCGCGAGCCCTGAAAACTGTTTTCCTCTTTGGCCGGGTAATTCCATTTTATTTTCATCAAAGGCCGCAAGAGGCGGAGATTTAGATCTATAAGCGGCTCAAAGAGCAGGTAGCGGGCATCAGTTGCGTCCAGATTCGGCCCCTGAAGCTGAAAAAAATAACCGCTGCCCATGGTCAGGAAGGTCAGGTGGTAGCCGTTGGCTTTCAACATTTTAAACAGGTTGTTGTCGTCGCTGCCGCCGAGCATGCGCCGCGCCTTTTGCCTAAGATCCATATTGCCCCAGACTCTGCCCGCGGAAAGCCGCATCATAAAGGTGTCGGCCATGGACTGAAGCGTGCCCGAGCTGTTGGAGAGGGTGCGGTCATAGACCTGGAAGCCCTTACCTTCCAGATATTCCAACATAGGTCCCGGGTCAAGGCCGTAAAGGAGCCGCATGGCATAGGGGCTGTGATAGGATTCCAGAAAATAGAGATAGATGTTCGGTTTCCGGTTCAGGTTCACCGAAAAGCCGGCCCCTTCGAATTCCTCTTCGGGCGGCGCGGTGAGGAAATTTATGAGTCCTCCGGCCAGGGAGACGCCCAGAAACACCAACAGAAAGACGTTCAGCAGGCGAAAGCCCCGGGCGGCATAGAGAGCCCCGAAAACCGCCAAGGCCAGGGGAATTCTAAAATAGCGCGGCCTGAACCCCAATTGTGCGGCCAGGGGCCCGAGGGGAGCATCCAGGAAAATTTTTAAAATTTCCACCACCAGCAGGCCGACCAGGAAGCACAGCAGCCAAACCGGCCATTTGGCGCGGGCCTGACCGCACCTTCGGGCCAGCCGGCCGACCAGGAGACCCAGCAACAAGCCGGCCAGCAACACCAAAGCCAGGCTTAAGCCCAGGCTGGACCAGGTGTAACGATGCCAATTCTGACCCCACAAGAAGAGGCAGTAGGCCGTCAGGGCCAGCCCGAGGGTCGGGGCCGGACCGTTTAAGATATCCCGTTTCATGAGGCGGCCTCTTTACGGGAGGCCAAGGCGAGGCGGGGGCCAAGATTCGGCCGGAGGCCGCGGGCGGCGCTTGGCCCCGGACCAGGGCGGAGAGGATAAAGACTTAGGGCTGGGGAGAGAGTAAGAAGGCTAGAAAGCGGTAAGGCTAATAGAGAGAGAGAGAGAGAGAGAGAGAGAGCAAAAATCATGCCAACGGCGTCAGAGGTTAATCGTGACCCGTAAACCAGCGCCTGGGGCGCCAAGGCTGTCATAGGCATAAGAAACTCCTGTTCAGGTAAATCTTAACAGGACGCAATTAAAATGTCAAAAGTATCCGGGCGAAAGACGCTCACCGACTCCCGGGCGCCAAGCCGGGCCGGCAACGGGCCAGGGCGCGGACCAGGTTTTCCAAGAGCGAAAGAAGGTTGTTGCCGGTCCAATAAATGAGCAGGGCCGAGGGTGCGGCATAAAGCAGGGCCAAAAACAGAAAGGCGATGAGGAGGCCCCGCAGCTTTTCCCCGCGGTCAAGCCGGCCGGCGGTGAACACGGCCAGGATGTTGACCGCGGCCATGATGAGAGGCAAGACGTTCAGGCCGCCCAGCAAACCGTCGGGCGCGCCGAGATCCGTTATGAGGCCGAAGGCCGCGCTTCGCCCCGCAATCGGCTCGAATGAATCAAGCATGACATAGGCGGCGATGAGAAAAGGCACTTGAAAGAGCAGGCCGACGGAGGCGCGCAAGGCCAAGAGGGGATTATAGGCATAGCGCCGGTAAAGGGCCGCGACGCGGGCCTGGCGTTCCGCGCCCCGGCATTGTTCCTTGATGGCGGCCAGCTGCGGCCTCAAGACGGCTTGAACCCGGCGTTCGCGTTCCTCCAGGGAGGCGGCCAGTTTCTTAAGCGGGAATAAAACGGCATAGGTGAAGAGGGAAAGCCACAAGAGGCCGGCGGTGTATCCGCCGGCGAGATCCGCCAGTTGAGAATAGAGGAACCTGTAGGCCAAGGCCAAGGGCTGAACGGCAATGGAATACAAAAAGTCCACGGCTGGCTTTTCTTTAAACCCCGCCCGAGGCCAGGGCCCGGCACTTTTCGATCAGCCAGTCGGCGATGAATTCCCCCGAGCGGCCGAAATTGGCTATGGTCTGATCCCGCAGGGCGGCCAGGCGCGCCGGCTCCGTGCCCAGGGTTTCCTTGACCAGGGCCAGGAAGGCCTCGGCCCCCAAGGCCCGGAAACCGGCCAGGGAGAGAACCGGGCCCAACCGAGCTTCAAGCTGATCCTCCCAGACGTTTTCCAGTTCGTCGATTTCAAATTTTTGCCGGTTGGGTCCGGGCAGGTCCAAGGTGATCACCGGGCGTTCCCAGATGAAGGCGAAATCAAAGCGCACGCCGGACTTGTCGGAGATCAGGAGAGAGGCCTGGTTGAGCGAAGCGGAGTTATCCACTTCCAGATCGAGGGCAGCCAAGGCGTGCGGCGCGAGGCGCCGGCGCAGAGTCTCCACCAAGGAGGGCTCGACCTTCAGGGAAAAGGGATGCGGCCGCACAATGACCTTATAGCCGGCCTCCAGCAGCCAGTCCAGGAAATCCAGGCCATAGTGGAGCAGGCTGTTTTTTTCGCCCCAGGAGGGGGCCACCAGAACGCAGGGCGGGTCCGAAATATTACCCCCGCCGAGGCGCGCGCTCCGGGCCAGGGTATCCAGATACGGCAAACCGGCCGAGACGCATTCCTTGGGCGGCAGTCCGCGTTTTTTTTCCAGCTGCCGGATAAGGTCATGGTCTTTATCGCCCTTGAGCAGCACGGCCTGGCAGGAGTCCAAGGCGTTCTTGTGATACATGGCCACCCCGGCCAGGCCGTGAAGGACATGGGCCAGGCAGCGCACATGGCGGGGGGCGGGCATGGGGTAGCCGGGAGTGCCGATATTGGGCGTGCTTTCCAGCATGACCAGGGCGCGGACGGCGGCGGCCCGGGCCAAAGCGGCCGAGCCCTGGCCCAGGCATCGCGAACGCATGAGGCTGTGTTCCACGGCCAGGCCGGGGTCTTCCAGGTCCAGGCTCAGGTAGCGGAAGGGGAAATCCCGGGCCAGCAGGGCCTCCACAATGGGCTTGAAGACCGGCCAGTAAACCCTGCCTTCCGTAAATATCACCAGATCATCCGACGGCTCGGAGCGGGGCGTTTTTTCAGCCGCGCCCGTCAGCTTGGCGCGGAGGCCGTAGAAGAAACTCTTGCCGAAATACAAAAGGGTGGCGGCCAAACTGACGGCCAGATAAACCACGGCATTGCCCGTGCCCGGGTCCAGATAGGCGAAAGCCGGGGCGGGCGGGGCCAGCAGCCAAGCCGCCACGATCAGCAGAAAAGCGGTTCCGTATTTTGATTTGCGCATAGCCACCTTGTTTTCCGCGGGCGGAGGCCGGCTTGACGCGGCCGTCCGCCAAGGTTTTTTCAGTTTTTTTCCAGGGCGGACGGCCCTCGGCCTTAAATGACCGCCTCCAAAGATTTTTCCAGGATTTTTTTCAAGGCGTCCGCCGTCATCGGCAGCCTGAAGTTTTCCGCCCGGCCCGGGGCGAACATTTCAGCGTGCGAATCCAGCACCTCGGCCGGAGTGACATAGGCCGAGAGCCGGCCGGCCAAGTTCTGCCCGGCCAGCAGTTCCGCCGCCCGGGCGGCCAAGGCCGCATCTTCGGGCCGCCGCCAGGCCTGGTTTTCAGTCACCAGGTCAACCAGGGCGGGCAAGGTGAAAGAGGCGGCCAGCCCATGAGGGAGGCCGAAAGCGGCGGTCAAAGGATATGAGACCGCATGGGCCAGGGCGGTCCGATTCTGGCTGATGGCCAGGCCGGCCAATAGGCCGCTTTGCTGCAGGGCGGCCCGGGCCGCCAAATCGTCGGGCCGGGCCAAGGCTTGCGGAAAGGCCGCCAAGGCCACGGCCAGGGACTCTCGGGCCCAAGCCAGGCTGACCGGGGTGGCCCGGCGGTTCCAAAGGCTTTCCAGGGCGTGGGAAATGGCGTCCAAGGCTCCCCACCTGAGCTGCGATTCAGGCAGGGACAGGGTCGATTCCGGCTCAAGAAAGGCCGCCTTGGGGAACAGGCCGGGGGCGTCCAAAGAGTGCTTTTTTCGCCGTTTCCGGTCCCAGATGGTGGCGAAGGGCGTAACCTCGGCCCCGGTGCCCACGGTGGTGGGCAGGCAACAGACCGGCAGGGCCGCGGCCAGCGGAGCGGGCGGCTGGGCCAACTGGCGGGCCAGGCTCCAGCCGGGGCCGCCGGCCAAGGCCGCGGCCAAGGCTTTGGCGCTGTCCATGGCGCTGCCGCCGCCGAAGGCGACTAAGATCTCAAAGGCTTCCTCCCGCAACGGCCCGGCCTGGGCCTCCAAATATTCCAGTTCAGGATTCGGCGGGACGGAGAGGGTCCGCCATTCGGCGGCCGGCAGGACGGCCAGAAGCCTCTCCACCGCGCCTCTTTGGATCAAGCCTTCCGTGGTCACCAAGAGAACCTTGCGGGCGGCGACATGCTTCCCCACCCCGGCGTGAACCTTGGGTCCGGCCTGAATTTCCACCGGTTGATAATGCGCCCAGTTCTCCGTCACAGGTCACCTGGTGCCGGGTATCAGGTTCAAGACTTCATCTATGGACATAAGTTCAGATTCGGCTTCCCATGACCGCCCGTGGCGCAGAATGGATTCCGCGGTCCTTTTCATGGCCGGGTAGGCGCTGCGAAGGAGGTGATTGGCATAAATGACGACATTGATTCCCAGTTCCCTCAATTCGTCTTCCGTAGCCCGGTTGTAGCTGGTGGGCACGGCCACCAGGGGGCGCCTTTCGGGCAGGCGGTTGTAGCCCTGGCAGAACTCGGCGATCTCGCCCGGGTCTTTTTGCCGGGAATGGATCATGACGGCATCGGCCCCCGCCTTGATGTAGTTTTCAGCCCGCAGCAGGGCCTCGGGCACTCCGCGGCCCAGGACCAGGCTCTCCAGGCGGGCGATGACCATGAAATCAGCCGAGACCTGGGCCTTTTTGCCGAGGCTTATTTTATGGCAGAACATTTCAATTGATTCCAGGCTTTGAGGCACCTCCGAGCCCAAGAGGGAATTCTTTTTCAAGCCGGTCTTGTCTTCTATGATGACCGCCGAAACGCCCAAACGCTCCAAGGTTTTAACCGTGAAAGCGAAATGCTCGGCCAAGCCGCCGGTATCGCCGTCAAAAATCAACGGCTTGGTGGTGACTTCAAAGATTTCCTCCACACTGCCGACCCGGACCGAGATGTCCACCAACTCTATGTCAGGCTTAGCCCGAACGGTGGAATCCACCAGGCTGCTGCTCCACAGGCCGTCGAATTCCCTGGGGCCCCGGTCGGTCTCCACCCGGACGTTTTCCACGAGGGAACCGGTCAGACCGTTATGGGCCTCGATGAAACGCAAGAGGGGCTTGGCCGCCAAGAGGCGGCGCAGGGTTGACAAGCGGCGTTCCGGCAAGACGCCCACTTCCTTCAGCGACTGGTTGAGCCGCGTGGAAGATATGCCTTGCGTATAAGGCACCTCCACCAGCCGCCCCCCCCATTCGGCCAGAACTTCGATAACTTTAAGCCTGGTCCGGCTTTGAACCCCGACCCGCCAGTCATCGCCGTGAACCACATAATCCGGTTTCAAGGCCTTAAGATTATCCGTATAATCCAAGGTGGCCTGGGGCACGCAGCGGCTGACCCCCTTCAAGGCGTCCACCACGATACGGCGCTCCTCATAAGTCATATAGGGGAGCCGCTTGTAGTTGGCTATGGCCTCGTCGGTCAAGAGGCCGACCACCACTTCGCCGAGCTTGGCCGCCTCATTGATGATGTTCAAGTGACCAGGATGGACCAAATCGGCGGACATGCCGACATAAACCGTTTTCATACGGGTTCCGCCAGCCTTTCCATAAACCGGGCCCGGTTTTCTTTCGGGGCCAGACCGGGCCGGCCCAGGTCGGCCCGGGAACCGGGGGCCACCGTGATTTCAAAAAAATGCGGCCCGCCGGACTCGCCGGTTGTTTCAAAAGCTTCGGCTATTTCCCCCCGGCCGGCCAGGCGGCGGGCGGAAGCATAGCCGCAATCAAGGGCCAGGCGCGGCCAGTCAAGGCCCACGGCGCAAACCGGCTGGCCGCCCACGGATTCATGGCAGGAGTTGTTCAGGAGGATATGCAGGAAATTCGCCGGCCCCGCGGTTCCTATAAGGGCCAATAGGCCGAGATGCATCAAGAGGGCGCCGTCGCCGTCCAGGCAGATGAAGCGCCGGTCCGGCCGGGCCCGGGCGGCGGCCAAGGCGGTGGCGGAGGCGTGGCCCATGCTCCCCACGGTCAAAAAATCCGCGCAGATTTCGCCGCGCTTCAAGCGCAGTTCCCATAATTCCCGGCTGGCCCGGCCGGTGGTCGAGACGACCATGTCCCGGGGCGAAAGGCCTTCCAGGACACATTCCACCGCCTCTTCCCTGGTCAGCAGGGCCCGGTTGAATTCCAGGCCCGGCTGGGCCTTTTGGTTTTCCGAGGCTCCAAAGGTTCCTTTCCGGATCAAGAGCGCCGCCGGCCCTGAACGGCTTTGCATTTTCTCCCATATCCGGTCCGTTTCCTCTTCCAGGTTCGAATCCGGCCCCACAATTCGATAAGGGATTTCCAGAACCTCCAAAAAAGCGGGGGTCAAGCGCCCTTGCTTGACGTGCTGCGGCTCATCTTTGAGGCCGGCCTCGCCCCTCCAGCCTACTATCAATAACATAGGCAAGGCGTAAATCTCCGGGTCGGCCAGCGAGACCAGGGGGTTGACCGCGTTGCCCAAGCCGGAATTCTGCATATACACCACGGCCGGCCGGCCCGTGGCCATATAATGCCCGGCCGCCAAGGCCACCGCGCTCCCCTCATTGGGAGCCGGCAAGTGCTGGGCCGAACCGGACAAAACATCGCACAGGCCGGCCAAGAGGGAATCAGGCACGCCCGTGAACAGCCCCGCGCCTTTGCGCTCCAATATTTCCAGGAAATACTGAGGATCAATCATGAAAGCCCTTTGGCCGCGCCGGGCGCCCGGCTCATTTCCCAAGGCATCTCAAAATGTTCATATTGACTTAAGCGGCCCCCCTTGTCAAGGGGAAAAAACGAGGCCCTGGGCGGCCCGGGCGGCCGCTTCCGGCTCAGTCTTCGGCCCTGCCCGCGCGTGTTTTTTGGCCGGAATCGCTCTCTTCAGGGGAGCCCGGCGGAAGCGTTCGGCTTTAAAAGAATCTGGCGAAAATACTTTCCCTCGTTCATGAAGTAAGCCCGGACCGACCCGGCTTCGCTCATGTCCGCAACCTCAAGGCCATACTTGGCCAGCCAAGCGGGATCATTGGGGCGAGGCCCCTCCGGTTCCAAGAGCACCCAGCAGCCTTTCAAATCATCCGGCGGCAAACGGTCGAAGTTTGAAGTGAGCCAGTGCCTGGAATCTCGGTAGCCGCCGATAAGCCAAGGCTGGCCGGGCGCTTTGGCGCCCAGGAAATAAGCCGCGCCGGGCGAATGCCCGGTCAGGTCTATCAGGCAATCTCCTTTTTTGAATCCGGCGGCGGCCGCCGTTTTCTGAAGTTCGGCCAGGTAATCATGCAGGTCATCAGCCACGATAAAGTCGCGTCCCGAGGAGAAGGCGGTTATGACCCGGCTTTGCCGCCATAAAGGCTGTGATTGCCTGTAGGGATGTTCAGCCTGAAAACGCGTCAGGCCGCAGATGAAGAAAATGGAGAAGGCGGCCATGACCTTTAACGCCGCGATCGTTTTATCCCGGCCGGAATCCAGGGCGGCCACAAGCGTCACCGCGGCCATCAGCCAGAAAACCGAGGCCAACGCGGTCTGGTGAACATAATCGTTGTTAGTGCCAAAGGCGAAGATGTAGGGCATAAAAAGCAAGAGCAAAGCGAACTTCAGGAGACTCGGCCGCAAGCCCTGGGGAATCGGGACACCTTTGCGCAGCCGCAAGGCCAACAAGGCCCCGACCGGCGCGGCCAGGAGGCAAAAAGCCGACAATCCATAAAGAATTCTGAAAAAACCCGACACCCAGCCGACGGCTATGCCCAATAGGGCCAGCAAAAACAATTCACCGAATATTTCATATTTCCAGCCGGCCCGGCCAAGGCTGACATAGGCACAACTCAAGGCCGCGGCGGCAAAGAAAATGAGCGAGTGCCGGCTGGACCACAAATACGGGCGTCTTAGGAAACCCAGCAGCAGTTCTTTGAGAGAATGAGTTCCCTCTTCGGCGGAAAAAGCCTGCAAGGCCAGTTTATAATCGTTGACGAACCCTTCCAGTGAGCCGCTGGCCGAGAAGGCCAAGGCGGCCATGACGGCCGAGGCGGCGGCGACGGCCAGCAAGACCCAAGGCAGTCTGCCGCGATGCGCGGCCAGAATATACAGGGCCGCGCCCAGGGCCAGCAGCAGGGCGGAAGACGGTTTGCCCATGAAAGTCAGGGCGCCGCCCAAGCCCAGCATGACCCAGCCGGAAACCGCGAAGGCCCGGCGTTGATGGCCTGCGAGAAGAAGCCCCCACAGGGAAAGAGCCAGGCCTTGGCCGCAAAGGGTGTTGTAACTGGGTGTGGGCCCCAGATAATACAGCAGAAGTTGAGCCGGGGCGGTCAGCAGCCAGGCCGCCAGACAGCGGTGGAGCCGTCCGTTCAGCCAAGGGGCGGCGGATTCAAGCTCTATCCTTTTAACCAGGGTGAAGGCCAAGCCGAAGAACAACAGCCAAGTCAGCCCGATATTGGCCAGACGCAGAAAAGTTATGTCGCCGTCCGCCAGACTATACCAGGGATGATAGAAAAAGCCGTGGTTGAATACGCTCAGGTTGTAGGCCCAAGGGTCGGCCGTCAACATGAGGTACATGCTTTCATCGGTCAGGTCAAACCCGCGGGGCGCCAGATAGACGGTCTGGCTCAACAAGGCCAGAACCGCCAAGGCGGAAAAGATGAAAACGAGCCCAGTATAGGAAATGAAAAACGGCCCGGCGCCGGTTCGGCCCTTCAGGTCATTATCAAGGCCGGGAATACCGCTTAACAAACCCATAAGGGCTTCTCTTCTCTCAGGCGGCAAGTTGGAAAGGGACAGTCTGAAAAGGCGCCAAAAGAAAAACCCGGGCGCGGCGAAAAGGCCGGAGGCGCGGGAAAATAATTCAAGGTTGCTTCGGCGGCAACCCTGAGATTATCGGATTTTGGGGTTAGAAGCTCAAGAAGAGAGAGAGAGAGAGAGAGAGAGAGAGAGCAATAATTATGCCAACTCCCTATAGCCGGAAAAAACAAACCGAAACCGTTCAGACATCTGGCCATTTGTTCAAATCCATAGAATTTTTCGCTGAAT